>Ga0209164_1002080_pt1 | contig 22663 bp, 30 predicted proteins | sample MTBNYHSulfiMetaG_FD_187458 | JGI IMG/M metagenome (GOLD analysis project Ga0209164, IMG submission 187458) | Enrichment culture microbial communities from rom New York Harbor, USA that are MTBE-degrading - MTBE-NYH (New York Harbor Sulfidogenic)... | ecosystem: Environmental > Aquatic > Marine >... | reverse complement strand
CCCCAGGTTTTGGCCAGTGTCCGCCGCCTACCAGACCAGCGTTGGAAATGGTGTAGTGTGGGGAACGGAAGGGCCGCCGCCTGATGAGAGGGATGTCGGATGGCAGCAGGCCACTGACGCTGTAAATTTTGGTGACTTCCAGGGCTTCCTCGTTGGTCATGGGCGGTAGTATCGAGGGAAGCGAGCGTGCCAGCAAAGTCTTGCCACTGCCCGGAGGGCCCATCATGACAATGTTGTGAGCACCATTTTTGAGGATGGGGAAGGTGTCAAATTCATAAGTATTTGTGTTGACCATCTACTGTCCTTAGTTTTGGGTAGGCCAATGATCACTTTCAGGCCAATCCGCTCGGCTAATTCGCTCATCTCCTTATTCTCAGTGTTAGTATAATCACCAAGCCGGTGTAATTCAACCATTGTATCGAATCGACCATCGCCTACCAGTTCCAGAGCTTCTTCCACAGTCATTGGCTCTGGTGTATCTAAGAACAAATCGAGGGAAGGCGCATCGTCAGCTTCTTTCTGAATCTGAGATAGCCTAGATACGTACTCAGCGTCAGTGATACCACCTATTTCATGTTCAAAGGCCAGCTTACGGCGTCTCTCGTCTTTCTTTTGGCGATGCCTGTCCCATTCGAGCTTAAGGTCATTTCTGAATGACTGCTCACGTTCCCAGTCAGCGTGTGTTCGCCGAATCTTATCCATGATGGCTTCTCTATCAGTCAGCGCACTGTATAGGGCATTGAAAGCAAGGCTGTTCAACTCTTTTAAGCCGATTTTTGGTGATGGGCAAGGGTTAGGGCTGCGCTTATCTGCTCCATTACAGTAACAGCCTTTGTTGGAATCCAGGCTATAGCGCCTACCGCATATCTGGCAGAACACACGGCCTGTCAGCCATTTCCGTTTGCCGAAGCTGAGGGAATTCTTCTTGTTGAGACGTAACCGAGAGGCTATGCGTTCAGCTTGTTCGACAGTGATAATTGGGGCTTCAACCTTGCCTCTGATTTCTATTCCATTCCATGTGAGAACGCCAGCATAGACTTTAGCATGGGTTAATACACGGCTGACGATAGAGCGGTGAATAGGACGGCCAGCTACACTATGGACGGCTCTTGACTGTAACTCACGGGTAATATGTGAGCTTGATTCACCAGCCAGTGCTCGTCTCAGTATTTCACCGGCAATGTCAATTTGACCAGGCACAGGAACAAACGCCTTTGTCTTTTGGTCATAGAGCAAGCCGAGATACCCGCCATATCTGCCGTAACCTGATGATATTTTACCTTGCTTGGCTAGGGCTACCTTGCCACGCATAGTTCGCTCTCGTATTTTCTCGGCTTCTAGTTTAGAGGCATAACCTTTGACATAGGCTATCAGCTTACCAAGTTCTGAACTGTCAACGTCCTCAGTAACAGCCTCAAGGGTAACATGGTGCTTTTCTAACTCCTGAGTAAGTATGACGCCGTGTGTAGGGTCGCGGGATAGCCTGTCCAGGCAGTATATCACGACAACATCAATGGCCTTGTCTCGTACCAATTCACGCAGTCTGTCTAGCTTTGGACGTGAAAGAGACAAACCTGAGTACGCTTCACTGAATTGATTGGTTACCTCATAGCTCTTGCCTTCACAATAATGAAGGCAGGCTTCAAGCTGTGTCTGTAGGCTGGTGCCTTCTTGCTCTTGGTTATCGGTGCTGACTCTACAGTAGATTGTGGCTTTCATTCTTACCTCCTTCCGAATGGTGAGAGAGGCCACCTGAAAAATGGCTCTCCCTCACGGCTCATTTATTGCTCTGTGTTATTGTCGTGCAAGGCTTTTTCTAACTCGGCCTGTGCCTTTTTCAGACTGGCATCGTAATGAGACTGTGCGGTCTGTTTGGCCTTTTTGAAGGTTGCCCTAGCGTCTTTGGTGTCAGCTTCAAAGGTTTTTCTGGCCTCCCTCACCGATGCCCGCCGTGCCTTTTCGGCCTCCGCCACGGCCTTGTTGTAGCCTGCCCATGTGTCCCCATTCTGTTTCGCCATTGTTCCTTGCCTCCTATTTCGTTTATTTGTGTGTGTATCCTCACACAAAACAATGATAAGGTCTAAATGTGCCAGTTGTCCACCTTTTTGAGCCTAGAAAGAGCCTTTTGAGCATATCTGACACACACTGTGACCACTTTTTTGACAGGTAAAACCCAAATGCTCATGTTTGATATGCTCACTTCTGTAAACTAACAAAAAGAGTCCAGACCCCATGCCCTTTGCCTCCCTGACGTTCATACCTTATTTATTCCCCATTATTGCTGTTAAGATGGAAGTTGAGGCTCACTTAAACCAGGTTAGTATCTTCTGGAACAAACTGGACTGTTTGACTGGCTGTTCGGGTTCCGATGATTTCCTTTTACCCCGCCGATAAGGCATGCCGCGGAACACTCTAGAACCTTTATCACCATCGAGTTGCTTCAATTTGCGTTCTTGAACGGCGTTAAAAAATTCAACTATCCTGTTCTGGTCTTTAAGCATCCACTCCTTACCCCTGATGAGTAAAGATATGCTCTCTTTAGTCGTTACCTTAGTGGATTTAGTGACTAAAGTGTCCCGTTTGTTTATCCATTCCTTAGTAAGGATGAGTGTTTCCTTAATCAGGGCTTCTATCTCATTCCATTCAGCCGCCGTACCGCACTTCTTAGTGCCGACTTTCATTGTTCTCCTCCTTGTTTATTGGATTTTTGGTACCTGACTGCACTCACTTGTGCCTTAAACCGTAGTTATCCATGTCTTAACCTTATCTATTGACATTCCGACCCCCATTTTGAGACCCAAAATTACAAATTTCCCATACCTAACCACACTTAGTGGTGCTAAAACAGCGCTTAGGAGTACCAAAACAGAACTTATTTACACTAAACTACCCTTTCGACTGCATATTTACCAGATAAGGGGACATTTTTTAGCGACTTTCCGTGTGGACTTCTTGTTGGCTGCCTGGCCGTTGCTGGATATTAGGTGAGTTAGTCTCTGTTTCATGGTGCCGATTATGAGGTTTGTTCTTTTCATTGTTACCTCCTTTGCCTTAATTGATGTTAATTTCCTAATCCTGTTAATTTCCTAATCCTGTACTGCACCTAAAAAGTCACACAGAGGGTATATTTTTATTTGCACCATGCAGATGAATAAATAAATAAGTATCTTTTTCCACATTTACACCCTGTGTGTGGCTTTTTAGGGCCATGTCTCAGAAACTTACACACAAAAGTGCTCATTTTACGATACCCTCTGTGTGACTTTCTTTGTCAACTTTGTCAAGAGCTATCAGGTATTCACGGGTAACCTTTTTTAAGTCGTGGCGAATTGAGTACCCGTCATTATGAGCATGATACCTGAGAACACCCCGCCTTATCAGTTCACCCAACCCCCCTTTGACCTCTTTTGCCGTACTGTAGGCAAGGGTGTTTTTGAGCATACGAGAGGACACCACAGCATCACTGTCAGCATCGTCTAATTCACTTTTTGCCTTCAAGTGTTGGTAAATTGTCCGAGCAATTTCAGAAGGTGGCATCATTTCAGGAGGTATGATCACCAAATCAGCCGGGCCTTTGCCGTATGCCTCTTCCTTCAGGTCAATCAGAATTGCTTTGTCTTTAAGTGGTAAGGGTGTCCTTCGAGGTTTTGGGATGATAGCAAAACGGGTTGGGTCACGTTCTGAAATGATTTTTAAGACATATCCGGTGTCGCAACCTTCGCCAATGATACCCCCATGACCTCGTATAATATTGACTATATGTGTTTCAATAGTCTCATCCAGTGATAACAACTCGGCAGGCTTCTTCGCATGAGCTGCCAGAAGGATGGAGCAGTTAAACTCGTCAATGAGTTCCTTAAAATCCTGTCCAACTTCCTTACCTGACTCTGACGAGTTTTCGTCGAGTCCCTGTCTCCCCTTAGGTAGCATAGCAATCAAAGAATCAAAACGGATAAATATCGGGCGGACTGACCTAACGACTGCTTTCAGTTTACTAAGGGACGCTGGCCGACTAAAGAAAAACTCTTCGCCGTATACAGTGATTGGCAGCTCCTCGAAATTACTGTAACCTAGATGTTGACTGAACCTATTTAGCTTGTTGTATAGGCTCGGTCGGGGAGTTTCGTTGTCCACAATCAGGACTGGGCCTTGTTTAACCTCATAATTCTCAAATACTGGCTTACCTGCTGCTATATGAGTGGACAGATAGCAACCAAACGTGGTCTTAAATCCTCCTTCAATCGCAACGTCCATACACCTGTCGCCCAAAGGTATGAAACCTTCAACCACCCATTCCAAAGCATATTTAGCCATGACCACCACCCCCATCGGCACGCAACCAGCCCCCTGGATGAGGGTCAACACTGGCCTTCAACCTATCTAAACATGGCTTGCAGCGTTTTGGCGGGTGTAGATGCCTACTGAAGTAGAATCTCTGTGCCCCAGCCGTCCACACGAACTCCTGGTTACACTCTTTGCAGATTATAGTCTTGTCTTCAAAGGTAGGTATTTCGTTGGTTTGGTTTTCCATTCATTAGAATATTAGCTCCTTATTTATTTGTTTGGTTCAGGTGGTTCTGTTTCCTTTGGTGTAGGCCATATCTCCAAGTGCTCATCTCTGGCGATGAGATTAACGGAATCGCCATAGTTGAGGCCAAGGCTTTCGCACAGGATTTTAGGGAGTGTGATCGCTCTCACCCCGCCCACACTGACAATATGCCTTTTGACGCTGACCATTCTCTTTACCTCCTTTCTTGTGTAATAAAAAAGCTCCCCCCGCTCAGGGATTACACTCGAAGCGGTGAGGAGCTTTGCTGGCTACCTATTCAATTGTTAATTTACTCTTATAATATAAAGTAAATCACCGAAAGTGTCAACCTGAAGTCCTCTGTGTAATCTAAATAATGTTCCCCTGGGTCTAATGGACTTTTCAGGAATAGCCCCCCTTAGTTTGAACTGCCCTACAGAAATTGGTTAGGTTCCCATATAACCATCTCTTTTCAACCCTGTACGAATGTGTGAAAATGAAGTATATAAAGAAAATAAAGAATAACCCATAGCAGAAAACTCCACCCGAAAGGGCGAGTCAACAAGGTGGGCATCAGAAATGGTGCCCACCTTTTGTTTTTGGAGTAGAGAAATGATGGTACAGAACGCAGTCAGAGAGGTAGAGGAAATGGAATCAGAATTAGAACTCAGGGAACTTCTGACCACCAGTGAAGCTGCCCGATACTTAGGTGTTCACCCCTCAACTCTCAGGAATTATGTCCGACAGGAGTTACTGAGGGCATTCCGTCTGCATCCTGCTGGGAAGATGTTCTTTTTGAAATCTGACCTAGACGCTATGTATCGCTACACGGAGTATCCAATATGTTTACTGTAACCTCCTTTTGGAGGAGCTTGAGTAAGGAATGTCGAAGCCTTGCTCAGGCCGGTGAGTCCATCCTAGTCAGTGGACTTACCTCCTTTTCGTTTGTGGCCTGTCACTGGGGACAATGGTTGATGGAGCTTTCTTGACGCCTTTGGTCACCCCCAGTGACAGGCCATTATAAATATGGAAATATAATATTTAAGGAGAAGAAAACCATGCCACAAGCACCACAACTACGATTACCTCAAACAATGTCATCCTTACCAGCGTACACTCAGTTAATTCCCCTAGCCGAGTTGCTGCCCGCCGATGTCGTCCGACTGAGAAATGCAATCATTGACGCCGTTGTTAGGCAGGCGTCCAATGCCTTGAACAAACCACTCGATGACCTGATTGTTCGCGATGTGCAGGCCTACACAGACTTATCAATGGAGTACGGAACGGCCAGTGCTGGAACGGCTGAGAACTGGGAAAGAGATTTCACTGGCACTACTGTCGGCTGGGTTCAGGTCAACAATTCCGCTGCTGTTGTTGGTAATGACCGCTACATCGGCATCTTCGGTATTCGAGATACCAGGTTCGGTTTCGGCGCCACTCAGCAGGATGCCACCGACGTAACTGTGTTCAACCCGCCACAGTGCCCAGTCTCACTTGTCAGAATCAATTCTGGCGGTGCGATTAAGTGTATCTGGGACGTTAGTTGCCTGTCAGCATATCCCAACCAGCCAGTAGCCTTAAGTCCAGCAGCCGTGATTCTGACTCCGCGGTCAACTCTTGCCATCAGTTATTACCAGAAAAATTTCAACAGCGATACGACGGCAAAAAGTATTCCCAGCTACTTGCAATTGGTAGGCATAACGGTCGAGCCTCGTGGCAGGGTAATCAGCCCCTAGAATATATATAGTTTGGTGGGGAGTGTCAGTCATGCGGAATATCAACGTTTTGATATGGCACGAATGAGAGTTCTAGTCGGGTCGCTCCAGGACGGAACTTTCACCCCACCAAGTCAATAAATGGAGGTGAAAAATGAATAAGAGTTCTGTCATGGTTAGGGCAGGCGAACTTCGGAATGAGGGGTATGACGCGTCTGAAGCCCTGTCTCAAGCCTGGGAAGAACAAGGCAAAAGTAATCCTATCAGTGATGTGGTTGAAAATGCAGGGGAATCCTATGGAGCACTCGTCCTGGCATTGGTAGCTGGCTACTTGGGCTGGTGCTATTACCAGCAGCGGAAAACAGGCAAGTGGTCGTGGACTCCTTGGTCAGCCAGCACCATTGAAAGAATTGCATCTGCATTAGATAAGAAGCCAGCCGATAATCACCAAGTTGATAGCTTCCCAATCAGCCTAAGTTGAAGGGAGTAGAACATGGCTGACGTTGAAGAACAGTTAAAAGACAAGCTCAATATCTTCGAGCGGATGCTGGACAATGTTTCCAGCACTGATGAGAGACTTGACCTAATTGCCAAAATACTCCTCCAGGGAATAATAGTTGCCAGGCCGAGCCTGGGCTACTACGAGATGGGAGTCCCTCACTACAATGTTAGGAAATACGACCTCACCACGGCAAAAACAAAAGAAGACCCACAAGTGGTTGAGTTGTCTGGTGATGCGCTCACATTCTACAGCAGTGGTTCCCTTGAGGGTATTGAAGTTGCCCTTGACGGACAAACTAATGACTGGATACCTGTCGCCGAATTTGGTAACCCACTGGCCTATCCGGGTAGGTTCCAGAAATTCTTCCTTAGCTGGACAACACAGGCCGACAAGTTCCTGCGAGTAATCATTGGCCGTGAAGCTGGCGCATCGGCTGCCACAAGTGTCACAGTTACCTCTGGTCGAAAGGTAAGCACAGCCACCAATACGGCAGTCTCCGTTGGCGCAGCTTCCACCGCCATATTGTCCGCCAATTCGACACGGCTGTTTGCTATCCTGGTCAACGATAGTGACGAAGAAATTTATCTTGCACTGGGGGACACGGCTGTAATGAACGAGGGCATTAGGCTCAATGCCTCTGGTGGTTCTTTTGAAATAAACTCTAACAACCTTTACACTGGAGCAATCACGGCAATATGCACCAGTGGTGGAAAAGTCCTAACTGTGGTGGAGGGATAGGTTATGCCAGTATCAAATCCAGGGGTATCTCAGATTGGTGGGCTGGAAATATTTGGTGACGGCAGCGATGGTGATGTTACTCTAGTCGCCAATACCGACCTGACCAAGGATATGCACTACAACTCGCTCGACCTGGACGGCTACACGCTCAACACGAAAGGCTTTGCGATATTTGTAAAAGGCACACTGACTTTCGCCGGGGGCACTATTTCAGGTGTGGGTGCAGCGGGGGCTGACAGAAATCCAGGCTCTGGTGATAGCGGCTGGCTGGGGGGCACCAGTGGTGGTATTGGGGGAAGCAACGGTGCGGGACAGGCCGCAGGCGCTAACGCAACTCGACCTAGCTCGGTAGCCGGCGGAGCTGGGGGTGCTGGTGGCACAGGCGCTGGCGCTGCAGGCGGCACACCCTTTCCGACCCGAACATTATTAACAATTGCCCAGGGCGGGACAGGCGGTGGTGGAGGTAATGCCCAGGGTGGCGTTGGTGAAAATGGTGGTGGTGGTGGTGCAGGTGGCTGCTCAATCATAGTTGCTGCTTACACCATGACAGGGATAGGAACCATTAACTCAAGTGGCGGTGCTGGTGGAGCTGGCAATCTCAACAATAACGGCGGTGGTGGTGGCGGTGGAGCCGGACACCAGTTCATTATCTACCGCACGTCTGATGCTACTTTGACCACGACAGCTAATGGTGGTGCTGGAGGAGCTGTCACGGGGGGCACTGGTACTGTCGGTTCGGCTGGTTCTAATGGAACAGTCTATAAGCTATATTCCGTGGGAGTTTAAGCATGACGAGACGTATTTGGATTGTATCAGGAGACACTGAAATAACAGAGTCAGTTAAGACCGATGCCAGGCTGGCCAACTGCTCCGAAGTAGCCAAAGGTATTCCGCCAGCATTGACTGGGAAAGTGCAGGAGCGTGAACTGCCGATAGCCTATGATGAGGTAGAGACACCGGAGCCAGTGAACTATGACCTGGTGAAGGAACTGGACACGCTGGCCAAGGGATTAGCCGAACTCAAGTCCAGGGTCAGCAGCTTAGAATCAGCCAAAACTCCATAATTCATTTCCACCTGTGTGGTACCAATATACTATGCCTTGTAGACCTCTCAATTCTTTTATATCATAATAAAAAATCTTACAGGAGGTCTCATGGAACTGCCGACTTATGAGTGTCAAAAATGCCACCATGTCTGGGTTCCCAATAAGGTAAATCCTAAGCAATGCCCGAAGTGCAAGAACCCCAACTGGAATCCTGGTCGGATTGACCTAAAGTCACTTACACCAAGCGAGTTCAACGGGCTCCAGTGGATACTGAGAACATGTGATGTTACCGAAGATCAGGTATATAAGAGCCATGGTAGTCCAGACTATAAACTGACTGATGGTCGTGGTTTTGAGATAAAACAGCTCTCTGGACTAACAGTCAGGATCTCCGAGACTCAAATTGGGAGGTTACATGACCATCCAGACTGTAAGGTTGTTGTCTTTAAGAATGGTATGGATGATAATCCCATAGCCGTGTTCAAGGCTTCAGAAATCAATCCCAATGACGAGAAGACCCTTGAGTTTGGCAAGTTCGGAGATTTCCGGATTGAGATTTATCCCCGCTATTGAGTGTAGATTACCCGACAGGTAGGGTATGATTTGTTTTTGAGTATGATAAAAGTCCACAAATGTATAATAATGTGTGATAATTTCAAGCTGAATGTGAAAGCTCACCGACCAAAACGCCCTCTATTTGCCTGTCAGTCATATTGATGATTAAGGGTAAATGGTGTTCACAATATCGGTTTGTTGGGGACGGCGTGTTTTCAGACTCAATATGGGAATGGTGTTTACAGCATGACCAGGTTATGCCCTCCAGACGACGCTACCTCCAGTGCCCGTTTGACATGCTCCTGCCCCTTAATATAGGCCAGGTCGGTAGTTGAGGAAGCTGGTGGACTGGATTCCTCTACCCGGTCACCGTGGTACTCCGGGGCTGGTGTTTCTCCCCGAAGGTAACTGACCAGTTGTGGTAATGAGCTGAAGGGGATGATGTTAGTCCCTTCGATGAGGGATGCCTCTTTGGCATCGGCTTGAGGGACAATAACGGTAGAGAACCCCTGCCCGTGGGCCAGAGCTACCATGGGCAGGACACCGTTGGTATGACGTAAACTGCCGTCAAGTGAAAGTTCGCCAAGAAAGAAGGTGTTGGCAACATCGGCGGATACCTGCTCGGAACTGAGGAGAATACCAACCGCAATGGGTAAATCATAGGCCGGGCCAGCTTTTTTGAGGTCGGCCGGGGCCAGGTTAACGATAATACGCTTGTTGGGGAAGGTGCAGCCTGAGTTCCGGATAGCGGCCCTGACCCGCTCTCTGGCTTCCTGGACAGCGGCGTCAGGTAAGCCAACAATGGTAAATGACGGCAAGCCCGGGGAGATATCTGTTTCAACCTCAACAATCGCCCCTTCCAGTCCCACCACCGCACAACTTATTACCTTGGCCAACATGCTTTCCTAATATAGCATACTCCTCTCTCTTCTGCATCATAACACAGAGAGACGGTGCGGGCAGTTAATACGGGATAGCCGGTAAATACTGGCCGTGAGGTTACGGTTGTGGGGACATACTTGCTACCGGGAACAGAAGGCTGTGATTCCTCAGAAGGGACGCGATTTTTGTAACCTCTGGCGCAAAATCGCGCCTAGCCATCCCAGAAAAAGGGCAATAGGAATAAAAAGGAGCGTCCATATTAGTTCACCGGGAAGGGGTATGAGAAGAGAGCGGGGCAAAATGAAGAGTAATGCCATAAGTGTAATGATTAGTGTTCCTCTGGTACGAAACATATAGCCAGCATAGATTACCACAATTAAGAAAAAAATCCGGTGCAGATGATGGGGCCCGTAGAATATTTGCCAGCGAAAACCTTCCCATCCAAACAAGTCAACTATTTCACCAAAGTAGTAAAAGAATGTGGAGTACAGCAGGAGTATGCCCAAGATATATAACTGATAAAAACGGTAGCTTTTTAGGGCGGTTAGCGCCGCTTCACACATCAGGCGCGCTGTGCTGAGGTGATCGTCCCTTGACTGCCGGTGATTTCTCTCGATGTTCTCGTTATTTAACATGGCTGCCCATCGCTATTGCGGCTCATGCGTGTGATTCACTGATAACCTCTATACCCTGCATAGCTTGTATTGCCTGGTTTTTGCTGGATGCGGGACTCTGGACAGGCTGATACCAAGAAGAACTGCGGCAAAAGGATAAAAAGGCATGGTTGATATTAGCTGTACTAAAAATAGAAAGAATTGCTCAGGTAAGATTCTGGCCGTATTCAACTCAGAACGTGGTTGTCTCGCCTGACTCACACCATTTGCTTTTACCGCACTTAATCCCCTCACCAATATTAACTTACCATCTTGGGGACAGGAAAATAATCCGATTAAATACTTACTATACCAGCATTTGGCTAGGCATTTGTGCCTACATAACGGCGAGAGTCGATAGAATATTTCGGAGTGGGCGCGGAGACCAGTCGCTACTTGTCTTTTACCGCGCAATAACCCCATGCAATGTGGAATATGGTTAAAGCCTGGTGGGCTATTGTCAGTCCATTACCAAGGTAAACAGGCTAGCTGGTGGATTAGCGGATAATTCTGATGATAAGCAGAATTAGCGGCGGAATTAGTAAAGACAAAAATAGAATTACCGGGATACTTGCTCCAGCGAGCTGCGCTATCAGGGCAATCACGGAAGATGCCACCGAATAGAAGATTAGTTCCTTCTTCAATCCAGAACCCTCATTGCCAGGCTACCTACTAAGGATACTCCCGACAGCAGAAGAATAGCAAGTGACAACACCAGAACATGATAGAATCCCTGACGGTGCGGAATTCAGTTGCTGTCTATCTTCCCTCCCTCAGCTTGTCAACCAGCCATGTTTTAAGCAGGTCAACCAGGTCGTCGTGGCATTCCCTGAGGAAGTGGCCGCAGCCAGGGTATATCACCAGCTCTTTAGGTTCATTGGCCCACCCGTAGATGTCCCGTGAGCAGCGGGCGGGAAGGTTCTGGTCTCTTTCTCCGTGAATGAGCAGGAGCGGTCGGGGCGCCAGTTCTCCCACACGGAGGGCACCGTAGGTCTGGCTGGAGACTCCAACCACCGCTTTCACCAGGGGGCTCATTGTCCCGGCCATGATGACCACTGCCCCACCAAAGGAGTGCCCGACGAGGGCAATCCTGTCTATTTCTTTCTCTCGAAGGAACTGGACCCCGATGAGCACGTCGAGGACGCACTGACTGAAGTCCCCGGGAAAGCGGTAGTTAAGCCGAAAGGAGCTTACCCCCTCGTTCTGGAGCTGCTGGCTCACAATACCAAAAATGCCAAAGGAGGGGCCGTCAAGTCCACCCAGGGCACCACAGACCCAGATTACCCCGCTGTTTCCTTCGGCAGGGTGGAAAATGCCCTCTATTTCACCGTCCGAGGTGGTAAGAATGACATGAGAGCGGTCGGTATAGCTGCCCAGGGACAGGGCCTGTGTGCTTATCAGTTCCAGTTTAAATCTGTTATTCATATTCCGTGGGCTCTAAGAGTTCAGGCCTCCATTTTTTCCTTGATATTGGCCAGGGCCATATCAGCTACCCGCTCGTTTCGCTGCAGTGACAGCAATTCGCCCACCTTGCCCAGTACCGGTACGGGAATGGTATAATCAATCAACACGCGCAGTCGTGTCCCCCCGGCCTCCCGACCGAGGCTCCAGTCCCAGGTACTACGAATACCCCCAGTGGTCTTGATAGTACGCTTGGTATTAACCGTGCTGGTGGTGACCTGTGCCTTACCTTCCAAGTTGAGCCCCCACATCTTGTATTTCCAGATAAATCGCTGACTTTCTCCCTTTCCGGTGATATCCCGAACATCGAGTGTGCTCGGGTGCCACTCCATCAGATTTGCCGGATCGCTAATATAGTCGAAGACCTTCTCTACTGGCGCATTTATTATGATACTCCGTTCAATCTTAGCCATTTTTCTGTCCTCCGTAGATGTTAGTGCTTGAGTTTAGTGCTATCTTGATAGCTTGTCAATACACAGGATAAGAGGGATTCTGTTTGGTTATGGGTGATGAAACTGTTCTAGCATTGACCCTGCATATCGTCAGCTAGAATTAATCCGCAGTATGAGTCCTGCGAAACGCCTTCATGCTGCGGACATGCTCCTTAAAAGTGTCCGCTGTTTTCTCTGATACTTCAAGGATATCGTAGTTTGCTTCGCCAATCTTTTCTATCTTCCCCACCACTTTCCCCAGGTCCATCACGTCTTCTTCATAGGCCCACTCTGAGCTTGTGTCTCTATCTGGAATGAGCGATTTTATTTCTCGCGCTTCGCTCACTTCATCGACAATCCCGTCTGCAATTACCTCAGCCTCCGGCTGAATAATAATATTCCCTGGAACTGATTCTGTTTCTAACCTATCTGCGCTTAAATCTCCCTGCCCGGCCAGAGTCCTCTGGTAAAGGTCAGCTTTACTCAAAGCCGTGCCGAGCAGACCAGCAATGACCGTGAGTAGCTTGCTAACTTGTCCCGCAAAGCGCTTCCTGGACGAAGAAGCAATTCCCATAATGCCATGTATCCGGTAGGTCATTATAGGAACAACAACCAGCGAAGCAAACCCTGCCTGGCTGAACGAGGATAACCCGTATTTTCTATTGCGGGATAAATCGGATATGCTGATTTTATGCCCCAGTGCGGCGACTTGATAAGCTAAGCTATGTTCTAAATCCATTGACCCTGTTTCCCGCTCCATATCTGGAGTAAAGCCACGGCAAGCGGCCAGTTGCAGTCTGCGGTTTTCCGGGCGGAGTAATTGAACCCAGCAACAATCTACCCCCAGAAGCTGGACAAGTGTATCTAAAACCATATCAAGAAGCTTCTGAGACTCGTTTGCTAGGGACAAAACCTCGTTAACGTCGGTGATGATAGAAAAAATCCTGTCAGAGTTGTTATAATCGTCAACCATACTAACTGCCTGAGGGTTCAACCGAAATTATAGCTTAGTCGAAGATAAAATGAAACTACCAGAGGATGAAAGTAGCCTAAAAATACATCAAGAGCCACCAAAGCTAAAATACTATTTGACACCGCCAGCTTAGACCTTTATGCTGAGATTATCAGTGGCCAGAAAGGAAGCAGTAGTTTGGCTGATTTAGCTGCTTTACAACAATCCATGGGCGTCATCTTTAATGACGTATCCCTCCTGGAACAAGCCACCATTCACAGCTCTTATGTCAATGAGAACCCTGACCTTGCCCCGAACTCCAATGAGAGACTCGAATTCCTGGGTGATGCCATCCTGGGTCTGGTAGTGGCCGAGAAGCTATATCGAGACTTTCCTCACTTTAAGGAAGGGGAGATGACCAAGCTGCGGTCTGCCCTGGTCCGCCGGGATACATTGGCTCGCGTGGCCAGAACCATCAGACTTGGCGACTACCTCTACCTGGGAAAAGGAGAGGAAACCAGTGACGGGCGACACAAGCCGGCCAACCTGGCCGCAACCCTGGAAGCAGTCATCGCCGCCATTTTCCTCGACCAGGGCTCATCTATAGCCGAGGACTTCATCCTGAGGCTCCTTGATACAGAACTGCAAAACATCGTTAACCAGAGCACAGGGGTTGATTACAAATCGGACCTTCAGGAACTCATCCAGGCCAGAGAGCAAAAGACACCAACCTATAAGGTCATAGAGACGACAGGACCAGACCATGATAAACGGTTCACCGTCGAGGTAAGACTGGGCAGTACTGTGCTGGGCCAAGGCTCAGGCAAAAGCAAGAAGGCGGCCGAGACTGAAGCTGCCCGCAACGCAATTGAGCAACTCCCAACTGACTTTACACCATAACCCTCTCTTTGCTAAACTTCAATAAAGGGCCGGCCCTTATACTCTAATTCCCGAGAGGTGTAACCATGGGAAAAAGAGATTACAGACACAGAGAACCTAAGAAAAACAAAAAAGACATTAAGAAAACTCCAGCAACCACTATTCTGGCACCTCCGATGACTGTGGAAGTCGTTAAAAAGAAGAAGCGAAAGGAAGAGGAGGAATAGGCCAGATAGCCGCTTATCAGGAGCTTTATCAGACTGGAGAGCTAAAGGCTAGAGTTGAGAAAGCTAAATCCTGTCTCGAAGAATGCTGCCTGTGCCCTCGCCAGTGCAGGGTCAATCGCCCGGCTGGTCAGAGCGGAAAATGCCAGGTCACGAGCCAGGTTGTCGTTTCCAGCTATGGACCTCACTTTGGTGAAGAGGCGCCTCTGGTAGGCCGGCACGGCTCGGGGACCATATTCTTCACCTACTGTAACCTGAAATGTGTCTTCTGCCAGAACTACACCATCAGCCAGCTGGGTGAGGGTAGCACCATAGACACCGAGACACTGGCCAGGATGATGCTCTCCCTGCAGGCAAGAGGCTGCCACAATATCAATCTGGTAAGTCCAACCCATGTCGTACCTTACATCCTGGAGGCCCTGGAAATGGCAACAGGGATAGGGCTTCATCTCCCGCTGGTGTATAACTCCGGGGGCTATGATGCTGTGGAAACCCTGCAGTTGCTGGACGGAATTGTTGATATTTATATGCCCGACATGAAGTATTCCGATGAAAAAACCGCCGAACAACTATCCGGGGTAAAGCATTACCCGCAGGTAAATGAAGCTGCCATCAGGGAAATGCACCGTCAGGTGGGTGACCTTGAGATGGACGAGCAGGGTATCGCCCAGCGTGGCCTGCTGGTACGTCACCTGGTACTGCCTGACTGGCTGGCCGGCACCAGAGAAATAGTTCGTTTCCTGGCTCGAGAAATCTCCACCAATACCTACCTTAATATTATGGCCCAGTATCACCCCTGCTATCAGGCCTTTGATATACCATCCCTTTCCCGCTCCCCAACCAGAGAGGAGTTTCAGGAAGCCCTGGACCTGGCCCGCCAGGAGGGCCTGAGCAGGCTGGACAAATATGATTTTACTCCCCCGATAAGGTTCATCAGATAGAGTGCAGCAGGATGAGCGATTTGGCCGCAGTCCAGGTAACTATCTATGGCCGTGTTCAAGGCGTTTATTTCCGTGCCTTTACCTCCAGACGGGCCAGAGAGTTAGGTCTCACCGGTTACGTGCGTAATCTTCGTGACTGGAACGCAGTGGAGGTTCAGGCTGAAGGTGAGAGAAATAAACTGGAAAGGCTCATTGACCAGCTTAAGACCGGGCCACCGGCGGCTAAAGTTGAGAGGGTACTTACCAACTGGTCAGATTATACGGGGAGCTACCCTGACTTTAGTATCAGGTATTAGCCAGTAATCGGCCGCAGCCCGTAATACTGGTCACTCTCAAGAATACGGGAGAGATACTCGGCTGAAGTACGGTAGAGAGTTTCGTTATGCCGCTCCCTTAACTGCCCTCCCAGTACGTCTAAATCCAGGGGCTGATTACCATTGGCCAGAAAAATACGAAATATACTCTCTAGAATCGGCAAGCCATTGGTAATAAAACCCGGGTTCCTGGAACAACAATCTTTAACTGCCGTGAAAAGGTCAGCTGCCGCAACCTCCCCTGCCTCTATCTGTAATTTCTCCTGGCACCTGGGACACAAACACCTCTGAGCCAGCGCAGCAAAAGAACGCCTGTTACGCTGATACCAGTCCAGGTCAATAAACCAGCTTTGTCTCACCGGCTCCACACTCTTATCTTCGCGGTCAGCTTTTTTATACATGAAATTACCTGCCCTCTAGAATGCTAAGTCTCAAATACAATCTTGGCTTCCCCGATTAAATTAAGATATTCAGTCCTCAGTCCCAGTGCCTCCGCAGCTTCACAATCCACCTCGTAGGGCTCACCAACAAACACCTTACCATACTCCTCAACCTCACCCTGGGATGGTTCATCAGTAACCACGAACTTCTGTCGGGCCTCTATGATTCCCAAGTCAAAGGGAAGTGTAAAATAGAGGTCGGCCACTACCCTGTCTATGCCCAGACCATACAAACTACCCCACCCTCCCGGTGCCTCACCCCTGTACTTGCTACTCGGGAGCAAGGTAAGCATATTCATGATACTGAGGCTGGCCCTCCCCTGAAGAATCTTCAACGGTGCCACCGTTATCAAATAATCGCTGGACAGGATAACATTAGGCACCCAGAAGGTTGGCACCGCCAGAGGTTTGGGCAGAGGATTATCCACCTCCACCCAGATACAGTCCTTGACATCCAGCATCAACACCCGCGGGAAATCATAGCCCAGAGCCTGGTATATCGGGTATATCGAACCTCCACCGGGCGTGCCTTCAAGCAGCAGAATATCGGCATCACTGACCTGCCTGATACCACGTATTATTGTGGCCAGAATATCCCGGCTGGTACTCGCCGGATATGGCACCGGATAACAGGCACTGGGTTTAATCAGGACACGCCTTGCCCGTGACACCGTCGCCGGCGGCTTAAAAACAAACTCCGAAGCCTCAAATATCAAGCCTTACCCTTTCATACAACGTGTTATCGACAGGTATGATCGTCAAATAACCAGTTAAAGCTGTGTTCTCCTCTAACAGGCCGGCTGCAAGACAACAATCTGAGTGGCGGCTGGAAGTTGCCCCTTCTTGAATTCTGCTTCACTGGCATTTAACCTGGTGACACCCTTTTTACCTTGAAGGAATTCATCCACCCCTGCCACCGGGAAATTACTGCACCTCTCGTTACGGAAGTGCATGGGTATAATTACCTTGGGTGTCAGCTTGCCGCAAACCTCGGCAGCCACCTTAGCATCGATGGTATAGTTACCACCTACCGGAACCAGCATGATGTCAACGCTACCGATAGCAGCACATTCCTTCTCAGCCAGCGGATGACCCAAGTCGCCAAGGTGGCAGACACTTATCCCATCCACGTTGAAGCAGAATATTATGTTATTGCCCCGCTCGCTGCCGCGAGATTCGTCATGATAGGTAGGGATACCGTTAAACTTTATCCCCTTAATCTCTACCGGAGTGACCTCCTTAACCACTTTTGGCTTGCCCTGAACCGAAGCCACATTGTTATGGTCAAAATGGTCATGGCTCACAGTAACAATATCAGCCGACTCTTTTATCTCGTCGTAGTTCAAGGGACCGCCAGTAACGTAAGGGTCAGTAATTATCTTCGTTCCAGCATCCGAAGTAATGAGAAAAGATGCATGTCCCAACCATTTAACCTTCATTATGTAAACCTCCTCGTTTCTTATTTGGCCAGAGCCAAAACAAGATTCACCAGAGTACGCACCGGCACCCCGGTGGCTCCCTTGACCAGGTGGTTCCGTTCCTTATCGCTCATCTCTTTGCCGGCAATGTCCAGATGAACCCATGGTGTATCACCGGCGAACTCGGCCAGAAATTGAGCCGCGGTAATAGCGCCGGCATATCTACCGCCAGTGTTTTTAATATCGGCTACATCGCTCTTATTCTGCTCCTTGTATTCCTCATACATTGGCATCTGCCAGATACGCTCGCCAGCTTCAGTACCAGCGCTGATTATCTTATCTATCAGCTCCTGGTTATTGCCGAAAGCTCCCGTACAGATATCACCCAGTGCAACCCGGCAGGCTCCAGTAAGTGTAGCCACATCAACGATAAGTCTGGCGCCCTGTTTACTGGCATAGCCCAAAGCATCGGCCAGGATAAGCCGCCCCTCAGCATCAGTCGAGATAATCTCAATAGTCTTACCGCTCATCGAGGTGAGAATGTCAGCCGGCTTCAGGGCACTCCCGCTGGGGAGGTTCTCTGTAGCCGGGACGAGAGCCAGAACGTTAATCCTGGGCTTAAGCTGAGCAATGGCACTCATGGCCGCTATCACGGCGGCACCGCCCGCCATGTCCCCCTTCATTTCACCCATACCCTCGGATGGCTTAATTGAGATACCGCCAGAATCAAAGGTTATTCCTTTCCCAAGTAGTGCCACATCAATCTCTTTAGAGTCGCTGCCTTTATAGTTGAGAATAATGAACTTTGGCGGCTGCTGGCTTCCCTGGGCCACACCTAAAAGCGCACCCATGCCCAGTTCCTGCATCTGCTCCCGCTCCAGAACGTTGAACTCAAGGCCATGCGTCTCGGCCAGCCTGGACGCCATCTCGGCCATATCACCGGGTGTCATATAATTGGCCGGTTCATTGACCATATCGCGGGCCAGATTCGTGGCCTCGGCCAGAATGCGACCTTTCTGGCAGCCCTGCTCCAGACCGGCGATTTTATCTCTATCGGCGCTAACTACAGTAAGCTGCTCAAGCTCACCGTGCTCAGCCGGCCTGGTTACATGACGGCGAAAGGCATAGACACCAAGCAAAGCACCCTCAGCTATAGCCTGTGCCGAGACTTCCGCACTTATGCCAGCGATTCCCTCTCCCTGAGCGACGGTAGCCATATTCCTGACACTTTTTTTGCGCAAAAGACGGCAGGTCTCGGCCACTGCCCCGCGTACTTTGTTCAGAGATAGCTCCTCCTGCTTACCCAGGCCAACAACCACAACCTTGGCCGCAGGGAGCTTACCCAGGCTATGAATAACCGTAATCTCGTTAAGCTTACCTTTAATCTCACCCCGGCCGATTAGCTGAGAGATAGCCCCATCCAGAGCCTTATCTACAGCAGCAGTATCACCCTCGGGATGCTCCCTGCCTTCAAAGAAGTTGACCACAATAGCATCGGCCTCAAAGCGGGTAATATCACCAGTGGCGACCTTAATCTCCACGAAAGCCTCCTTTCCCTTGAGCCTGCATAGCTACACTCCGGCCACCCACTCAATACCCAGTTCCTGCAGCTTGGCCTGAGTTGGTGCTCCGTTCTCCCTGTCCCAACCTGCCATAGCATAATAGGTATCTATCGCCTGCTTTAGTTCCTCCTCCTTGATGCCAACCCCCTCCAATGGGCCAGAAGTAAAGGGGGTAAAGAACCGCCGGGGTAAATAATCATCAGCCCCGGTTATACCCTCACGAAGGTCAAACGCCCGGCCCATGGTCACACACCGCTCACCAACCTTCATTAGCTCCCACACCGTGGTATTCCAGCCGGTGATGCTCCCTACCAGCTCAACCATTTTTTCCGCATCCATGGGCACGAACTGGCAAAATCCCAGACAATTCAGCACGTGCTGCCAGAGGCTGCCGTAGGCCACCATCCTGACCTTGGCCGGGCTCAGTTCCTGAGTGGGTAGCGGTTCAATCACACCCAGACCCTTGAGGAAGCCAGATACCCGCCGGGCGTAGACATTATCGTGAATGTTATGGCAATGGTCAGCACCGGTGGGAGAGATGGTATAACCCAAGCCCAGGCCAGGCTTATAGCGCGGCTCATGCATGGGAATCTCCTGCCCCTTAACATGCATGGCAAAATTCTCTGCCCCCTTACCGAAAGTTGCCGCTGCCCGGGCTGTACCATCAGCCAGGGTCTGGCCAATGCCTTCCCTGCGGGCAATCATCTCCACCATTTGCAGCATGGCCTCAGCATTGCCGAAATTAAGCTTCAGGCCGCCGGTATCCTTCTCATTCAGAATACCCTTTTCAAAACACTCCATGGCAAAAGCAATGGTAGCCCCGGTGGAGATGACATCCAGACCGTAAGCGTTGCAACGCTCGTTGGCCTTGCAAACCGCCTCCAGATTATCGATGCCGCAGTCTGAGCCTAATGCGGCCAGGGCCTCATACTCAGGGCCACCGTAGGTAACGTCAACATTATAAGGCTCTCCGCTGGTTACCTCAGGTTTACAACGAATAGAGCAGGCAAAACACCCCCTCTTCCCCACCATGATGCTTTCCTTCATGGTATCACCGGAGATTTTCTCCGCCCCCTCGAAGACACCCTGCTGGAAGTTACGCGTGGGCAGGCCACCGGAGGTATTTAAGGCCATCAGTACTCCAGCGGTACCATCCTTGCTCATGTTAACCGCTGCCCGATTGGTCTTAAGGTCGTCCCTGAGCCACCTGGCAAAAGAGCCAAACGCCCTCTCGTCCGACACAGCCACCTTTTGATGCCCCCTGACGGCAATAGCCCTTAGATTCTTAGAACCCATTACCGCCCCCATTCCGGTACGGCCGGCCGCGTGCGAGATGTCATTAATGACACAGGCAAAACGAACCTGATTTTCCCCGGCAATTCCTATCTGGGCAACACGAACACCTCTGTCACCCAGTTCCTTTTTAATAAGCTTCTCACATTCGGCGGTGGTTTTACCCCAGAGATGGGCAGCATCCTTAATCTCGGCTTTGCCATCCTCAATCCAGAGATAGACCGGGCTTTCCGCTTTACCCTCGATAATGATGACATCATAGCCAGTCTGCTTCAGTTCAGCCCCCCAGTAGCCCCCCACCTCGGCATCACCATAGCCACCAGTCAGCGGCGATTTAGCACCAACGCTGTTACGGCCACTGCCCGCTACCGGCACTCCAGTGATTGGCCCAGCGGCAAATATTAACTTATTCTCCGGGCCGAGAGGGTCTATCCCCTTCTCCAATTCCCTGAGAAGATAATAATTGACAAACCCCCTCCCCCCAAGATAGCACCGGTAGAAATCCTCGCCTGGTTCCTCCACCGAAGTCGTACCACGGGATAAATCAACCCTCAGTATCTTGCCATTATATCCGGAAACCATTTAGTCAACCTCCTAAGAAACCTGATTTTACACGAAACAACTGTCGAGTGGCAGAACCTAACGGTTCACCTCTCTCACAATCTTGTCCAGGACAGGAGCAATATCCTAAGATGTGTCCACAGCATAATGCTTGCGGCGGATTTCCTGAGCAGAAGACCGCATCTTCTGGTATACTATCCAGTCAGCATCCGATTTACTTCCCGGATTCCCTTTACGACTTTCCAGGCGCCCACGTACTACCTGGGGTGGTGCTTCAACTCGTATCAGAATCAGCTTGACTCCTAATCGGTCAGCAATACTATAAAGATGTTCCCGATTCTTCTCCGAAAGATTGGTAGCATCTAAAACAAGTGAAATACCCTTTTTCAATAATCTCTCAATGAGCCGGTGAATAGCCTGAAAAAGGCGTGAACTCTCTTCTACACTATAGGTAGGCGATGAAAAAAGAGCCTTTCGTAAAAAATCACTTTCCAGTACCGCCAAGGGCAATCTCTCGGCCAGTCGGCTGGAGAAATAGGACTTGCCCGTACCAGGCAAGCCACTAACCGCCACAAAGACCGGCTCAGCTACTGGTTCAGGAAGCTGCCCCAAGCTCTCCGCCAGCCGCTCCACATCAGTAGCCAGCTGGGTTTGCTCCATATCCTAATTATAAAATTTTTTTTCCCGTTTCGCTAGATAGTCAGGTAAAATAATTCGAAAGGTGAGTTCGTCAAGGAACAGCATCCCTCGCTTACCATTAATCCACTCTATTTAGAGCACTATCGAAGAATGTGGTTATCCTGTCCATATACTCTTCAGGGTACATGATATAGGCCCTCACATGTCTGGCTCCCGGTGCCACCCATAGCTGACTCGTTCCATTCTGAGAAACTTCCTGCAGTCTGTAAACATGCTCAAGTGGGACAACGTCATCCAGCTCACCGTGAATAAACAAGACCGGCCTTGGGGAAATCTCAGCGACCAGTTCCACGGGTCTAACAGCATTAAAATCAACACCATACATAATTTTAACCATAAACAGCATAGGGGCCAGAAAAAAAGCTGGCAACTTTGAGCGCCTGGAGAATTCGGGCTCCATCATGTCCTTCAAATCAGCAAAGCTGCTGTCGGCAACAACCGCGTCAATGTCAACATTTTCTGCGGACTCCAATAAAACAGTAGCCGCGCCCATTGAAAAGCCCACCACCCCGATACGTTCAAAACCACGCCTTTTTACGTAGTCAACCGCCCCGGCCAGGTCCCTTTTCTCAAAACAACCAGCCGACATCCTGTTTCCGTCAGATTCGCCGTGGCCGCGCAGGTCAAACATAAGCACATTGTAACCATGCTTCACCAACCCCGAAGCAATATCAAGCATACCGATACTGGAATCAGCCCTCTGCCCCCCGGCACCGTGCACCATAATTATAATCGGCTCGCTGTCCTGCGCTGGAAGATACCAGCCACGCAGGGTCAACTCATCAACCTGGCTCAGGAAGTGAATAACCCCCCAGCAAGCTGGGGGGCATCTTAAGGACTATTGTCGAACATTTTTAACTGAATGGAGT
>Ga0209164_1002078_pt1 | contig 22674 bp, 18 predicted proteins | sample MTBNYHSulfiMetaG_FD_187458 | JGI IMG/M metagenome (GOLD analysis project Ga0209164, IMG submission 187458) | Enrichment culture microbial communities from rom New York Harbor, USA that are MTBE-degrading - MTBE-NYH (New York Harbor Sulfidogenic)... | ecosystem: Environmental > Aquatic > Marine >... | reverse complement strand
CAGGGAGAATCGACCACCCGGACGGAGCCGCCCTGGATCTCGACGAGGGTCGTGCCCAGAGGGCCTTCGACCTCAAGCGTCTGCCGGCTGTCTACGGGAAAGATCCACTGCCCGGATGGACCGCGCACTTCGATGACCGGGCGCCCGCTGCCGGAGTATACCCGCACCGCCACGACGGCGATGACCGCCAGCGCAAGCGCCAGGGCGAGATAGTCGAAGGCGGTTGGCCGGAACCTGAGCCTGGCTACAGCAGTCTCTCCTTGAGCTCGTCCACGCGGTCGGTCTTCTCCCAGGCGAAGGCGTCCCGGCCGAAGTGTCCGTAGGAGGCGGTCTCCTGGTAGATCGGCCGCTGCAGGTCGAGGGTCTCGATGATCCCCCCGGGAGTGCAGTCGAAGAGCTCGGAGACGGCCTCTTCGATCTTCTCCTCGGGGACTCGAGCGGTGCCGAAGGTGTCCACGAACAGCGACACCGGCCTGGCCACCCCGATGGCGTAGGCCAGCTCGACCTCGCAGCGATCGCACAGTCCCGCGGCCACGACGTTCTTGGCGATGTAGCGGGCCATGTAGGAGGCCGATCGGTCGACCTTGGATGGGTCCTTGCCCGAGAAGGCGCCCCCCCCGTGACGGGCCATGCCCCCGTAGGTGTCGACGATGATCTTGCGTCCCGTGAGCCCCGTGTCCCCGTGGGGACCCCCGATGACGAAACGCCCCGTGGGGTTGATGTGGTACACGACCTTGTCCCCGAGCATCTCCGCCGGGATCGCTTGCTTGATGATCTCTTCGATGAAGGCTTCCCGCAGCTCGTCGTAGCCGACGTCCTCAGAGTGCTGGTGGGAGAGCACGACCGTGGTCACCGCCGCCGGCTTGCCGTCGTCGTAGCGAACGGAGACCTGGCACTTCCCATCCGGGCGCATGAAGGGCAGGGTCCCCCGCTTGCGTACCGTGGCGGCCCGCAGCATGATGGCATGAGCGTAGTGAATCGGCGCCGGCATGAGCTCGGGGGTTTCCGTACAGGCGTACCCGAACATCATGCCCTGGTCTCCGGCGCCCATCTCTTTCGTGCTCTTGCCCCGGTTGACCCCCTGGGCGATGTCCGGGGACTGCTCGTGGATGCTGGAAACCACCGAGCAGGACTGGTAGTCGATGCCGTAGGACGGATCGTCATAGCCGATGGACTTGAGAACTCCCCGGACGGTCCGCTGCAGATCGATGTACCCCCCGGTGGTGATTTCTCCGCCGACGAGCACCAGGCCGGTGGTGGTGAAGGCCTCGCAGGCAACCCGGGAGTTGGGGTCCTGGCTCAAGGCGCTGTCCAGCACCGCATCGGAGACCTGGTCGCAGATCTTGTCGGGGTGGCCTTCCCCGACGCTTTCGGACGTGAAGATGAAAGAACCTCGCTCAGCCACGTGTACCTCCAATCCTACTCGTTGTTGACCATCGAAAGCGGCTGCCCGGTTGCCTCCAGTACGTTCAGCCAGAGGGAGTCCTCCGGGGACAGGAGTTTGCGCTTCGATATGGCGAGCTTGAGCGGCAGATGCGTGATGCTGTCGCTCCAGTATCCCACCAGCATTCCGGTTTTGCCCGCCATTCCTGCATGCACCGCATTCTGGCCCAGCTGCATGCAGTAGATCGCATCGTGAGCGTTGGCGGGAACGGACCGCACCTGGTAGCTGGGATCAATATACTTAATGTTGACGTAAAGGTCCGTAGAATCTTTGAAGTAGCGCTTGATCTCGCTCTGCAGGAAGATGCCGATGTCCCCCAACACGGGATTGCCTGAAGGGTCGGTCCGACCTTCCCCCGACACGTGTCTCTGGCCCGCACCCTCGGCGGCGATCAGCACCGCGTGTCCCCGGCGCCTGAGACGCTCCTCCAGGATTGTGAACAGCCCCTTGGGACCCTCGAGATCGAAGGGGATCTCGGGGACCAGGACGAAGTTCACCTCGTTCAGTGCAAGAGCGGCGTTGGCGGCGATGAAACCGGACATGCGGCCCATCACCTTCACCAGGCCGATCCCGAAAGGGGCGCCGATGGCCTCGGTGTGGGCGCTGCGGATGGCCTCCGCCGCCGCGGCGAAGGCGGTCTCCAGGCCGAAGGTCTTGCGCACGTAGGCGATGTCGTTGTCGATGGTCTTGGGGATCCCGACGACCGCGATCTTGAGCCCCCGGCGACTGATCTCCTCGAAGATGGCCTGGCCGCCCTGAAGAGTGCCGTCGCCGCCGATCAGGAACAGGATCGAGACGTTCATCCTCTCCAGGCAGGCGACGATCTCGCCGACCTCCTGGGGGCCCCGGGAAGAGGCCAGGATCGTCCCCCCCTTCTCGTGGATGTCCTTGACCGCTTCGGGGGTCAGCATCATGAGCTCGTGACCGTACCTGGGAATGAACCCCTGGAAGCCGTAGCGGATTCCGTAGATGGTCCGTACCCCGTAACGGTAGTGCAGCTGCATGACCAGGGCCCGCAAGACGTTGTTGATTCCCGGGCACAACCCGCCGCAGGTGACGACGGCCACGCGGGTCTTGGCCGGGTCGAAGTAGATCTTGTCCCGTGGACCGGCCTTCTCGAATGCCGGCACGGGGGCACCACTTCGAACCTTCTCCACCAGGCGATCCCGATCCTGGACGAGCACCACCGATTCGCTGTCACGGACGTAGTTGGCGATGTCGTCACCGAGCTCCGTGGAAAGGCCCAGGGAGGAGTCAATCGTGCATGTCCCCAGGTTCTCGACGACGAGGTCCTCTGGCCTGAGATTCAGATCTTCCATATCCGGGTCAGTCCCGTGCGCTCCTTGACTTCCAGCATGGTTTCGCCGGCCACCTTGCGGCACAGCTCCGCGTTGCGGTCCAGCACCTCCCGGACTTCCCCCCGGCGCGCCTCCAGGTCCCTATAACGCTCCTGGATGGGACCCAGAACGGTCATCAGGTTGTCCAGGAGGCGGCGCTTGCAGTCCAGGCAGCCGATGCCGGCGCTGCGGCACCCCTGGGCGATGACGTCCGACAGCTCCGGGTCGTCGGTCACCAGCTTGTGGTAGGAGAAGATGTTGCAGATCTCGGGAGTGCCGGGATCGCTCCTGCGAACCCTGGCCGGGTCGGTCTTGGCCGGGGCCAGCTTGGCCCAGATCTCCTCCCGGGGCTCGAGGACACCGATGAAGTTGTTCAGGCTCTTGCTCATCTTGGACTCGCCGTCCAGGCCCATGACCCGGGGCGTTTCCGTGAGCAGGGCCTGGCACTCGGGGAAGGTCTCCCCGTAGCGGGCGTTGAAGTACCGGGCGACCTCCCGGGTGAACTCCACGTGCTGGACCTGGTCTTCCCCCACCGGGACCACCTCCCCCTTGTACAGGAGGATGTCCGCCGCCTGGAGCACGGGGTAGTCCAGGAGACCCACGTTGATGTTCTTTCGGTTCCGCGAAGCCTTGTCCTTGAACTGGGTCATCCGCTCCAGCTCCCCGAGGGGGGTCAGGGTGTTGAAGATCCAGGTCAGGTCGGCGTGCCCGGGGACCTCGGACTGCACGAACAGAGGCGTCCTGTCCATGTCGATGCCGCAGGCGTACAGCCCCAGGGCCAGGTGGAACACCTGGTCGGGCATCCGCGCAGGCTCGTACAGGATCGTCATGGCGTGCAGGTCCACGATGGACACGAAGGAACGGTAGCGGTACTGGAGCTCCAGCCAGTTGTGGATGGCTCCGAAGAAGTTGCCGATGTGCAGAAGCCCCGTGGGCTGGATGCCGGTGAATAGGACCTTCACAAATCTCCCCTGTTGTGCCAGATTGATGACAGCGGGCGCGAAAACCGGGATTTTCCTATATGTATAAGGAAGAAGCTTTGATTGTCAAGCTGTCGGGCCGGGCGTCGGGCCGGGCGGCGCCGCCCCGGAGCCGGTAGTGTCCCTGCAGCGCAGGATCGCCGTCCTGGAAGGACGGGCCATGGTCCGGGTGCGCCGGCTCCAGGATCGGGAGCCGGCCACCATCGGGGTGTGTCCGGCCTGCTGGAACATCCGGGAGCGCCGCGAGGTCTTGCTCGCCCGGCTGGCCAAGATGAACCTGGAGGTCGTGCACCGGGACGACCGGCTGGAGGGCCGCTACCGTCCCGGCAAGGCACACGCGCCGGGCTGTCCGTACTCCCGGCTGTCTCCGGACCCCTGGAAGCGTTTCGCCTCGGCCATGAAGAAGCACAAGCGCTGAGCGTGGGGCGGAGTCACTCCGTTTCGTTCCCGGTCTCGGGCTCTGCCCCCGTCGCCGCCTCCTCCTCGCCGGCGGACTCGAATTCCTCTTCTGCGGGTCTCTCCGCCGCGGCCTTGAGCTCCCGCTCGGCGCGCCCCTGGATATACTGGAACAGCTTGTGGTGCCCGCCGGTGGTGAAGGACCGGAACTGCAGGCCCATGTCCCCCTCGTTGCGGGCCACCCTGCAGGACAGGCCGATGATGTCGTCCCCGATCCGCAGGGTGCACAGCGGCAGCTCGTCGTCCCGGCGCAGGTCCGCGACCACGGCGGAGTTGGCCGGCTGGAAGCTCGCGCCCTGGATCGAAATCTCGCTCAGGGCGCCGGTGACCAGGGACAGGCGGCGGGGGTGGCTGAAGACCAGCTGCAGGCGTTCCTGGGCGGTCGGCAGCAGGCGATGGAACCGGCGCTTGTCGCTGACGGAGCGGTAGCGGCGGAACAGCTCCTCGAGCTGGTGGATCTGCTGCTTTTCGGGGGTCCCGGCGTCCACGATGCCGTTGACGCCCAGGTGCACGGCCTTGGCCGCCTCTTCATAGGGGGCATGCTCGGTGAGGAGGATGAAGACGCATTCCTCCCTGTCCCTGCGCTCCCGCAGCATCCTGAGCATCGGCTTCCAGTGCCGGGGGTAGTCCACGGCGCTGTACAGGATGACTTCGGGGTCCAGCTCTTCGAGATTGTGGATGGCCTTGACCGGGTCCTGGTAGTGCAGCACCTCGAAGCCCATGGGCTTGAAGTGGTAGAACAGACGGTGCTTGAGGGTCTCTTCTGCTGAAACGACCAGCAGCTTCATTCTGTCCCGAGATTGAGGATCTCGTAGTCTGTCACCAGCCAGATGTCGTCGCGGCGCTCCAGGTAGTAGGTGTACTTCTTGACTTCCGTGTAGTCCGGGTAGCGGAAGCGCTCGATCACCACGACGGTGCCCTCGAAGGGGGTGTAGGAGGTCTGCAGGATCTCGAAGCTCGCCGGGATCACCAGGATGTCCTGGTCCACGGCCTGGGCCATGAGGTCGCGGCGGTAACGGTCGAGGGCCGCCCGCTGCTGCTCCTGGCTCATCCTGCGGAAGCGCGCGTCCCGGCTGGGCAGGCTGCGGTAGAGGCTCTCCAGGTCCAGGTACAGGAAGAACTTCTCCCACTGGCTGCGCTGCCGGGCGCTGAGCACGTAGTCGACCACCTCGTCCGGGGGCATGGGCTGGCGGCGCAGCAGTGCGCCGGTCTCCGCCTCGATCATGGCCCGCTCCTCCGGGAAGACGATCTCCGGGCGCATGCTCAGGGCCAGGGTGTTGGAGGCCAGGGCCTGCCCGGCGCCCCGAAGGTTGAGATCCGGATAGAACAGCCCCCGGACCGTGTACAGCCCCGGCTCGCGGATCTCGACGTAGTCCTGGAGGGCCACGATGATGCCGTATTTTTCCCCCGGCTCCAGGCTGACGTCCCGGTAGAGCACCGGTTGATTCGTGTTCCTATCTCTGATAAATTTCGTGGCGGGCTGCAGCCGGATGTTGGTGGGGGTCGTCACCTCGAAGTCCAGGGAGAACACCCGGGTGTCGGACATCTTGAAGCGGTAGGTGTCGCTGGAGTTGTTCGTGATGACCGCCTCCAGCCTCACGGGGTGCTCCGTATCCCCCACGTAGTAGATCCGTTTCTCGTAGTATCGGATCGCGAAATCGATGCCCCGGGTTTCGAGGCCGAAGGCGGATTGGGCGAATATCAGGAGAGTGAGCGTGCCCAGGATGAGAAGGCGTTTCACGTCGGCGGCTTCCTTTGTTCTCTTATAATCTTCGGTAAACCCCATGATATCCTTATTACTTAATCACCTCAACGAGCACCTGGAGCGCTACGAACCCTTCCGGGAGCTGGAGGATCGCCTTTCCGACGGGGACTTCCCGGTTCACGTCGAAGGGGTTCAGGGGGGCTTTCTTTCCCTGCTCCTGGAGAGCCTGCGGCGCCGCAGTGCGGAACCCTCGCTCCTGGTCGTGCCCACGGACCAGGAAGCCCGGGAAATCGTCGAGGACCTCACCCTGTTTTCCGCCGGCGAACCCTCCGCGGCGGGGCCGTGGGCCTGCCTGTTCCCCTGGTTCGGGACTCTTCCCTACAGCGACGCCCGGCCCCTGCCCTCGATCCTGGGCGAGCGGGTCCGAACCCTGGGGCGCATGCTCGAAGGCGGGCCGCTGCTGGTGGTGACCTCCCTCCGGGGGCTCCTTCACCCTCTTCCGGCGCCCGAGGCGCTGCGCGGCAGGTCCATCGTGCTGTCCGCCGGGGACAGCCTGGATACCGCCGGGCTCGCGGACCGCCTCCAGGCCCTCGGCTACCTGCGGGTGCCCCGCGTCGGCCTGAAGGGTGAGTTCGCGGTTCGAGGAGAGGTGGTCGACGTGTTCCCCTTCGGCGAGGGAGAAGCGACCCGCCTGGTCCTGGATTTCGACCGCATCGCCGAGATCCGGCGCTTCGACCCCTTGACTCAGGCCTCGACGATCGCCCGGCAAGGGATGAGCATCCCGCCGGTGCGCGAGGTGCTCTTCGACGAGGAGGAGCTCGCCCGCCTGCGCGCCGGCCTCGGTTCCGGGCCTCTCGCCTCCTGTGAGCCGGAGGCCGCGCTTGCGCTGCTGGAGACCCTGCGCCTCGACCCGGAGGCCCCGGGGAGTGAGTACCTCTACCCCCTGGCCGGGGCGCCTCGGGTGTCCCTGCTGGACTACCTGGCAGATGCCTCCTCTCGGCTGTTCCTGCTGGACCCGGAGCGCCTGGAAGCCGGGGCCCAGAGCCTGCGCAAGGAGTACCTGGAGCTGTACCGCAAGGCCCGCAGCCGTCCCGGCTGCCTGCCCGCCCCGCGGCAGATTCTGCTCGACTTCAACACGGTGGTCGGAGGGTTCCCTCGCACCGTGCGCTTCCACGCCCTCAAAGGCGGTCCCGGCGGGGACGGCCGCATCCGCCTGGCCTGCGACCCGCCGCGCTCCTTCTTCGGAAACCTCTCCTTCTTCCGGGAGGAGCTGGAGAACCTCCTGTCCGTGGGCTACCGCATCTTCATCTTCGCCGAGTACGCCCACCAGGCCGAGCGGCTCCAGGCCCTGTTCAGGGACCTGGACGTGTCGATCCTGCCGGAAGGGATCTCCCGGGGCTTCAGCATCCCGGCCCTCAAGCTCCTGGTGGTCCAGGAGAACGAGATCTTCGGACGCAAGCGCCGGATTCCCCGCTCGATCGCCACCGCCCGGAGCGAGGCCATCGACACCTTCGTGGACCTCACCCCCGGGGACTACGTCGTGCACCTCAACCACGGAATCGGACTTTTCAACGGCATCGACCGGATGCGCGCGGCGGGGCAGGAGCGGGACTACATCCACCTCGAGTACGAGGGGGGAGAGAAGGTCTTCCTGCCCATCGAGCAGGTCAACCTGATCCAGCGTTACGTGGGGCAGGAGGGCAAGCACCCCAGGCTGGACACCCTCGGGGGCAAGGGCTGGCAGAGCAAGAAGGAGCGCGTCCGCCGCTCGGTGGAGGACATGGCCCGGCGCCTGGTAGCCCTCTACTCCACCCGCAACACCATCACGGGCTTCGCCTTCCCGCCGGACACGGACTGGCAGAGCGAGTTCGAGGCCCGCTTCCCCTACCAGGAGACCGCGGACCAGCTCAAGGCCATCGACGAGGTCAAGCTGGACATGGAGAGCACCCGCCCCATGGACCGCCTGGTCTGCGGCGACGTGGGCTACGGCAAGACCGAGGTGGCCCTTCGCGCGGCCTTCAAGGCCGTGATGGGGGGCAGGCAGGTAGCCTACCTGGCTCCCACCACGATCCTGGCGGAGCAGCACTTCGAGACCTTCGAGGAGCGCTTCCGGGGCTTTCCAGTGACGATCGAGATGCTCTCCCGCTTCCGGACCCAGGGGGACCAGCGCCGGGTGCTCGAGCGCCTGGCCGAGGGCCAGGTGGACATCGTGATCGGAACCCACCGGCTGCTCCAGAAGGACGTGCACTTCAAGAACCTGGGGCTGATGGTGGTCGACGAGGAGCAGCGCTTCGGGGTCCGGGACAAGGAGCGCCTCAAGGAGCTCAAGACCTCGGTGGACTGCCTGATCCTGACCGCCACCCCCATTCCCCGGACCCTGCACATGGCCCTTATGAAGATCCGGGACATGTCCATCATCAACACCCCTCCCCAGAACCGCTACCCCATCGAGACCTTCATCCAGGAGTTCGACGAGGAGACCATAGCCCGGGCTGTGCGCCAGGAGCTCGAGCGGGGAGGGCAGGTCTACTACCTGCACAACCGGGTGCAGACCATCCCCAGGATCGAGGCCTTCCTGACCCGCCTGCTCCCGGACGTGCTGGTGGCCACCGCACACGGGCAGATGCACGGGGACGAGCTCGAGGACGTCATGCACCGCTTCATCCACGGAGGCACACAGGTGCTGCTGTCCACCACGATCATCGAGAACGGCCTGGACATCCCGAACGTCAACACCATCATCATCGACCGGGCGGACATGTTCGGCATCTCCCAGCTGTACCAGCTCCGTGGACGGGTGGGGCGCAGCGACCAGCCCGCCTATGCCTACCTGTTCTACCCGCAAGCGCGGGTGATCTCGGAGCTGGCCATGAAGCGCCTGCGCATCATCTCGGACTTCACCGAGCTGGGCTCGGGCTTCAAGATCGCGATGAAGGACCTGGAGATCCGAGGCGCGGGCAACCTCCTGGGGCGGGAGCAGCACGGGGACATCCTGTCCGTGGGGCTGGACCTGTACCTCAAGCTCCTGGAGGAGGCCATCCAGGAGCTTGAAGTGGCCGAAGGGGGCGAGAAGCGCGAAGAGCCCCCGGAGGTCTACCTGGAGCTCGACTACTCGGGTTACATCCCGGACGGCTACATCGCCGAGGCCATGGACAAGATGGAGGTCTACAAGCAGATCGCCTCCATCGGCAGCGAGGAGGAGCTGGACGCGGTGCAGCGCCGCCTGGAGGACCGCTTCGGCCCCATGCCCGAGGAGGTCTCCAGCCTTTTCGCCCTGGCGGAGATCCGGATCCTGTGCCGGCGCCTGTTCGTGACCTCCCTCAAGGAGCGGGGCGGCGAGGTGATCGCCGAGTTCTCCAAGGTGGCCCAGCTTTCCGTGGATCGGGTTCTGACCCTGATCCGGGACAGCGGCGGCACCGTGCGGCTGGATTCGAAGAGGCCCAACTGCCTGATCCTGCGCACCGGGGAGATCGACCTTCGCCACAAGAGCGAGTTCATCAGCGAGCGGCTGTCCCGGCTGGAGTAGCGGTGCTCCGAGAGGGTGGCTCGGCGGCGGGCGGCCCGGTTCAGGCGAGGATCTGGCCTTCGCTCAGTGCCTTGCGGGCCAGGGTGACGGTACGGGTTTCCGCGTCCGTATAGGGAAAAACCTCCACCGGTATGGAGGCTTCCACGAACAAGCGCTGGAACGTGGGAATCCGATCGAGGAACCGCTCACTCGAGCGATCCAGGATGACCAGCAAGTCCGCGTCGCTGCTCGCGGTATAGGTGTTGTTCGCCAGGGACCCAAAAAGAATGACCCGGCGGATCTCGGGCCGCTCCTGGCGGGCCCGGACGGCGAGATCGATGAGCTGCCGGAGGACTCGCTCCCTATCGAGGAACCTGGCGCCTGACATGGTCGATGATCGCCTGTGCATCTCTGACCGCCTTCTCCGCGTCCCTGACCGAGAAGTAGTCCGCCGGCGCTCCGGCGTCAAAGCCGTTCGGGTAGCGCGTCGGGATATACAGCTTGTCCAGATCCGCTCCGGTCTCGAAAAGCTCCTCCGCGGGCCTCACAGCTTCGGGAAGCTCGACAAGCATCTTGAGCAGGGAGTGGCCGTAGAACTCTCCACCCAGGTACTGGTAAAGAGCCTTGAGGGCCTTCTCCGCAGCCTGCTGGGCGGCGAAACAGGCCCACTCGTAGTCCTGCGAGGCGATCGAGCTCCGCGCGTGTCGCAAGTCCTTCTCTGCCTGCCTGAACCAGTCCTCGAACCGGCGCGCCATGGGGCCAGGATAGCACCCGAGCCTGACTGTGTGCAACAGTCTCACCGAGACGCGAGCGGTGTGGCCGCCGCCCTTCGCGGCTCGCCGCCTCCCCGGTTTACCGCCGCCGCCACCTCGGTGTACTATGAGCCCGTGATGCCCGAGGCCCGCGAGGAGCCCTCCTATATTCTCTGGGATATAGGGCAGAAGAAGATCCCGCCGCGACCCGAAAACCCTGCCGACTTCCCGCAGGAGGACGTCCGGCACTGGTACGACTACGAGTACGCAGGATGGGGGGTCGAGAAGGTGGAGATTCCAGAATCCACGGGCGACGGGGCCCAGGGCAAGCACATCATCCTCCTGAACGGCCAGGTGCCTCATCCCTATTTCGTCGAGTTCACCGCGGCCATGGGCGGAATCGCCCGCACGTACGGAATCGAGCTCAAGGTCCAGTACGCCTACTGGGACAGCCGCCAGCAGTCGCGGCAGGTGGACAAGGCCATCGCCGAGGCGCCGGACATGATCATCCTGGTTTCCGGGAGCGTGGAGCTGAGCGCCGAGTGGTACAGGAAGATCAACGCCGCGGGGATTCCGGTGATCGCCAGCAACACCATGCCGGACCCCGAGAGCTTCCGGTACATCGTGGCCTGGACCGGACCGGACGACTGGGGGCAGATGCGGATGCTGGCCAACGTCTTCGCCGAGCGCATGGGCTTCGAGGGAGGGTACTGCATCGTCGAGCATTTCCCCGGGACCTCGCCCTACTACGCCCGGACCTGGGGCACGATCACGGAGCTCCAGCGGACAGCGCCCCGGATGCGCCTCCTGGATCGGCGCCCTGCGGACCTCGGGGTCGACAAGGCCCGGGAGGCCACGGCCGAGTGGATCCGGCGTTTCGGACCGGAGCTCAAGGGTATCGTGAGCGCCGATGACTGTGCGCAAGTCGGGATCGCCGAGGTCCTGGAAGAGGCCGGCAGGGAGGACGTGGTGTGCGTGGCCTGCGGCAACACCCGCACGGGAATGGAGATGCTGCGCGAGGGAAGGCTGCACGCAATCACCTACCAGTCCCCTGAGCTCGACGGCGCGCTCTCCCTGCAGGTGGCCATCGACTGGTTCAACGGCCTCCAGGTCGAGCCGATCCGGTACCTGCCCAAGCACATCATCACCGGCGAGGATGTGGAGGATTTCCTGTTCGGCCGTCACGAGATACAGGACATCGACCTCGACGAGCTGTACCAGCTGATCTGCGACTGCAACCGCAAAGGGATGGAGGCGTTCTTCGACAACGCCTATCTGAGCTTCGTGAGCGCCAAGGTCATTCCCATCGAGAGCTTCCGGGGCTTCTGCATCGAGGTTCTTTCGGACCTGATCAGGATCGTCAAGTCCAGGAACCTCAAGATCGAGGATATCGTCGGCGGCTACGAGGCACTCTTCAAGAACCTGTTCAACCAGAAGACCCTGGAGAAAACCCTGGAATGGATGAAGAAGATCTCCGGGGAGATCATCGGCGGCCTCTGCCTGGCCAGGACCCACCCCAAGAGCCCGGTGCAGCGGGTCGTGGAATACGTCGATCAGCACTACGGCCAGCCCCTTTCCCTCAAGACCCTGTCTCACCGATTCAACCTGTCCGCGGCCTATCTCGGGCGCCTGTTCCGCCAGGAGACGGGCAAGAACTTCCCCCGCTACCTGAACGAGGTCAGGATCCAGAAGGCCAAGGACCTGCTGCGCACCTCCTCGCTCAGGGCCAACCAGATCGCCCGGGAGGTCGGCTACACTGATCCTGACTATTTCTACGACATCTTCAAGCGATACACCGGCCTGTCCCCGACGGAGTTCCTGCAGGCCGAGGTGGAGGTCGGGAGCGGACGGAAGGGTGCCTGAGGGACCGTGGGAGTGAAGCGGCAACTTTTTGCAGCCGATTCGCTAGTTTTTCCTGTTGCACGACGGCGATTATCGGCTAGAATGGTCGCAGCCGAGGCAGGGAATCCTCGCATCTTGAACGCGCACCGGCCTGCAAAGGGAGGCAGCAGTTGAGCGAGCGCGACGCGCTGAGCTACCTGGTGGAGATGAAGGGGATCGTCAAGCGTTTCCCCGGCGTGGTGGCCCTCGACAACGTGGATTTCTCCCTGTTGCCCGGAGAGGTGCACATGCTCCTCGGGGAAAACGGGGCCGGCAAGAGCACCCTGATCAAGGTGCTCAGCGGGGCGTACTCCATGGACGAGGGGGAGATCTTCGTCCGGGGCGAGGCGGTGAGCATCCACAGCCCCATGGATCCCCTGGCCCTGGGGCTGCGGTTCATCTACCAGGAGCTCAGCCTGGTGCCCCAGCTGGACATAGCCCGAAACATGTTCCTGGGCATCGAGCCCCGGCGTTTGGGCTTCGTCCGGATCCGGGAGCTGTACGACCGGGCGGCCCGGTACCTCGAGAAATTTCACATGGACCTGGATCCCCACGCCGTGGTCGGGACCTTGAGCGTGACCCAGCAGAAGCTGGTCGAGATCGCCCGGGCCCTGGTCAAGGAGGCCCAGGTGCTGGTGCTGGACGAGCCCACCGACGTGCTGGAGGATCGCTCGCGCCGGGACCTGTTCGCCGTGATCAACGAGCTCAAGAGGAGCCACTCTGTCGGCTTCATCTACATCTCCCACCGCTACGCGGAGGTGCACCAGCTCGGGGATCGGGTCACGATCCTGCGGGACGGAAAGAACGTGGGAACCTACCAGGTGGCGGAGATCAGCCTGGACGAGATCATCGAGAAGATGATCGGGCGGAAGATCGAGAACCAGTATCCGGACATCGGGCCACCCCGGGAAGAGGAGGCCCTCCGGGTCGAGGACCTGCGCCAGGGGAGCAAGCTCAAGGGCGTCTCCCTGAACGTGCGCAAGGGAGAGATCGTCAGCGTCACCGGTCTGATGGGGGCCGGCAAGACCGAGCTCGGGCGGGCGATCTGCGGTATCGATCCTTCCGACTCCGGGGCGGTTCACGTGGAGGGTCACCGGGTCAACTTTTCGACTCCCGACGGAGCGATAAGGGCCGGGCTGGCCTACCTGGCCGAGGACCGCAAGGCCCTCGGGCTGATCCAGATTCACAGCATCCGGGACAACTACGGGCTGCCCAGCTCCTCCCGGCTGACACGGCTGGGGCTCATCAACCACGGGGCCATCGACCGGGAGGCGGCCGAGTTCATGGGAAAGCTCAACATCAAGGCCCCGAGCCGCCACACCAAGGCGGGGCAGCTGTCCGGGGGCAACCAGCAGAAGACCGTGGTGGCCAAGTGGCTGGGCACCCGCAGCAAGGTCCTGGTGTTCGACGAGCCCACCCGGGGCATCGACATCCGGGGCCGGGCCGAGGTCTACGCCCTGATGAGCGAGCTCCTCGAGCAGGGTATCGGCATCCTGATGCTGACATCGGACTACAACGAGGCCCTGGAGATGGGCCATCGCGTGCTGGTGCTCTATCGCGGGGAGATCGTGAGGGAGTTCCAGCGCGGCGAGGCCACGGAGGAAGACATCCTCAGGGCTGCCATCGGCGCAGGCGAGAAAACAACCGCGGGGGAAGGAGCAACATGAAAACGGCCAGCTCGGCAAGGTCCCAGATGTGGAAGGGAATCCAGCCCGTCCTGGGGCTGGTCATCATCTATGTCGCCTTCGTGGCGGTCTCGCCGACGTTCCGAACCTTCGACACCTTCAAGACCATTCTGACCCAGGCGGTCATCCTTGGCACCCTCGCCGCAGGACCCACGATCGTCCTGATCTCCGGGGGGCTGGACCTGTCCATCGGCTCCCTGTTCGTGCTGGTTGCCGTGTGCGCCGGGCGGCTGCTCATGGCCGATGTGCCCGTGGCCCTGGTCGTGATCTTCAGCCTGGGGATCGGGGCCGCCTGCGGGCTGCTCAACGGAGTCATCACGGTCGGAACGGGGATCCCGGCCTTCATCGGCACCCTGGGGATGATGAAGGTGTACCGGGGCATCGCCGAGATCCTGGGCATGAACCGGGACATGTCCCGCTTTCCCGAGTCTTTCCAGATCATCGGAAGGGGCTACCTGATTCCCATCGGTATCATGGCCGTGGCCTTCCTGCTGGTGTACCTGTTCCTGTCCCGGACCAAGATGGGCTTCAACGCCTACGCCATCGGGGGCTCCAACGAGGTCTCCCGTTTGGCGGGAGTGCCGGTCAAGCGCTACTACCTGGTGTACTACGCCCTGGGGGGCTTCTTTGCCGGGCTTTCGGCTATCATCCTGACTTCCCGGCTCAACTTCTCCAACTCCGCCTGGGGCGCCGGCATGGAGCTGGACGCCATCGCCGCGGTGATCATCGGGGGCACGAGCCTCTCAGGCGGCGTGGGCGGCATCGGCCGCACCGTGATCGGGGTCCTGATCGTCACGGCCCTGAACGCGGGGCTGAGCCACCTCGGGGTAAGCTCCTCGTGGCAGCGAATCGCGATTGGCATCGTGATCATCCTGGCCGTGTGGCTGGACGTGATCCAGCGCCGCCGGGAGCTCAAGGCATAGAGTTTTTTGCTGATCCGCAAGAACCGTTCGTTGAACGGATCATAGAACCAGAGAGAAAGGAGAAAACGACATGAGAGCAATCCACAAGATCGCACTGGTACTCCTGGTGCTGCTCGGCGCGGGCGCCCTGGCCTTCGCCGGCGGCACCAAGGAGGCGGCGGGACCCGCGGAGGAGGGCAAGATCACCGTCGCCTACACCGGGTACCCCGGAGGACTGTCCCCCTTCTGGGCGGAGATGGCCCAGTACATGAAAGAAGAGGCCGAGGCCCTGGGTGTCGGGTACGTTGACCTGAGCCCGACCGCCGCGGACGCGGCGGCCCAGAAGGACGCGGTGGACAACGCCATCAACAGAGGGGTGGACGGCATCATCATCGGGGCCATCGACAACCGGGCCTTCGGCGAGTCCCTGCGCCGTGCCGAGGAGAGGGGGATCGTCTGCGTGGCCGTGGACACCGCCATCGACGACCCGCACATCACCGCCCTGGCCCAGACCGACAACCTGTCTTCTGCCCGGGTCCTGGGGCAGTACATCGTGGACACCACCGACAAGGGCAAGGTCCTGATCCTGGGGGGAACCCTGGGGCACCAGACCGGCGACGCCCGGCGCGACGGGGTCAAGCAGGTCCTGGAGGCCAACGGCTATGAAGTGATCTTCCGGGCCTGCGACTGGGATCCGGCCAAGGCCCTGGAAACCGCCACCTTCGAGCTGGCCGCCAACCCGGACGTCGTCGCCGTGTTCGCAGCCTGGGATCCCGGCGCCCTTTCGGCCCTGTCCGCAGTCAAGCAGCGGGGCCTGCTGGGCAAGGTCAAGGTCTACGGCTTCGACGGGCTGCAGCCGAACCTGAAGAGCATCAAGGACGGCGAGCAGACCGCCACCATCAAGCAGGACAACAAGCAGATGGCACAGGTCGTCATGCGCAGCCTGGTCGCCCAGATCAGGGGCGAGACCGGGGTCAAGAAGCTCCTGGTCGACGGCTTCGTGATCGACGCATCCAACGTGGACCAATACCTGAAGTAAGGCCGTCCAAGCGGAACGCCGGGTAGCGGCGTCCGCCTGCCGTAAGGGGCGAGCTCGTGGGGCTGCCTCGGAAGGCCATCCGGGGCAGCCCCCTTTCTCAGCAGAAACAGCATCAACCGGAGGATTGCCCGCCATGCTACATGACCCCTCCAGCTACACGCCACCCCCGCTACCGACGGAGCTCAAGCTCACGCCCCGGGAGAAGGAAGCCCTGAAGCGCCTGGCCGAGGAGACCGGCCGCATCGCCGCCGACCCGGTGCACCGGGAGAAGGCGGAGCTGTGGCGGCGCCTCAACGACCTGGACTCGGTGCGCCCCATGGTCTGGATCAACGAGATCCCCTGGCACGAAATGAACGTGGATGACGAGCTCACCCTGGTGTGCGAGAACGCGTGGGCCCGGGAGCTGGAGACCCGCCTGCGGCGCAACATCTACCAGTGGCGGCACATGCGTGGGGACATGATCGTGAGCGACTACATCGAGTGCCCCCTGGCCATCCACTCCACCGATTTCGGGATCATCGAGGACGTGCAGGTGGCCCGGACGGACGAGGCCAGCGACATCGTGTCCCGGCACTTCAACATCCAGATCCGGGACTTCGAGGACCTGGAGAAGATCCGGATGCCGGTGGTGACCCACCACCAGGAGGTCACGGAGCTGGGCTTCGAGACCATGCAGGGGCTGTTCCGGGACATCATGCCGGTGCGGAAAGTCGGACAGACCCACATCTGGTTCACCCCCTGGGACTACCTGATCCGCTGGTGGGGCCTGGAAGAGGCCATGATCGACCTGGTCATGCGGCCGGAGCTGGTGAACGCGGCGGTGGAGCGGATGGTCGATGCCTGGATGGTGGAGCTGGACCAGTTCGTGGAGCAGAACCTCCTGGCCCTGGACTGCAACAACACCCGCATCGGCTCCGGGGGCTACGGGTACACCCAGGATCTGCCGGGGGAGGACTACGATCCGGCCTGGGTGCGGCCTCACGACATGTGGGGGTGCTCGAACGCCCAGATCTTCTCCGAGGTGTCGCCGGAGATGCACTGGGAGTTTGCGATGCGCCACGACCTGCGGTGGCTCGAGCGCTGGGGCCTGACCTACTACGGCTGCTGCGAGCCCCTGCACAACAAGCTCGACCTGCTGCGCAGGATCCCGAACCTGCGCAAGTTCTCGGTGAGCTACTGGAACGATCTGGACAAGGTGGTGGCGGGGGTGGGAGGGGACTATGTGCTGAGCTGGAAGCCCACGCCGGCGATCTTCGCCGAGGACACCTTCAACCCGGCGAAGGCCCGGGAGGACCTGGAGCGGCTGGTGCGGAAAGCGCACGGGGCCTGCCACCTCGAGTTCATCATGAAGGACATCTCCACGGTCCGCTACAAGCCCCAGAATCTCTGGAAGTGGGCCGAGATCGCCATGGACGTGGCGCAGCGGTCGGAAGGCAGCGCGGCGCCTAGCGGGCCGGGGGCACGGTGAGCGTAGGCATGAGTTCCCGCGAGCGGGTGCTGACCGCCTTCGCGCACCGGGAGCCCGACCGGGTGCCGGCCTGGTGCGGGGCCTCCACGGAGTTCTGGGCCAAGGCCAAGACGGCCCTGGCCCTGGACGACGAGGGCTTGCGGCGTCGCCTGCACGACGACTTCCGCCGGGTGGCCGCCGTGTACCGGGGGCCGGAGCACGAGCCGGCCCCCGGGGGAACCTACGTCAGCCCCTTCGGGGTAGGGCGCACCGGGATCGGCTACGGCCAGCCGCTCGACCACCCGCTCGCCCGGGCGGGCCTCGATGAGCTGCGGGGGTATCCCTGGCCGGACCCGGATTGGGTGGACGTCAGCGCCGTCCGGCGCGAGGCGGAACGCTTCGGCGGGGAGTACGCCATCCTGGGCGGAGAGTGGGCCCCCTACTGGCACGACGCCATCGACCTGGTGGGGATGGTGGGGCTGTACTTTCGAATGTACGACGACCCGGAGTTCGTCGAGGAGCTGATGCGCCGGGTCACGGACTTCTACCACGAGGCAAGCCGGCGCACCTTCGAGGAGGCCGCCGAAGCGATCGACATCTTCTTCGTGGGCAACGACTTCGGCAGCACCACGGGCCCCTTGCTGGGGGTGGAGCTGTTCGACCGTTTCGTGCTTCCCTCCCTGGAGCGCCTGATCGATTTGGGCCACCGCTATGGGCTGAAGGTGATGCTTCACTGCTGCGGGGGCTTCGAGCCCCTGATCCCATCGATGATCGCGGCGGGCCTGGACGGCGTGCACGCGGTGCAGCCCTACTGCTGGGGGATGGACCTCGCGACCCTGAAGCGCAAGTACGGCGACCGGCTCCTGTTCAACGGCTGCATCGACTCCCAGAGCGTCCTGATCCAGGGCACGCCGGAGCTGGTGCGGGAGAAGACCCGGGAGGTGATCGACACCATGAAGCCCGGGGGCGGCTTCGTGGCCGGGGCCAGCCACGACTGGCTCCTGGAGGAGACCCCCCTGGAGAACGTCCTGGCCATGTTCGACACCATCCACGAGTACGGGGTGTACTGACCGGAGGAACCCAAGGACTGAAAAGCCCGCCCGAGCCTGGAGGCCCGGGCGGGCTGAAAGCTTGGATCGAGAGTCCGACCGCCGGCTGCGCCGACCGCCGGCTCAGGCGCTCACCACTGGGGCGGGTAGAAGTCTTCCACGTCCGCCTTGGTGATGATGTGCTTGGGCAGGTACTTGACCGGCGGAATCTCCTTGCCGTTGAACCAGTCCGCGGCGGTCTGCACCGCTAGGGCGCCGTCGCCTTCCGCGGTCTGGTAGGTGATGGCGAAGAGCTTGCCGTCCTTGACCAGGTCCATGCCGACCTTCGAGTTCCCGGCGGCCACCACGACAACATCCCTTCTCCCGGCCTTTTCGAGGGCCTCGAAGATGCCCAGCGCCTGGGAGCTGTCATCCGCTGCGCAGATGCCTTTCAGGTCCCTGCCGAAGCGGGTCAGCCAGTCGCTCACGAGCTGCATGGTCTTGTCCGCCTCGAATCCCGGGGCCTGCTTGTCCAGGGTCTTGACCCAGGGGGCGTATCCCGACAGCTCCGAGATGGGGCCCCAGCAGCGGGCGAAATAGGGGGAACCGCCGGGAGCGTGCTGGGTGTAGGCTACGCCGACCCCTGAGGTCCCGTGGATTCTCTTCATCTCGTCGGCCCACACGCGGGAGAGCATCCTGAACTGGCCGAAGTCATCCGGACCGGTCCAGGTGATGCAGTAGTCCATGGCGGCCGCGGAGGGCAGGGTGTTGAACAGGATCAGGGGAATCCCGGCCTGGTTGATCTTCCTGGCCTGCTGGGGCGCGGTCTTGGCATCCAGCGGGATCAGCAGGATCATGTCCGGGCGCTCGTTGATGGCCTGGTCGATCATCTGGTTCTGGACCGCCAGGTCCCAGTTGGGCGACAGGGGCTTGAACTTCATGTTGTAGGCGTTGGCGATCTTCTGGGCGCCCAGGGTGCAGGCGGTGGTCCAGGGGTGGTCGCCGTGCACGATGAATACGATGCTCTTGCCGATCGCTCCGTCCTTCGGCGATTCGGGGATGTTCTGCTTGTTCGCGTTCCAACCGGCGAACTCGATGTCCCACCAGTGCAGCGGGTCGTCTTCCGGAAGGGCGTCCGGATTGGCCGGCCTGGACGGCACTTCCCGCTGCTTCTCCTGGAGGATGATCAGGGGCTGGCCGTCTTCGGACTTCAGCCCCGAGGTGTCCACGGCGAGGGACCTCTCCAAGTTGCCGGCTGCAGCTGCGGCTGCCCCCGGGGCGGCTTCCTTCTGTCCTCCGGCAAACACCGCGGCGGGCAGCGCCAGCGCGAGGAGCAGAACGAGGACCAGGGTCATCGGTCTTTTCATGTTGTTCCTCCTGAACAGAGATTTTGTATCTTCAGGTTTGAACCAAACCTGGATTCCATGTGTAGCTCGAGCACCCGCGGCATGGCGCTCACACCGCAGCCCTGTGCTTGGCGGTCTTGATTCTCTCCTTCAGCTCGTCGACCTCCTTCAGGAGCTCCGCGCGCTGGCCCACGGTCTTGTCGTGCTTGTAGCGCGTATACGCCTCGTAGAGAACCACGGCGGCCAGGATGATCCCGGCGATGAAGATCTTGACCTCGTTGCCGAGGCCGAAGAGGATGATCCCGTTGTACAGCACGTCCAGCATGAGGATCGCGAAGAAGCTCTTGAGCACTCCCCCCTTGCCGCCGGACATCGCCGTGCCGCCGATGATCACCGCCGAGATCACGTACATGAGGGAGGTGTTCCCGAGGTTGAGGGTGGCCGCCGCCCCCTCCATGGCGAACAGCACCCCGCCCACGGCGGCGGTGAACCCCGAGATCACGAAGGCGACGATGGTGTACAGGTCGGTGTCCATGCCCGAAAGCCAGGCGGTCTGGCGGTTTCCCCCGACCATGTAGAAGTTCCTGCCGACCCGGGTCAGGCGCAGGAACACGGTGAAGCCCCCCACCAGCACCAGGGTGATTACCACCCGCGGAGTGATCAGCGGGATGATCATGCGGGCGAGCCAGTCGGAGACCGCGAAGGCATCCGGGGAGGAGAGGCTGATGGAGTTGCCCCGGGTGATGGTGTAGATCGCCCCCTGGAGCAGGGTAAGCATGCCCAGGGTTACGATGAACGAGCTGATCTTGGCCTTGGCCACCAGCAGGCCGTTGATCAGCCCGATGGCGCAGCCGGCCAGGATTGCGATCGGGACGCTTCCGCCGTAACCGATGTACTGCTTCAGCCCCAGGCCGACGACCCCGGCGAAGGTGATGATCGTGCCAATGGACAGGTCGAGCTGGCCGACGATCAGGATCAGGGTGAAGCCGATCGCCGCCGTCGCATTCATCGCCGTGGTGCGCATGATCGTGGTCAGGTTGAAGCTCGTCATGAAGCGCGGCGCGAACAGCGCCATGACCAGGAACACCACCCCGAACAGGAGGAAGATCCTGTTGCGGTCGATGAACGTCAGGGTCTTCTCCCGTCCCCGTCCCTTCTTGCTGTCGTTATTCATAGTCACGCCCCATTTTCCGCAAGGATCGCGCGTTGATGAACACCACCACGATGAAGATCGCTCCCCGGATCATGTCCTGGGAGAAGGTCCCCACGCCCAACAGGGTCAGGATGTTGTTGAGAATGCCGATGACCAGCACGCCTCCCAGCACCCCGACGATCGAGCCGCGCCCTCCCGCCAGGGTCACTCCGCCGATGACCACCGCTGTGACTGCCCTGAAATCGTAGCCTTCTCCGTTGTACCAGGCCCCGACCCGGTTGAGGGAGGTCACCGTCAATCCCCCGACGGCCGCGGTCAACGCGCAGATTACGAAGGCGATCCCGATCATCAGCTCGACGTTGATCCCGGAAAACCGCGCCGGCGTCCTGGCGGCCCCGGTCATCTTGAGCTGCACTCCGAACTTGGTTTTCCGCAGGACGAACTGGAATACGATGACCAGGATGATCATCATGACCATCGGGAGGGCGATCCTGCCGAAGAAGCGCAGCCGGAAGATGGCGTCGAACATCTGGCTGGCCCGTACGGTGCTGGCGGTCATGTCGGGGTAGATCTGCTTGTTGACCCACACCAGGCGGATCACTCCCATGGACATGTAGTTGACCGCCAGGGTCCAGATGATGGGATTGGCCCGGAACTTGCCGATGGCCACGGCGTTGATCAGCCCCACCACGATGCCCACCAGGAGCGCCGCCGCCACGGCCGCGAAGAAGCCGTACTTGAGCATCTCCACCGCCACGTACCCGGTCATGGCCATGGTGGTCGGCACCGAGAGGTCGGCGTAGTGCCCGGAGTAGGTGACGAAGGCCATGCCGACCGCCACGATCCCGAGCATGGAGACCGCGTCGATGATGTTGAGCATGTTCTGGGCGGTCGCGAAGTTGTTGATCGCCCCGGTGAGCTGCAGCCCGATGCCCAGCAACAGAAGGACCCCGGCGATCAGGTACACGCCGACGGTGACGAACACGCGGTTCACGACGCTCTCGCCCAGGGCGCGGGAATCCACGGCTGCCGTCTTCGTTGGTTCCATCTTCTACACTCCCTCGCCGTTGGCCGCCAGGAGGACCTTCTCTTCGGTACTCTCCTCCTTGGCCATTTCTCGGATCAGCCGTCCCTCGCGCATGATCAGGATACGGTTGGAGAGAGCGACCAGCTCCGGGAGGTCGGAAGAAATCAGCAGGACCGTGTGCCCCTGCTGGGCCAGGCGCTCGATCGACTTGTGGATGATCGACTTGGCGCCGATGTCGACGCCTCTGGTGGGCTCGTCGAGCACCAGGACCCGCGGCTCGATGGCCATCCACTTGGCCAGCAGCACCTTCTGCTGGTTGCCGCCGGAGAGATTGTTCATCATCCGCTCCGGGTCCGGCGGGTAGATCGATAGCTCTGCGATCAGCTCCTGCAGCTTGGGCTCGCCCAGGCTCTGCTTGTAGACCCCGCCCTGGGTGTGCCGGGGCACCAGGCTGACGAGCACGTTTTCCCGCAGGCTCAGGCGCAGCGCGAGACCTTCGCTCTTGCGGTTCTCCGTCAGATAGGCGATGCCCCGGGCCATGGCCGCGCTCATGCTGCTGATCCTGAGGCGCTTGCCGTGCAGGAAGACCATTCCGTGGTCCACCTCGTCCAGGCCGACCAGGGCGCGGCCGAGCTCGCTCCGCCCCGCTCCCGAGAGCCCGCCTATGCCGAGCACCTCCCCTTCGTAGGCGCTGAAGGATACCTCGTGAAAGAACCCGAAGCGCGTGAGGTTCTCCACGCGCAGGGTCTCGGTCTCCGTCGCGTGGCTCTCGTGGCGGTAGAACTCGGCTATGGACTTACCCACCATCATCTGGACCACTTCCTGCCTGCTGACCTCGGCGACGGCCCTGGTGGCGATCTTCTTTCCGTCCCGAAGCACCGTGACTCTGTCGGCGATTCGGAACACCTCCGGCAGGTGGTGGGAGATGTACACGATGGCGAGACCCTCCTTCTTGAGCCGCTCGATGATCTGAAAGAGCAGCTCCAC
>Ga0209164_1002077_pt1 | contig 22680 bp, 21 predicted proteins | sample MTBNYHSulfiMetaG_FD_187458 | JGI IMG/M metagenome (GOLD analysis project Ga0209164, IMG submission 187458) | Enrichment culture microbial communities from rom New York Harbor, USA that are MTBE-degrading - MTBE-NYH (New York Harbor Sulfidogenic)... | ecosystem: Environmental > Aquatic > Marine >... | reverse complement strand
TCACGGGAAGTTATCGCAATATCCCCTTCGTTGGAGTGAGGCCTATTTCTCCACAAATTCTTTTGTATCCGCTCTATCGTTAAATCCGGTCCTCTTCTTTTTTGATACCCTTGGATACAGAAAGATCAGGTTTGATAAAGAAGAGGTCAAAAAACATTATCCCCTGATGGCAGATCTTCTCGGTGTCGATCGTCCTGATCCGGAAACCTTAAATTTCTCCCGATACATCAGACCCGAAAAAAAGTTACCTGGAACACCTAACATCGTCCTGATTCTTCTGGAGTCCTTTGCGGGATTCAAAGTGGGTGTTCTTGGAAATGGTCTCAACCCAACACCCCATTTTGACTCGATTGCACGGAATTCAGTATTCTTTACAAATTTTTTTGTTACTCGCCCCCCGACGGCTCGAGCTGTCTTCACCGCCATGTTCGGTATTCCAGACATCCACACCCCTCATTCTGCTTCCCGCAATCCCCTCATTGTGCGCCAGCACACGATTGTGAACGCCCTGGAAGGATACAAAAAGATGTATTTTCTTGGAGGGAGTGCAAACTGGGGTAACATCCGAGGGATACTCGCTCACAATATTGATGGATTGGAGATTTATGAGGAAGGGGATTTCTCCTGTTTGCCAGACGACGCGTGGGGGATTTCAGACTTTCATCTTTTTGAAGAGGCCAACCGGGTTCTTCGAAAGCAAGACAACCCGTTTTTTGCGTTGATCCATACTGCCGGAAACCATAGGCCCTATACCATTCCCAGGGATAGGGGGGATTTCAAAGAGGCAGAGGAGGACGAGGCAGAGTTGATCGAAAACGGTTTCGATTCATTGAAGGACTACAATGGCATGCGATTTCTTGACCACTGCATCGGTCACTTTTTCCGCATAGCGAGCAAGGAGGATTACTTTAAGAAAACCGTCTTCTGTTTATTCGCTGACCACGGGACGGTTGCTAACCAAAAAATCCCTTGGGACACGTTGTCTTTGACAAGCCATCATGTGCCCCTGGCGATTTATGCACCAGGCTACTTCTCTGAAGGTAGGCAAATTAATACGACTGGGAGTCTTGTTGATATCCTCCCCACGCTGTTCGGACTCACTGGTGTCCCCTACCTGAACACGACTCTGGGAAGAGATCTTCTGGTGGAGCGGCCAAAGGAAAAACATTTTGCCTATATCGATAGTATTTATAGAGGAGTTCTGGACGATGAATTTTTACTTCTTATCGCCCCCAGGGGAAGGCAGAGACTCTACCGGTATCGATCGAATTCACCCCTGATGGATGTAAAGGATCAGAATCCCGAGAGAGCAGCCGAGATGGCACGACTCTTCGAAGCCATCCGTGAGACCTCGAAATATCTATTGTTTCATAATCGTCCAAGCAATCCTCCTGTGCTGTCAAAGTGATAAAGGACATGATACGTTTAGGAACGGGCCGTTCAGTCATGCTCAAAAGAGGATTCATCCCATACGGATTACCTCTCCACCAAAGTTATTTGGTTGAAATAGGAGAGGCATTCGTTTGGGGCAAGACGATTTCATAGAAAGGAAGCGATGGAGAGACATTTTTCCAAATTCTATCCCCAAAAATGGGCTCAGATCGCTCTTCTCGTAGGACTCTGTCTTGTTATTTATTTTGTTAACCTGGGGCAATGGGACCTCTGGAACCCTGATGAGCCCCGCTATGCCGAGGTCGCAAGAGAGATGGTCAATGGGGGAGACTGGATTCTCATGCATTATAACGGGAATGTCTACTCAGACAAGCCTCCTCTCTTTTTTTGGCTCATCGGTTTCTCTTCTTATCTCTGGCAAGGATTTACTTCCTTTTCCGTCCGATTTCCATCCGCTTTTTTTGGAACCCTCACCGTCCTCCTCACTTTCCTCATCGGTAAGAATCTCTATGGCTCCCGAACAGGATTTTTGGGAAGCCTCATTCTTGCCACCAGTTTTGAATTTGCCTATCTCTCTTCACGGGCCAATATTGATACGACTCTTACTTTTTTCACGACCGCTTCCCTTTATTGTTTTTTTCTTTGGTACCAACAAAATATTGGAGAAAAAAATCGTCAAGAAATGGATCTCAGCCGTTTCACCATTTATGGCTTTTACATGGGAATGGCTTTCGCCACTCTGGCCAAAGGACCGGTGGGTTTTATCCTTCCTCTCTTGGTCAGCCTTTTTACCCTTATCCTTCGAAAAGATTGGAGGGGGATCAGGGAGATGAAACTTTTTCCGGGCATGCTTTTATTTCTGGGGATGGTCCTCTGTTGGTATCTCCCTGCTGTCTGGAAGGGCGGGCGTGATTATCTGAACCAGACCCTTTTTCTCCATTCGATTGCTCGATATTCGCAAGGGTGGGCGAAAGGTCAGCCCATTTATTATTACCTTTACGATTTTCCAACCGCTTTCTTCCCGTGGGTGGTCTTCCTCCCTTCGGCCTTTGTGTATGCCTATTCAATGAGAATGGTCGAAAAGAGAAGAGAGTTTTTCTTTCTCAGCATCTGGTTTGCTGTCATCTTTATCTTCTTTTCTTTGTCAAAGGGGAAGCGAGGCATTTACCTTCTCCCTCTCTTTCCCGCAGCCTCTCTCTTGGTCGGGAAATTTTTACATGACTTCATTTCTTCTCAAATGGATCATTTCAGGCAGAGATGGATTTCTCTTCCCATCTACGTTTTGCTGGGGTTGATGTTTGTTGCCGGTGTTTTTTTTCTTGTTTTTCCCTGGGTCGTTTCGATCAAGTTTCATTCCTATATGCCTTATAGTCTTCCATTGGCTTTTCTTCTGGCGGGAGGAAGTCTGGTCATGTTTATTTTATATCGTGTTAAGAATCGGGGAGCCATGTTTCTCCTCTTCTTTGGGATTCTGATAACAGGATACTTCTACACTACCCGAGCCGTCCTTCCACTCATCAACCCCTATAAATCGGCTCGGTTCATCTCCCAGGAGGTTATTTCTCGCATCCAGCCAGGCGAGAAGTTGGCGGTTTATGGGAGATTGTCAACCGCTCCCTATAATTTCTACACAGGGGTCGTCCCCATTTCAGATTTGGCAAGTCCATCGCGACTTTTTCAATTCCTAAACTCCTCGGAGAAGGTCTTTTGTCTCATCACCTTCGATGAGTTAAGAAAAATTCAGACAAGGGGAGGGGGGGCAGAAATACATTTGGTCGCTCGGCATCCCGTGGGTGGAAACGACGTGGTTCTGATCTCAAATCGCTTCGAGTAAGGAAAAATTTCTTGATGGAGACGTTAACATCCCCGAGTCTATCCGTGGTGGTTCCTGTCTTTAATGAGGAGGAAAGTCTTCCTATTCTGATTCCAAAATTGGTGGAGGTATTAAAAAGCCTTTCCTTTTCCTTTGAGATGATTTTTGTGGATGATGGGAGTTCAGATGGGAGCCGAAGGATTCTAAAAGATATGACCTCTCAATATCCTTTTCTTCGAGTCCTTGGTTTTAAGGAGAACCGTGGGTTAAGCGCAGCCCTCATTGCGGGAATGAGAGAGGCCCGGGGGAAGAAGATCGTTACCTTAGACTCGGACCTTCAGAATGATCCTAAGGATATTCCCGTCTTGCTGGAATATTTAGATCGTTATGATATGGCGACAGGATGGCGGCAGGAAAGGCAAGATCAATGGTTGAAGAAAATTTCCTCTAAAATCGCCAATGCCGTTCGTAACTGGTTGAGTGGCGAGGACATACAGGATAGCGCCTGTACCCTCCGGGCATTCAAAAGGGAGTGCTTTGAGGAGATCCCCCTGTTTAACGGAATGCACCGATTTTTTTCCACCCTGGTCAAGATGGAAGGATATCGGATCGTTGAAGTTCCCGTTTCTCATCATCCGAGGAAGTTCGGGAAGTCAAAATACAATATTCGGAATCGCATGGTTCGGTCTTTCATCGATCTGCTGGTGGTGGGATGGATGAAACGTCGCACCATCCGCTATGAAATTGAGGAAAGGGTTTGACATGGAATGTCTTACATTTTTCAGTTTCGCACTCGATTTATTTAGAGACCTCTCCGCGAGGTATCCAAAATTTCATTTGGACTTCTGGCTGATCTTTGGTTTCATCGGACAAGCGATGTTTACCATGAGGTTCTTGATTCAATGGATCGCCTCTGAGAAAAAGAAAGAGAGCGTCATTCCTGTCTCTTTTTGGTATTTCAGCTTGGCCGGTGGGTTGATTGTCTTTTTTTATGCCATTCATCGGAGAGATCCGGTTTTCATCCTGGCCTATTTGCCAGGGAATTTTATCTATCTCAGAAACCTCTTCTTTATCTACAAGAAAAAGAAAGTTTCATCCCGTCCCGTTCAATAGGAAAGAGAGGATGTTATGGACAACACCAGGACGTCTTGGCAGAGAAAGATCCGAAGGATTCCGCTTTTTATCGGAGCTTTTTTATTAGTGATCTATGCCAAACCCAAATTCCCGGGAATTTTGATTGGGATCATGTTGATCTTTTTGGGGGAGGGCATTCGCATCTGGGCGGCAGGCCATCTTCAGAAGAATGAGGTCCTGACGGTGACAGGACCTTACGCATTTGTTAAGAATCCACTCTACATCGGTTCAATTTTCATTACCGCTGGATTTTGCATCCTGGCGGACAATATTTATTTTATGGCCGCCGCCTTCTTTATGTTCTGTTTTCATTACATCCCTTATAAAAAGAAGGTGGAGGGAGATCGGTTGAGGAAAATCTTTGGGGATCGATTTGATGATTATGACGAGAAGGTACCGGAATACCTTCCCCGATGGACTCCCTATTCGAACGAGGACGTCTCCTGGCAATTTAAATGCTTTATCGAAAACAGCGAGGAGGGAATTCTCCTCATCGTTCTTGCCGGAATGATATTGATTCTGAGCCGGCCGTATTGGAATTTAATTTTTTGATGCCGAGCACCTGCCTATCGGGAGGCAGGCATAGAGCGTAGGGCATAGCGACCATCTGATGAAACGAGAAGAGATCGAGAAAGGATCAGTTTGCCTTACCAAGGGAAATTTTGGGAAGCCAGACCTGAACCGAGTGGAGGTAGAAGGCCGTTTCCTGATGGTGAAGGATGTTCGAAAGAGGAATTTCTTTCTGCGATGGACATTAGGGGTTTGGCTCATTCAAAAAGAGTGGAAAATCTATTCTCAGCTCAAAGGAATGGAGGGTATTCCTCAGCCCATTGAGCGAATTGATCGATTTGCCTTTGCCATGGAGTTCATTCCAGGGAGGCCCCTCTTACGGGGTGAGGCCCTTCCTCCTTCTTTTTTCTCTGACTTGGAAAAAGTGCTTAAAGACCTTCATGCGAGAGGAGTGGTCCACTTGGATTTGAGACACAAGGGGAACATCCTCATTTCTGAAAGAGGAGAACTTTTTCTCATCGACTTCAACAGCAGTTTTGGTTTTAAAGGAAAAGGAATCCTCCGACGCTTTCTTTTCCCTCTGCTTCGGTGGGTGGATTATGGGGGGTTGTTAAAATTAAAAGAAAGAATTTCCCCCGATTTAATGACCTCTGAAGAACGGTCTTCCCTGAGACGGTTCAACCGCATTCGTAAACTTTGGATCTTCAACTAACCGTCTTATTCCAGTATCCCATCATCCCCTTTTTGAATCATCCTCATTCTGACTTCCCCGTCAAGGAATCACCGCGACGGCCCTATTGTTGTTCTTGTCGGACTCGGTAACGCTATGGGTTGAATCGATCAAGGCGATGAGGAATTTCCCTGAAAGAGAGATTCTTTTTGAGCGAGTTGAGAAGGAAATGTTCTTTGTCGTGCCTGCGGCAATACCTCTCCGGATGGTTGAAGTCTTGAGAAGATTCCCGAGGGTACTTCCGTCATCGGAAAGGTAAAAAGCTACCCTGAACGTCCCGGCACTGACAGGCCCGATGTTACTCAATACAAGTGTTCCGGATACGAATTTGCCGCCATTGGAAGAGGTCAACGTGAGCCAAGTGCCGGTGAGGTCAGGAAGGCCTAATAGGAGGTTAAATGTAGCGGTGCAGGTTTTATCCGCATTCATGGTGACCTGGCCATCCGAGCAATCAGGATCACCGCCCCAGCCTGCGAAGATTGAGTCTGTGTCAGCGGTAGCAGTCAGTGTTACCGGTGTATTCGGAGTGTAGGTTTCTCTACAGTTAAAGCCACAGTTGATCCCGGGACCTGTCACGGTGCCACTGCCATTTCCCGATCTCGTAACGGTGAGGGCGTAGAGGGACGAGAGATTGTCAAACATGGCCACGAAGGCTTCGCCAAGAACAACCTCACGATAGGATGGGTCAGGTCCTCCGGTGATGTCGCTCGCATCTGTGATCTCAAATATCGGGATCTCATCGGGGTCGAGGACAGCGATGTTTTCAACGCTTCTTATCCAAATTTCGGAGCCGCCTGTTCCCTGCTGAAAAAGGATTTCCCCTTTAACGTTTCTCAAAGTGAGGCCTTGGGTGCCTGTGTTAATGGTCAAGGAGTCATTTCCGCTTCCGCCATCGATGAAGATGACATCCCCCCCTATGCTTACGTTATAGGTGATGGTGTCACTGCCTTGACCTGCATCGATGATGACCAGGTCGTCGCCGTCCTGACCATCTGCCTTTAAAATATCATTTCCGACTCCACCCGATTGATGAATATAATCATTACCCGTTCCTCCCTGTGCCTCAAGGTTATCTTGCCCGGTTCCACCCCTCTGATCTATCCAATCATTGCCGCTACCACCCTGAGCTATTTGTTGATCATCTCCAGCACTTCCCGCTTGATAGATAAAGGCATTTCCAGATTCTGCAATGATTGTCTGATGATCATTCCCCCCTCCGCCATCTTGCTCTAACCAGTCGTTCCCATCGGCGCCTGAAATAGACTGCGTATCATTTTGACCTTTTCCATACTGTAAGATGAAATCATCAGCTGAGGTGCCTGAGTCTTCCTGATGGTCCGCATTGTCTGTCCCTGTTTTGATTACCTCCGTTGTAAAAGTCCAGTCAGAAAAGGTTGTGTCAGCACCCCCTGAGATATTAGGGAAGTCACTGGATCCGGTTGATCCCGTCACATAGATTCTTTCGGTTGTGGGATGGATAACGATGCCAGTGCCTGTGTCAGTGCTCCGGCCTCCCAGAAAGGTAGACTGATAAAGGAAATTGAGAGTTTCTGAAAGCCTTGCTACAAAGACCTCACTTCCTTCAAAGATTGTTTCAGCACCATTTGTGATACCAGGAAAATCACTTGATCCTGTATATCCTGTCACATACACATTCCCTGTCGTAGGATGAACGGCAATGCCATGACCCACGTCATCCTCTCCACCCCCAAGATAGGTTGACTGCAAAATTGTTTTGAGGTCAAGCGAGAGTCTCGATACGAAGGCCTCAGAGTTTGAAAAAGTGGTATCAGCACCGTCTATGATATTCGGGAAATCGCTCGAGAAGGTATGTCCTGTCACATAGATTCCTCGAGAGGGATGGACGGCAATTCCAAAGCCTGAATCATCGCTGCTTCCTCCAAGGAATGTGGATTGATGAAGGGTTCTGAGATCACCGGAGATCATAGAGACAAAAGCCTCATCCCCTGAAAGGACTGTATCTGCTCCACCGGTGATGTTAGGAAAGTCATTCGATCCTGTTGTCCCTGTTACATAGATATTCCCGGTGGTGGGATGAATGGCAATAGCCGAGCCTGAATCATATCTGCTCCCTCCAAGAAAAGTAGACCTATAAATTGTTCTGAGATTACTCGAAAGTCTCGATACAAAGGTTTCATCGCCCGTGAGGGTGGTGTCTGCACCTCCTGTGATATTGGGAAAGTTTGTTGAGTGGGTCACCCCTGTGACATAGACATCTCCTGTCTTAGGATGGACGGCAATCCCTTCACCCACCTCATAGCTATCCCCTCCAAGAAACGTAGACTGATAAAGGGTCTGGAGGTCACTCGAAAGCCTCGAGATAAAAACCTCATTGTAACCTGCAAAGGTGGTATCCGTAGCCCCTGTGAGACCGGGAAAGTCTACGGAGGTCGCATATCCCGTGATATAGACGTCCCCCGTGTCGGGATGGATGGCAATGCCGTGAGCTTCATCCCAATTGCTTCCTCCAAGGGAGGTGGTCTGAAGAAGGGTTGTGAGATCACTCGATAACCTTGAGACAAAGACCTGACCATCCATGACCCCTGTGATATAGATATCGCTTGTGGTCGGATGAATGGCAATGGCTTGGCCGGTCTCACCACCGTTTCCTCCAAGGTAGGTAGATTGCAAAAGCGGATCGATGACGAGGGGTCGAGTTGGGTCATAATTTCCAACCTTGAACCCATAATCATTTCCATTCACAATATAGGTTACATCAATATAGCTTCGGTTTTGTTTTTGACTGCTGGTTACCGACTGATTAAGGTTGGCTGTTCCTTCTTGGTAGGCAACGGGTTTGGTGGACCTCATTCTTCCTACCTCCGTTTCCACTTCGAGCTCACCTGATCCCGTGACCTTGAGGTTTCTAATGCCGCTGAGCCTCATTCTTATGTGGTCAGGATCTGCTCCGGGTTGGATATAGAAGACCTTCTCCACATTGTTTCCATAAGCTCTGAATTTAACCTCAATCCCCGGATAGACCTCTCCCAAACTCACCTCTTCATAGGTCTTGAGCCCACTCTTCCACTTCAGGGGATCACTTCCGTGGAAGGTGCTGATTTTGGTTTTGGTCTCCTTTCCTGGCTTGATTTCTTTGACCATTCCATGCTTCAGTTGCTCTTTGAAAGTAAAAAAGTTTGGAGTTCGCCTGCCTGCCGGCCAGACAGGCAGGTTGCCCACCTGCCAAGCTCTGGTGGGCAGGGAGCTCGTAGCGGAATAAACCAAGTCACCCATTTCTGTGACAGATACCGTTCCCGTAAATGTCTTGGCATAGAACTTTATACGATTGTCCATTTGACCTTCGTTGAGGACGAAGGGAATACGAAGATTGCCCAGGTCTGGCCTGGCATGGCTAAGCTCATGGGTGATGAGCCATACGAAGGTAAAGGTTAATAAAAATAATATTACCATCGTAAGGATGTTCTTCTTGATCATCTTACCACCTCCGAAAAAATATTCATTGATAAGGAGGATATTACGGATTGGGTAATATGCCAAACATCCAAAAAGGGTCAAATCTGCTCAAGTATACCCTTTAATGGGTGACTCTTTCAAAGAGTTCTTTCTGTTTGATGGCCATCTCCTGGGCCCCTTTTTTTATCCCCTCATGCTCATAGCCAATTAAGTGTAGCACTCCATGGACCATCAGAAGGATGATCATTCCCATCTCGTCGAGACCGAAGCGATTCGATTGGCGTTTGGCCGTCTCAACTGAAATGACCAAGTCTCCAAGGAGTTGAACATGGAGGGTTGAAAACTCTCCTTTCCTCATGGGGAAAGCCAGGACATTGGTCGGTTTATCTCGCTGGAGGTATCGCCGATTCAATGCTTGAATCTGGAGATCATCGACAAAAAGGAGGCTGAGTTCAGCCTCAAGAAGCCCCAATTCGGTCAATATCCTTTGGGCCACTTTTCTTATTTTTTTTAAATTTAAGGGGATATGTTTTTGACGATTTCGAATCCAAATCTTCATCGTTCCTCTTCTTGGGCGACTCCGAGCTTGTCGAAATGGGATAATCAATTCTTTGGTGAAAGATAGCGGTTAAGATTCGATTGAAACTTTCTTGGATTTTGTGAAGGTCCTTCAGGGTCAGCTCACACTCTTCCAACTGTCCATCCAGGAAGATATTGTTTGTGATCCGCTGGACGAGACTCGTGATTCGAGAAGGCGTGGGATCGGTGAGGGCGCGAGAGGCGGCCTCAACCGAATCGGCCAGCATCACGATCCCGGCCTCTTTTGTCTGGGGTTTGGGACCCGGATAGCGAAAATCCTTCTCGTTGATCGACTCCATCTCCGGATTCTCTTTTTCTTTGGCTTTCTGGTAGAAGTAGGAGATCAGACTTGTTCCATGATGTTGTTGAATGATATGACCGATCCGTTCTCCCAGACGATTCTCGCGAGCCATCTCGACTCCATCCTTGACATGGGAAATGAGGATGAGGCTCGACATCGTGGGAGCGAGATGGTCATGTCTATTCTCTCCTCCTCCTACATTTTCAATGAAGTAAAGAGGTTTCTTTAACTTTCCGATGTCATGATAATAAGCACTGACCCTGGCCAATAAGGGGTTGGCCGAGATGGATTTCGCCGCAGCCTCCACCAGGCTCCCGACAATAATGCTGTGGTGGTAGGTGCCCGGGGCCTGAAGAATCAGATCTTTGAGAAGGGGATGGTCCATATTGGCCAATTCGAGGAGTTTGATGTCGGTCGTGTAACCGAACAGACTTTCAATGATAGGGATAATCCCCAGGACGAGAACGGAAGCGATGACCCCTCCCATAAAACCCATGGCCACGTCAGAGAGAAGAGTCATCTTGAAAGGGTTACCAGAAATCAAACTGTAAGAAAGAATCATTAAAATATTGATCCCTCCCACCGTACTTCCGGCTTTGAGGAGGATGCTTCGCTGTTCACATTGTGCGACTTTATGAGCGCCGATCACACTTCCCACAAAGGTAAAGATGAAATAGAAGAGTTGATTTCCCATTAAAGCGGCCGAGAAGTAACAGGCCAAAATGGAAAAGACAACGGTCACTTCCGAGTTGAGAACAATCCGAACAACCATGGCGCCCGTGGCAATGGGGAAGAGATAGAGATAAGAAGAAGAGGGGATGGAGAGGAACTCTCCACCCAGAACATCGATCATCAGTTGAAAGAGTTTGAGAAAGGCGATAAATCCAAGCAGAGTTGTGGAGAAAAAGAGGAGGTCTTTCTGGGAAAGAGCAATCTTTCGGATGTTTTGTGTTGAGAATCGGTAGAGGCCGGCCAAGATGATGAAAGTCAGAAGGCCCATGCCGATGATCATGATCAGGAGGTGGGTCCTTTCCTGTGCTTTTTTGAAGGCCCTGATTTTTAAGAGATGTTCCTCTTGAACCCGATCCCCAGCCCTCAGAATGACCTCTCCACGTTTGACCTGGAAATAAACAGGGTTGACCCTCTCTCTTGCAATTATCTTTTTCCCTTCCGTCTCATCTTTATTAAAGGTGAGATTTGGCCTTAGAAAGTGTTCGGCGATCTTGAGGACAATCGGTGACAGTTCTTTCCCCTTAATTGGAGAGGGGAGATCCGCTTGTGACCGGACTTTGGTTTTTGCTTCCTTAAAGTCAAAAAAGCTAAAAGGAGGAAAGCTTTTTCTTTCTCCCCGGGTCTGGATGTTGCGGATGACAATTCCTCGGTCCGCATCTGGGTCCAGAAGGTCTTTGTCATTGACCACCCCTTTTTTCAGGATGGGAGAGATCAGTTTCAAAGCCGCTTCTCCCATCGAAGGGTTGAAGCCCTCTTTTTCCAGGGTCTGCCATTCCTTTGGGGTGAGAGGAAGGCGAAGGGTAGAATCCCATTCTTTTCTCATCAGTCCAATCTGGTCGTTTTCTCCTTTCTGGAAGGAGGTGGCTAATGATTCGAAGGTCGTCCGGACCCGATACGCTGCGTCGCCGAGGACCATGGGATCGTAATCGTAGATGGAAAGCACCGATCTTTCTGCCTCGGCCCTTTTTTCTTGAGTTGACTTTTCATCCTCGATGAGAAGATCCTGGGTGGATTTGATTTCCTTGGTTGCAATGTCTCCCACATTATAGTCCTTCAGGCGGAGGGTCAGGCTCGGAGAGAGAAGAAGGGTCAGAAGGATAGCGATTCCGATGCCGATGAACCAATTCTGATAAGAAGGCGTTTTGATCTTCTCTAACCACGAGCGATCTCTCAAGCCATTGGGGGGCTTCCTAAACGGGAAGTAATGCAGGAATTTTCTAATGAGTGGTTTCATAAATTTTAATTTTAAATTTTTTGCTTTGCCCATTTAATTTTTGGTCTTTCAATAATGGTTTCGAATTTCACCTTTCTGCCGCACAAGTTCTTTGGCCGCGGAAGGTTACGATTTCTCTTGTCAACTCCTTTTTTCCTCTTTCAATCGATGGCGCTTTTCCTCTACTCTATCATAAGCCTTGATAATTTCCTGAACAAGTGGATGCCGGACCACATCTTTATCTGAGAAGTAAACAAATTCGATTCCTTCGATTCCCTTGAGGATGCCCTGAATTTCAATCAACCCCGAAGCCTTATTTTCTGGAAGGTCTACCTGAGTGATATCTCCTGTAATGACTGCCTTGGAGCTGAAACCCAATCGCGTCAAAAACATCTTCATCTGCTCTGGCCCTGTATTCTGTGCCTCGTCGAGGATGACAAAGGAGTCATTCAGGGTCCTTCCCCTCATGAACGCCAATGGAGCCACTTCGATCACGCCCCTCTCCACGAGCTTGGAGGCCCGATCAAAATCCATCATGTCATGTAAGGCATCATAAAGGGGGCGAAGATAGGGGTTGACCTTCTCAGAAATATCGCCGGGAAGAAATCCCAATTTTTCTCCGGCTTCTACAGCAGGGCGGGTCAGGACAATCCTCTCAACCTCCTGCTTCATAAGGTTCGCCACCGCCATGGCCATGGCCAGATAGGTCTTCCCTGTTCCAGCAGGACCGATCCCGATCACCAGATCGTATTTTCGGATGGCATCGATATAGCGCTTCTGAGCAAGGCTCTTGGGTGTAATCACCCGCTTCCTCGCAGAGATGTAAACCGTATCGAGGAAGATATCTTCGAGTTTGACATTCCGATCATCCGAGATCATTCGGATGGCATAATCGATATCGGTCAGGTAAAGGGGATAACCTTTTTTCAGAAGAGCGTAAAGATCATTCAGGACACGAATTGAAAGATTGACGTTCAGGTCTTCGCCATGGATGGTCAGGGCATTGCCTTTGGCATTGATTTTTACTCCGATTGTCCTGGCAATGCGCCTTAAATTTTCACTATGGGCGCCGAAAAGGGCATTCGCCATTTGAAGATCATCAAAGATAACCTTTTCGACGGTTTCTTCTCGTAGAGTCGAATCTTCGACTGTTTGTCCTTTCAAAAATAAACCTTCACCCCGGTCACTTCCCCGGATTGTCCTGTAAATAAAAGACAGGATAGGCACAACTGTCCGGTTTATTTACATCATCATACCACCTAAATTCTCGGATTGCAAGATTTCTCGGACCATCCTTTTTCATCTTATTCGTTTCACTTCTTCAATAATAGCGGGAACAATTTCTCCAGCAGAGCCGAGGATCAGATAATCGGATATCCCGTTTGTTAGGGGAGTGGATTCCATATTGATTTCAATGATAATGGCTCCCTTCTCTTTCGCTGTCATAGGGATGGAGGCTGCGGGATAAACAACGGCAGAGGTTCCGATGACGAGCACGGCACTGCAAGACTTCGATTCTTTAAATGACATCACTTGCGCCTCCCAGGGGATGGGTTCTCCAAAAAAGACGACATCGGGTTTCAAAAGCGACGAGCACCGAGAGCAACGGGGGGGGAGATCTTCCATTTTCAGAGAAGTTCCATCCAGGGTGATCGAACACTTCAAACAAGAGAGTGTCCTATGGGTTCCATGAAATTCAATCACATTTCGACTTCCGGCTGACTGATGAAGACCATCTACATTCTGAGTGATGACTGAAGAGAGGTAACCCATCCGTTCCAGTTCGGCCAATCCAATATGAGCTGGGTTTGGTTTTGCCTCCATGATGAGAGAAAACATGTCCTTAAGCATCATCCAGACCTTATCTGGATTTGTATGGAAGGCATGAATATTGGCATATTCTTCAGGATCATATTTTTGCCAGAGGCCCTGAGCTCCTCTAAAATCAGGGATACCACTTTCAACAGAGATGCCTGCTCCAGTAAAAGCGATCGTCTTTTTCGAATGGAGAATATCCTTCGCTGCTCTTTGAATCAATTTGTGATCCATTGTTTTTTTCTCCTCGTGTTGAAAGAGTTCTGATGAGACATCACTTTCAAACTGTGCCGCCGGTTAAGGCTTTTGGGGCACTGGCACGATCCAACTTGATCCCCGGAACATCTGCCATGGTCTGAAACCTTTTCATCCGAAAAGAATCTTATCAAAAAGAAAGAAGAGGTGTCAATGTTCTATTCATTCTTCTGACCGTCGATCCCTTTCATTGAAATAGGTCGTCGGATCGACAAGATAGGCCGGTCATGCGTTTCAGGAAGCGATCGAAACAGATGAACAGGTTTCCCAAGCTTTAAAAAGCGGTCGATGGATGGTATGGGAAACCTTCCCCGTCAAGGAAAAAAGGCCTTGAATGGGCTTTGAACCTGTGGTGCCAATCATTGAAAGGGTTCCGCTCTAAAGCGTTGTCGACCTGTCCATCTGTTTTAAAAAGTGATCGACGGTCAGTCTATTCTCTTTCCTAAATATTTTCTTTTTACAAAATTTGTGGGGGCCAAATTATTTTGATAAATAATTTTCTTTCAATTATAATTGCTGAGTATTCGATAAAAGGAGGGGAAGAGATAGATATGGATCTGATGGACGCGATCAAAGGAAGAAGAAGCGTACGGAAATACAAGCACGATCCGGTTCCTGAGGAGGCGCTTCAAAAGATCATGGAGGCGGTGAGATGGGCTCCCTCTTGGGCAAATACCCAGTGCTGGGAAGTGATCGTTGTGAAAGAACCGAAGATAAAATCTGAGTTGGTCACAACCCTTACAAAGACGAATCCAGCCCTTTCTTCGATGGCGGATGCACCGATTGTAATTGTCCTATGTGGAAAAAAAGGAGTCTCTGGCTTCAAGAAAGGTGAGGCAGCTACCGTAAAAGGGGATTGGCTGATGTTCGATACGGGGATTGCCATGCAGACTCTCTGTTTGACCGCCCATTCTCTGGGTTTGGGCACGGTGGTCGTGGGAATGTTCGATCATAAAAAAGCAGCGGAGATTTTAGGTGTGTCTCAGAACACAGAAGTGGTGGCGATGACTCCTCTGGGATATCCAGCTGCAGAGGGAAGTTCTCCAAAAAGGAAAGAAATATCTGAATTCGTTTTTTACGAAAAGTATCCCGGGAGAGAATAAATCCAAATTTTAAAACCCCTGCCAGTGGCAGGCAGTGCAGACAAGCGAAATCCGAAGCAGAAGAAAACAAAATTTTACTACCCTTCGTCATTCCTGCGAAAGCAGGAATCCATATCGTTTGTAACTGTTCTGAATTCCCGTTTGCATGGGGATGATTACCTTTGGACCTTGATAACGTAGAATGAGGTTTCTTCTTTAAGGAGGACACACCATAGATGACAAAGGAAGAGATTCTTCAATCCCTTGCGATTCAAACAGAATCGAAATTGGTGATGGTGGTCATTGATGGAATTGGTGGATTGCCCGTCCGGGGGAAGACAGAACTGGAAGCCGCGAAGACTCCGAGTCTTGATCGGTTCACTTCAAAAGGTGTTTGTGGATTGATCGATCCCATATCCTATGGGGTCACTCCAGGAAGCGGTCCTTCCCATTTAGCCCTTTTTGGTTATGACCCTTTTCAATATGAGATTGGGAGAGGGGTAATGGAGGCATTAGGGATTGATATCCCACTGTCTAAAGATGATCTGACAGCCAGAGGCAATTTTGCAACCATCGATGAAGAAGGAGTCGTTGTCGATCGAAGGGCCGGAAGAATTCCAACTGAAAAGAACAGAGAAATTTGTGAGTTTCTTGGAAGTGAAATCAGAGAGGTCGAAGGGGTTCGCATTTCTATCTATCCCGGGAAAGAACATCGGTTTGTCCTCGTTTTTAGAGGAGAGGGATTGAAGGATGATCTGACGGATGCTGATCCCCAGAAGGACGGGTACAAAGCAAAAGGCGCAGAAGGGCTTTCACAGGAGGCCCGAAGGACGGCCGAAATCATCAATCTTTATTTAAAGAAAGCCAACGAAGTCCTCAAACCATTTCATCCTGCCAATACAGTCCTGCTCAGAGGGTTTTCCAAAATTCCGGATATTCCAATCCTATCAGAGAGGTTTAAACTACGCCCCGCTGCTATTGCGACCTACCCGATGTACCGTGGGTTGGCGAGGTTGGTGGGAATGGAGATTTTAAAGACAGGAGAGACCATTCAGGAAGAAGTGGAGACTCTGAAGAAATATTTTGATCGATATGACTTCTTTTATATCCATTTCAAAAAGCCTGATATGGCTGGAGAAGATGGAAATTTTAAAATGAAAGTCAAGGCCATTGAGGAGATCGACCGAATCCTGCCCTCCATTTTCAGACTAAACCCTGATGTCTTGGTGATCACGGGAGACCATTCCACTCCCACTCCCTTAAAATCCCACAGTTGGCACCCCAACCCCATCCTCCTGTTTTCAAAATATGTTCGGCCCGACGGCATCCGACGTTTTACCGAGAAACTTTGTCAGAAGGGACAACTGGGCAGGTTTCCAGCCATGGATATTATGCCATTGATGTTGGCGAACGGACTCAAGTTGAAGAAGTTTGGAGCCTAAGCCTCCATGATGTAATATCATTGATATGATTTTTGTTAAAATATATGTTCATTCCAATTCGCCAGTCATTCGGGCAAACTCCAAATATCAAGCACCAATAACCAAATAAGCTCCAAATTCCAATAACCAAAAGAAGAAATTGATGCTAAAGTAAGTGGTAAGAATTGAAGTCTGGTAAATTGAATATTGGAATTTATTTGGAGATTGGAATGTGGTAATTGGAACTTGACGGAGCCAAATGTATTTTGGTGATTCCGTCAAGCAGATCGTGAACCGGCAATGAAAAACTATCGGCACATATATGGTCCCGTTCCTTCGAGGCGATTAGGAAGGTCCCTCGGGATTGACCTCGTCCCTCACAAAATCTGCACTTACGATTGCATCTACTGCCAGATCGGAAAAACAACCGAAAAGACGCTTGCCAGGAAAGAATATGCTCCGGTGAGAGAAATTCTGGAAGAAGTGGGACGCTTTCTTAAAGAAGGAACTTCTTCCATAGATCATCTCTCTCTCGGTGGTTCAGGAGAGCCTACTCTTCATTCCAAAATCCGTTCGATCATCAAAGGCCTTAAAAAGATAACCTTGATTCCAGTGGCAGTCATCACGAATGGTTTCTTGCTCTGGGAGCCAGAGGTGAGGGAAGCTCTCCTTCAGGCAGATATTGTCCTCCCTTCGTTGGATGCTGTATCGCAAGAAGTTTTTATGAAAATCAACCGTCCTCGATCGGGTTTTTCCATTAAAAAGGTGATTGAAGGAATGGTCGAATTTAGAAAGTTGTACAGAGGTCAGATTTGGTTGGAGATACTATTTTGCAGAGGTGTCAACGATGGCAAGGAAGAACTCATGAGGATGAAGAAGGTGGTCGGTCGAGTCCAGCCCGATCGCATTCATCTCAACACAGTCGTTCGGCCCCCTTCTGAGAAATGGGCGACCCCTTTGAATCAAAAGGAGATGGAAGAAATCAAAGCTTTTTTTGGCGAAAAGGCATTCATCATCTCGGAATTTGATCGCCATCCATCATTGGTTCCGGAGAAAGATATCAAAGAGGAGATTTTAAAGATTCTGAAACGAAGACCCCTTTCTCGCTCTGATCTTTCTAAAGGGATGGGAATTTCCCAGAAAGAACTGGACCAATACATCAAACCTCTGATCCAAGGAGGAAAGATTCAAACCAGAATTTTTGGCGATTCGTTTTACTATGAAATAGGTGAAAATCAAAGAGAGTAAGAGTATTTCTGAGTGGTTGATTTCATGCCATGACCCCCCCTGAAAGAAATCTGTTGGTCTTACCGTTGATTGAACAGAACTACCGAGCCAGTTTTGGTTTTTACTTCAAGTTAAGATTTATTGATAGGGCGTTAACAAAATTGGACAAAAGCCATGTTTTGGATCAGGCTGGTTAGAAATATTCTTTTATGGATTTAAGAATTTCAATAAGTTGCGAGTTTTGGAAGAGGGCATTGTATTTGCATATGCTACTTTAACAAGAGGATTGGCCCATGAATGTCCGACTTCATATATTGGTAGTATTGATCGTTGTCCTCTGTTTTTTCTTCGTTCAAACCTGTCCATGCCTCGGTCAGCCTTTTTCTAAGGATTCATCGTCCCTCTTGGCGAAGAATGAGGAAGGATTCAAGGAGGATTTTAAAGGTGGTCCTAATCCGGCCATCGAGGAATTTGAAAAAGAGAAGCTTGCCAAATTAAAAAGGAATATCGGTAGACGGTTGATGTTCGTCAGAACAAACAATCCTGCATTGTTCTATGAATCTCCGGATGATTTGGAAAGAAAATTGAGAGTGAAAAGGGAAAAAGAAGGTTTCGTCATCACAGAGGTGGTTCAGAACCAATCGGGAACGATGAATTTCTATAAGGTGAAGTTTGATCCGGGGGAAATAGGTTATTTAGATGCAGATGGGAACCATTTAGAAATAAAAATTAAGGAGGGAAGCCTTATATCCGTTTCAAAAAGGGGGAGTTCCAAGAAGAAAAGTGTGAGTCAATCGAAGGCTCTTGTTTCTCAAGCCGTGGGGTTGGTGAAGAGCCACCCCACTCCGGCTGGGTCTGTTGAAAAGAGGATGATGGATGAGAAGGCCAGATCATTCCCAAGTATGAAATGGAAATACGAAGCAAGAGAAATCGGAAAAAATAAATATCGGGTTACACAATATGCCGGGGAAGGGGTAGGCCCCCCTCTGACCAGGACATGGATCGTTGATCTTTCAACAAGCACAGTCAATCCTGAGAATCTTGCCGCCAAAGAGATGTATCGGTAATTCGGTCTTGTCAAAGCAAAAAAGTCAAAGTTCGAAGAGGATATCTTCTATCTTTTTTAAGAGGGTTTCATTGATATTCTCTTTTCTCCACTCCCAGCTGGCTTCAATTTCATCTCGTGCCAGCTCCACTTCTTTAGTCCTGCCTTTTTTAGAGAGGGTGAAGACGTAAGAGTAATCCATTTTTCTTAGACGTTCGATGACCACATCGGGGTCTTTATCCTGAATCACACTTTCGACGAGACGCTTCACCTCTCCTTTGTCATCAAAGATGCTGATTCCATTGAGACGGCTAAATTGAGAAGACATCAATCGCCCTTGCCTCCTATCGAGGATTCTATGGGTCAGGTTTTTATAACCTCAAAGGAAAGCTGACCATCGTCGTACTTGAGAGGTCTGATGATTACATCCATACCTACCCTTACCTCCTCAGGCTTTAACTCTTTTGCCATTCGGGCGAAAAGTTTGAGGCCACCTCCAAAGTCCACAACACCCATTGTGTAAGGAGGATCCGACTCGAAGCCAAACGGGGCATAATAGGCGGTGGTAAATGTCTCTAGTTTGCCTTTCTTGGGCATCTCGAACCAGTCCATATTCTTTGAAAAACATTTTACACAATCTGCCCTTGGAGGAAAGAACTTCGCACCACAATCCTTACAAACGGTTCCTTCAACCTTCCCTTCCGCAAGGAAATCAACAAACTTTGCCGTCTTTGTGACGGCCGTAAAACTCTTCCTTCCAAATTTCTCAAAACCCATACATCACCTCCCAAAGATTGTAACATTTCCATATAGTCCAACGCCGCCAATGTTATGCACAAGGCCGATCTCCGGTTCACCGGCTACCTGCATGGGGCCCGCCTCACCACGAAGCTGAAGAACAATGGTTCGAATCTGTGATCCACCCGTTGCCCCAATGGGGTGGCCTTTTGAAAGAAGACCGCCATCGACATTCACGGGGACTTTTCCCTCTTTATATGTCGTTTTTTCGCGAATGAGCTGTTTCCCCTCACCCATTGGCGCAAATCCAAGACCTTCGTATGCCATGATTTCTGCAATGGTGAAGCAGTCATGCACTTCAGCTACCTTGACATCTTTTGCAGTGATTCCAGCCATCTTGTATGCCTGGGCAGCTGCTGCATAGCCTACGCTCAGGCCTTTACTAAAATCGGGTCTCGCTGCCATATTGACTGCCTCTGACGCCGCTCCGATACCCAAAATCCAGACCGGTTTTTTAGACAACGCCTTTGCTTTTTCGGCATTTGCAAGAATGATACAGGAACTCCCATCCGCGTTTGCGCAACAATCACCCACCCGGAGCGGCCAGGCCACGGGACCTGCCATTTTTGCTTCCGGGTCGCCCTGCTTAAAGTCTTCCGGTTTTACCGCTTTCCTATAGACCGCTCTTTCATTGATCACACCGTAGGTGGATGCCTTGATTCTGACACTCATCAAGTCATCGTGGGTCAAATCATGATTTGCAATGTAAGCTTGTGCATAAAGGGCATAATACGCAGGCATCATGGTTCCAAAAGGGGCCTCCCACTGTATGTCGGCACCTCTCCCCATTCTCTCCTGGGATTCCGCAGACGTGATCTCTGACATCTTCTGGAACCCGAGGACAACAACCAGGTCATGTAAGCCGGACTTAATCATGCCGTATCCCACTTTTATGCCGGTACTGCTCGATGAACAAACGCTCTCGACGTAAAACGTCGGCTGAGGGATAAGGCCTAAATATTCTGCAAGGACGCCCGCAGGTGAGCGCTGTTTATCGTATTCAGGGGCCGAACAGAAAACGGAGGCATCAACCTCTTTCTGGGTGATGCCCGCATCTTGCATGGCTTCCCTGAAGGCCTCGAAGGCAAGTTCCCGGATAGACCCCTCGTAACCCCTGACGAAGCTACTCTGGCCCACACCAATCACGGCTACATCTTTCATGGCAAGCCTCCCATTTTCCCTTACCGGCACTCTATCTCCTAAAGAGGAGAGAACATCGCCAGCATGCCATAGCCGATTTGGCGACAGCGCGGGTTAGGAAATTTTTTGTTGATAGAGAAGTTTAAAGATAAATGAGAGTTCGTTTTCTTGTCAAGTCATTTTTTTTAGAGATTTCCACAAAAGTCCGGAAATCTCTGATTACATAGATTATGAAACGATTACACAGATAAAAAACTCATTAATAATGGAGAAAATCTGTGTAATCATTTTTTGAAATCCGTGTCATCAGAGGTCTCTGATATCATTTCAACACCTCCCTCGGAGGCCTCTTTTTTTGAAATTTCCAAACCGCTCGATTATGCTCTTCGATGTCAGAAGAAAAATAGTGGGACCCGTCATTCTTGGAGACGAAATAAAGGTAAGGGACGGAAGCTGGATGGACCGCAGCCAGCAAAGAGTCTTTACCGGGGTTGCAGATGGGGGTGGGAGGGAACCCAGCCTTGAGGTAAGTGTTATAAGGAGTAGGCCTCATCAGATGTTCTTTGGTTAGATTCCCATTGAAATTTTTAATTCCGTAGATCACAGTGGGGTCGCTTTGAAGGGGGATTTTCTTTTTTAAACGATTGTGGAAAACAGCGGAGATGAGGGGTTTCTCTTCACAGAGAGAGGTTTCTTTTTCGATGATGGAAGCTAAGATCACCACTTCCCTTTCGGAGATTCCTATTTCAGAGGCCCAGTGAGCAAGGTCCGAATTAAAGACTTTTTTAAACCGGAGGACCATCATCTTGATGACTTCCTCTGGAACCATCTCTCTAAACAGATGATAAGTGTCGGGGAAGAGGTAGCCTTCCAAGGTTGGTCCTGCTAATTGGGAAAGGCCGAGGGAGTTGATCAAATCAGGAGAGGTGGCCTTTTGAAAGAACCCATTCTTTTCGATAATATTCAAATCTTCCAATAACTGTGCGATTTGGGAAAGAGTATACCCTTCAGGAATCGTCACAAGATGACGTTTTAGTTTACCCTTGACCAGAGCGTCCAATACGTCAAGGGGAAGCATTCGGGAATGGAATTCATATTCCCCTGCTCTGATCTTTGTCTTTTTTCCAAGGACTGTGGTGAGGAGAGTAAAAAAATGCCTGTCTTTGATGATCCCTTCCTGTTCGAGTATTTCTGAAACTTTCTTGAGATGAGTTCCTTTTTTGATAAAAATCATCTTGGCCGATGCCATATTAGAAGGGGGCACAAACAAGAACCAATAAAGAAATGATATAAAAAAGAGGAGGAGAAACCCGGGCAAGAAGAGAAGTTTACCCCTGGGCAAGAGTTTCATGATTTAGGCTCCTGCTCTGGTCTAAGAATCCTTGAAGGATGAGGACAGCGGCCAGCTTATCGATAACCTTTTTCCTTTTTCTCCTTGAGAGATCCGCCTCCAATAAAACCTTGGAGGCCCCAACAGTCGAAAGCCGTTCATCCCAGGTTATGACCGGAACTTGAATTTTTTCATTCAGGGTCTTTATCCAATGGAGGACGATTTCTGCTTGTTTGCCCAAAGTTCCATTCATGTTTTTAGGAAGCCCTACCACTATTTTATTAATTCCGAACTGATCAACAATCGCTACAATCTCCCTTAAATCCTCTTCCATCGATTTTCGTCTGAGGGTTTTGAGACCCTGAGCGGTTATCCCCAGTTCATCACTGATTGCCATTCCGATGGTATGAGAGCCGATGTCTAACCCCATTGTCCTCATCAAACCCTTATTGCCCATTTCTTTGATGTTGTCAAGGTTTCTATTTTTCGAGTTTTCCGTGGGTATTTATAATTTTAATAAATACAATAAGTTGTATTTAATTTACAAGATTAAAAATATCTTGACAAAAGAATATACCTTTGTTATAAATTGCACAATCTAATCTGGAGGAGGCGATTGTATGGACTTTAAATTATCAGAAGAGCAAGAAGCGATGCGAGAAATGGCAAAAAATTTTGGGGAGAAGAAGATTGCCCCAACCATGGAGGAAGACGAGAAAGAACATCGT
>Ga0209164_1002075_pt1 | contig 22711 bp, 21 predicted proteins | sample MTBNYHSulfiMetaG_FD_187458 | JGI IMG/M metagenome (GOLD analysis project Ga0209164, IMG submission 187458) | Enrichment culture microbial communities from rom New York Harbor, USA that are MTBE-degrading - MTBE-NYH (New York Harbor Sulfidogenic)... | ecosystem: Environmental > Aquatic > Marine >... | reverse complement strand
CCCCGAAAGAGAAGAGATAGTACATATTTTAAGAAGCTGTTCGGCTTGGAGGGTAAGAAGAGAAGCGTGAGAGGCGGCCTGGACAAGACGGGGCCCAGCGCTAGTCAGCCGGAAGCACCCGTCACTGCACCTGACCCGGGTCAGGGTTATCTGGCCGATTACGACGAGGTCCTCTCATCAGGTAAGAACAAGGTCCAGGTCATCGGCTCCAAGACCTACACGGTGAGGACTATCCTGGACGGTAACTACATATACCTGGAGGAAGTCGAGGAGAAGGCCTAGGGCTGACATGAACCCATGTTATGTATCAACTTAACATAATCTACATATGGACAGAGGCTTTCCATCGCCTCGTGGAAGGACCGGCTGACAACACAGTTCACCGTCTACTTGGTAAAGTTAAGAAGGTCTGCCTATTCGTCCTTCCGTTCCTAGTGAGCTACATGGTGCTGCAGGGTGCCCTGCGTACCAGTGAGCCTCTGGCGGTTTCCAGGGGCCGCAGCATGGAGCCCACCATCCGGGAGGGCGACATACTTGTGTTCCGGGGCGTGTCCACCGAGGATGTGAAGGTGGGGGATGTCCTCCTGTTCCAGGTGCCAGACGAGATGGTGGGGCTTCTGCCTGAGCGCATCACCCACCGGGTCGTTGAGGTAAGGGAGGAGGCCGGCGTCACATACTTCAGAACCAAGGGGGATAACGCGCCTCTGGACACCTTTGAGGTCCCCGCCGACAAGGTTGTGGGGATTAACGTCGCCGTTATCCCGTACGTTGGGACCCCTATATTGTTCGCCCAGTCCCCCATCGGGTTAGGGGCCATAATGGTGCTCATCGTGGCGTCTGAGAGGAGGGGGCCCAGATAGACGTCCTCCGCGTCGAGAAGCCAGACTTGGACGACCTCCGCTCCTTCGTCAGGTACATCAAGGAGAAAGGGATCAAGATGGAGGAGATCAACGAGCTTCTGTACTACATCGCGGAGAAGTACGGCTTCGATCCCCTGGACTATAAGATCAATCTCATGACGGGCATCGTGGCTCCGAAGAAACAAGAGAGCGCCGTTTACTCGGTGGGTGAGGCGTCTAACGTACAACCGGAGAAGATGCCTTCAGGTGACCAAAGACTGCCCCTAACCGTTCATGATGAGCAGGCGCCCCTGGACAAGAAGAGGGTGGAGGTGGAGGATAGCGTGGAGGGGCTGAGAACCTACAGGATATACGCTTACTCGCAGCAGGAGACAGCCGCGGGTCTAACTCCCTCGGATCAAGGCGACCATCTCCGCGAGCTGGATGAATGGATCACATATAACGACCTTTCCTACTTGGAGGCCCGCCGGCTCATAGCCTCACTGGAGCTGAACAAGCGTATGGGGGAGCTATACCCGCACCTGGATAGAGATAGCAGTGAGGGTATCTTGTCGGAGTTCGATGAGTGGATCAGTCGTCGGCGGATAAGCTACTTCAAGGTCAGGATGATGATAGCTGAGCTAGGGCAGGAGGAGGAGCGCAGCCGGTTAGAGGCTATCGCGAAGTAAGTTGGATACATTTTATACAGGAAAAGGCTATAGCGCCTTCAATGTGCTCATTGCCAAAACATTGTTGAACAATTATAGTTGGAACGACCATAACTGGGGCTCATACGCATAGTATCTAGAGTTACATGCTGTGAAGGCCATGTGAGCCAACAATTGGATCGCCCCTGAGTCCATAACAATATCAAAATAAAACTGCTTTTTCTAGGATTTTTATTATTTAGGGACGTTTTCATGGAGTAATAATACATGGATGCGGGTTACTGGCCTTTTTATGCGGAATATCCTGTTTATTATACTAACTAACATCAATAAAACGTATTAATTTTTACGAAAAACTAATGACGATAATAACATGTATTTACTAATCCATAGTCTTTATGAATAAAATTTCAAGTGCATTGTTTGAGTACTATGAAGAAAAGAGGTAAAATAGGCGAGTTCTTCAACAGGAAAAGCATAAAACTAGGTCTTCTACTGATCTCGGCTCTTCTCATAGCTACCACTAGCACTAACGTCTACTACGGACTGCTTTCAGAGAGCTCTGTGGGCGTCGTCGAAGCCAAGGTACACTTCACGGCTGGAGACGACTCCACGGCGGCCGGGTACTCTCCGGGCGCTAACGAGACCTACTGTCGGCTGTCCCTGAACGCCTACGCCAACGTGACTCTATACTATGAGCAAGCCGTGAATATAACTAACACTGACACCGCTGCACACGATATCAGGCTAAGGCATGTGACCATCAGCCCCACAAGCGGAAACGTGGCTGTAGGTAACTTCACGTCACTTATATTCCACATCGTGGATAAAGCTGGAACCATTCAGAGAACACTGACGTACACAACTACTGGAGATACTTGGAATACTCCCGGGGCTCCGACGGCCTACGTATCGTTGCCCGCCTCAACTGAGTGGACTATCCAGGTTGAGACGAGAGCAGCGCCGGGGGCGAGTAAAGTGTCCTGTTGGCTAGAGATCGCCATTGACGTAGACGAATAGTCTACACCCGAACCCTAAGGCGAAACCAAGACGGAGATAGTGGGCAATGGGAGTATACGCGCCGGAGCTTCTTATACTATATGCATTGGACATGTTTCTGGTCCTAAGCATAGTTACTTGTATGTTCGACTCCCATTTCCCTGTCGCTGTACCCTACTTCTTCCAGCTTCTGAGCATCGCTGGGACCGGCCACATGTACGTGAGTCGGTTCTACGAGGGCATGTTCACTGTTGAGAGCCGCTTCCTATACAGCGTGTTCTACTTAGGGGCATTCATGACCTCATCTTTCGCGGTTTCAGCCTATTTATTCTTAGCAAAGAGCAGGGCCAAGGGGCTCATGTTCTTAGGTGGCTTCAGCCTCCCTTCGACGCTTCTCGGCGTATATATTGTGACGGTGTTTAGGAACGAGTTGCCGATACCCTGGTTCCTTAGCTCAGGCTTCTTCGCCAGCTGGCTGCCTGTGCTGATGTTGCTCAGCTTCACTATCCTGTTCGCCGGTGTTTCCATGTTCTTCGACCCCGGCTCCGTCAAATTACCGTCTATGAGGAAACTCATCAAGAGGCTCCTCCAGAGACGAATGAGCCAAGAGGTGGAGGAGGTGGGAGATGTGGAAGAGGAGGACGAGGCTTACTATGAGGCTCTCGACGAGTTCAACCCCGTCGACTTTGTCCACGTCACCCGTCTGGAGGAGCGCGATGACGTTGACTATGAAAGAGGTCGATGACGGGGGTGAGGTCGTCTGAGGGCTTCGAAGAGAGTCAAGTTTATTTTATTAGCGTTGATCCTGGGGACTTTAATTCAGGCTCACGCCTTGGTGTATTATGGTTTTTATTCCGGGTCGAAGGCGTCCATCACCGGCTCGGATGTTATACTAGAGCAGGGGACCTCGGGCACCAGCGTCGTATATCTGAACGCGACCAGTGCCTACTCCGAGGTGGACAGCCACTCCACTACCTTCTACCCGAATGACTACAACGTCACACACGGTGTGTACGTTTTGGGTGTTACGCCCGATGATGTCATGGGTATCGATGACGATTACTTCATTGTCAGCAGCGCAGGGTCTGACACTACTGCGGTGCAGTATTATCCCTCATCTTACAATGCGCTTGGGAGCACGAGTCTTATCGGCGGTTCACTAGCTAACTTAACGAACGATGACTCCGTGTATCTCTCCTTCAAGAGTTACCGCAGTAACCTCAACTATACAGATTATGTGGACAACAACTCGTCGAATGTTGATTCTAAGGACGACATAGGCACGCACTCTGATTTTACGGCTCAGCAGAGTGGACCAGACCTCGTCTATGACTCCCTGTCCGAGGTCCAGGTGCCTGAGGACACTGCCCTGGATTTCGTTGACAATAATTCATCTGACGTCGACAGTAGTCCTGCGATTGGCAGCCATAGCAATTTCGAGAACGAGAAGGCCGTCGACTCCAATTATAATGGGCTGACTGAGCAACAGTTCTTCGTCTATGAGTGGCGTAACTGTGATTCTTATTCTGGTACTTGGAGTCAGTGGGGCCGAACAGGCACATCGCCTTATTTAAGTGCCCAGGATCAGCCGACGAATATTATCTTTGAAAAAAAGGATGGGGATCAGGAGGGCTGGTTTGGTTTTCAAAACACTGGTCTTGTTGGGTCCTTGAACTTGAACATATCCATCTACTGTATGAACATTGATGGTGTAGGCGATGATCATGCAGACGTTTATGTGGATTATACAGGTGGTGGAGCAGGGAGCCTCGTAGGCGAGGTTGGAGCCCACACAAATTGGCAGTATGACACAATTAACTTAGGGGTGCATACTGTATCGGAAGCCAACAATCTGAGAGTATACTTTGTGTTGAATGCAATTGGAAAAGCCAATGATGTGTACATTGATCATGCCCGAATAGGGGTGAGAGGCGTAAACCACCGTCTTGATCTTGAGAACCAGTTCACATCTGTTGACACTGTCACTAACTATGACGTAGCTGAGTTATGCGTAAAGGCGGGAACCACAGGTTCCGAGGACCTTTCACTAAGCATCTGGAACACATCGTCAAGTTCGTGGGACCTTCTCGCATCTGATCTACTAGGCTCAGGGTGGACCAACGTCACCGTCACGGACTATGTAGTGTCAACCATGACGATCAGGTTCCTGGGAGGGACAGAGGCGCTGGACCCCGTCCAGGACACATGGCAGATTGACGCTGTCTTATTGAAACACTACAACCTTACATATCAGCTAGACTTGGAGGCCCAGTGGATGGGACTCAACTACACCCGCGTTAACGAGTACATCGGGTTATACGGTGGAGCCATGGGTGCTGAAGGCATTCTAGTCGATGTCTGGTATGACAGCACCTGGAATAACTTATTCACCGATCTAGCGGCGGGATGGAACAACGCGTCCGTCTTACAATACTTGGACTCATCCACCTTAACAATCAGGTTCAGAGACGCGACGACCGCAAAAGATCGGGTACAGGATACATGGCAGATGGACGCATCAGTGATCCGAACATGGAGCGACGAGTTTACGGCTGAGGTGGAGCTTGAGGGGACAAGCAATCTCTACGAGTGGGCTCAACTAGACTTTGGCCTGGACAGTAACTTGTCCAATGATTCGATTAGCGTTACAGTGCAGTTATATGATTATAATCTCGCGTCATACTCCTCCTCAGGGCAGGGATACCTTAGCTACACGTCTGGGGTAAGCGGAGTAGATGAGACTAAGACATTGTCTGTGACCTCTAGCCCTGAAGACTATAGGAACACCACAGGCTGGTGGAGAGTAAAAATAAAAGGAGTGGCTAACTTCAATGACAGGTTCCAAGCAAATTTAGACCTATCTAGAATCACCACCAACTATTACTCTGAGTATGTAGCTGAGACGGAGTTCGTCTTCACCGACGTCACAGACAACTTGAGCCCCTACCTTAACTTCACCGTCGTCACCCACAACAGCGTGGACGGCGCCACGGTCACCATCCAGGTCTGGAACTACACGTCATCCAGCTTCCCCACCAGCGGCCAAGGCTACCTGACGTACGTGTCCACTGGCTTCAACAACACCAGCCACTTAAACGTCACACTGAACCCGGACACCCTCCTCAGTGGCTCCTACGCCAGGATCAGGGTAACCTCGGTTCTCGACACCACAGTGAGTTACCAGCAGCAGACTAACTTCGTCCGTCTCCTGCAGGAGGAGTCCCAGAGGCTCCACGACTACGCTCTTAGGATCACCAACACAGGCGCAGACCCCTACACTGTGAGGCTGAACCACTTGGGAGACGCGGACATCGACAGGCTCATCAACTGCACCATATTCCTCAGCTTGGGGGGCACCCAGATACAGGTTCTGGACGGCTCCGTCACCGTTTCTCCGGGTGGGTGGGTGAGCCTGGGCGGCTTCAGCAGCCTAGACATCCTCATCAGCGCCTCATCCACCGCTCGTGACCCTAAGAGTAGCATAAGCGCAGAGGTGGAGGCCCTGAAAACCGGCACCAGCACCTACACAAAGCTGCCATTACAATTCGTCGTACACTAAACACCCAGCTCAAACGCCACGAGCCCCATACATGAAACCCGTGATAGAAGCCACCCCCACCACAGGGCGACACCAAACCCGCCATACCCCCCAGACACCAGCCAACTACAGATGTCATCGGGAGCCCCCTCGCCCAAACTTATAAACATCAACAACAACCTACCCCCGTGAAGCACAGGGTCGCCGTCGTCAAGACCACCAAAGGAATCACCGAGGCCACCAAGGAAGCCATGAGGCTCCTCGGAGGCATAAGCCACTTCATCCAGCCAGGCGAGACAGTCCTCCTAAAGCCCAACCTCTACATAACCAAGGGGCCCGAGACGGGCGCAACAACAGACATGAGAGTGGTCCTGGCCGTCGCCGAGCTGCTGAAGGCCCAGGGCAGCCGCATCATACTGGGGGAGTGCCCCGCCACAGGCAGCTACACCAGGCCCGACATAGTCTTCGACGGCCTAGGCGTCAGGGAGCTCTGCAGAGAGCACGGCATAGAGCTCAACGTCCTGGACAGGGACCCACCTGCCAGGGTCGAGGTCGACGGAGTGATCAAGGACGAGTTCTGGTACCCCGAGACGGCCCTGAGGCACCCCGTCATCAGCTTCCCCAAACTCAAGACCCACAACCTCACCACCCTCACCTGCGCCGTCAAGAACCTCTTCGGCCTCCAGCAGGGCGGAACCAAGGCCCACCACCACGTCAGCGTAGCCAACGACGCCGAGGCCTTCAGCCAGCTCCTCCTAGACATATACTCAGGAATCCGAGGCCAGGTGCGGCTCAACGTAGTGGACGCCCACATCGCCATGGAGGGGGAGGGCCCCACAGCCGGCGACCCAGTCGACCTAGGCCTAGTCATAGCCGGGGCCGACGCTGTGGCCGTGGACCTGGTGGCCTCAGCAATCATGGGCTGGGACCCTATGGACGTAGGCACCAACTACCTAGCCGGAGTCAGGGGCCTGGGGCCCCGGAGCCTGGGCGAGGTGGAGGTGGTGGGCGAGACCGTGGAGTCGGTGCGCCGCCGCTTCCGAAAACCCGCCATCCACAGCGACGGCGAGATGTTCATCCGGATCAGGATGCCCATACTCTGTGACGCGGCCAGGTGCAGGGCCTGCGGCGTATGCGAGAAGGTCTGCCCCGCCCAAGCCATAACCGTCTCGGACGCCCCCGCCTTCGACATGAGCCGGTGCATCCAGTGCTTCTGCTGCGTGGAACTGTGCCCCCACGATGCTTTAAAGGCGGTCAGGCCCCCAGATTAAAACATGTGCATCTTCTGCAGGATCGTAGAGGGGTCCGCGCCCAGCCACAAGGTCTACGAGGACGACCTCACCCTTGCCTTCCTGGACATCAACCCCATCAGCGACGGCCACACCCTCATAGTGACTAAGTTACACGAGGAGCGGCTGGAGAACCTGGAAGAGGAGACCTGTCACGCCCTATTCCTTACGCTCCACAGGATAATTGGCCCAATACAGAAAGCCATGGATACGCCAGCCACCAGTATAGGCATCAACAACGGCCGTGAGGCCGGGCAGCTGGTGCCCCACGTCCACATCCACGTCATCCCGAGAGAGACAGCTGGAAAGAGGATGTTCAGCGACGCTGTGAGCCGAATCAAGCCCCGTAGCCCTGAGTACTTCCAGGCCGTGGCTGAGAAGATCAGGAAAGAGATAGAGGCTACCCTGTAAGATATTCTGGGAACGGCCACGCCTTCAGGCACCCATCCAGGAACGCCACATCCTTGAAGCCGAGGCCCCTGAGCGTCCTCTCAGCGATGTAGGCCCTGACCCCGATGACACAGAAGGTCACGATGGGCTTGTTCTTGGGTAGCTCCCCATGCCTCTCCCTGAGCTCCTCCACGGGTATGTTCACTGTTCTGGTGTCCCGGAAGGTCTGGGCCCCGTGCTCATCGCGGGCCCTCACGTCCAGGAGAATGAAGTCGTCTCCCCTATCCAGCATCTCTCTGAGCTCTAAAGGGTTCACCCCGTGGGCGTTCCCCTGGACCTTGTTCCTGAGGACGTTGGCAGCGTGGGCCAGGGCGTCTATGGCTGTGCTGTAGGCTGGGGCGTAGCCTAGGTCGATGTCGGCCACGCCCTTGAGGTTGGAGCCAAACTTGATGGCCGTCGCCGCCACGTCGATGCGCTTCACGCCGTCGCCCTCGCCGGCTACCTGGCAGCCCAGGAGCCTGCACGTCTTCCTGTCGGCCACCAGCTTGATGACGGTGTACTTGGCGCCGGGGATGTAGTTGCTGTAGTCGTGCCTGGGGCACAGGGTGGTCACCACGTCGTATCCCAGCTGCCTGGCCTTGCCCTCTGTGACGCCTGTGACGCCCACATGCCAGTCCAGGGCCTTGAAGACCACTGTCCCAGCCACCCCGGGGAACACTGTCTCCATGCCATTCAGGTTGTCGGCTATCACCCTGCCGTGCTTGTTGGCAGTGGACCCCATGGGGGCGTACACCTTCTCACCCGTCAGGGTGTGGGTGTTCTCCACGCAGTCGCCTCCGGCGTAGATGTCCGGGTCGCTGGTGCGCAGGTACTCGTCCACAGCGATGGCGCCTGTTGACCCGATCTTCAGCCCCGCCTCTTTCGCCAGCTCCACGTTGGGCCTCACGCCTATGGCCACGATCACTATGTCGGCTTCCACTCTTCTCCCGTCGGCGGTCTCAACGGCCCGGGCTTCACCGTCTTCTCCGATGATCCTGGACACGGGGCTTCCCTTCGCCACCTTCACGCCCTTTGATACGAGGTAGTTCTCTAGGAGTAGGGCCACATCCGGGTCAAGAAGGTTGGGCGCCAACCGGTCCATCATCTCAAGGATGGTTACATGGCAACCCCGGGCAGCGAAGGCGCCGCACGTCTCCAGCCCTATGAGGCCGCCCCCCACCACGGCTACTTCTCTTGCGCCGGCGTCCAACGCATCCTTGATGGCCTTGGCCTGATGGGGGTTGTAGAGCCTGTGGACTCCCTGGAGCTCCGTGCCCTTGATCCTGGGGACGATGGGGCTGGCGCCGGTTGCCAGGACCAGCTTGTCGTAGGGCAGCTCCCCGGCCATTCCTGTCCTCAGGTTCTCCACCGTCACGGTCTTCATGTCCCTGTTAACCCTCTTCGCCTCGGTCCTGTCGAGAACCGTGAAGCCCTTATGGTTCTTGAAGTAGGCGGCGTCCCTGATGGTTGCCCCTCCCAGGAGTTCGTCGAAGTCCTCTATCACGTCCTCGATGTAGAAGGGCATGCCGCAGCCCGCGTAGCTTACCAGGTCCTGGCGCTCGATGACTGTGATCTCCGCCTCAGGGTCCAGCCTCCGACACCTGGCCGCGGTCTTGGGGCCAGTGGCTACGCCCCCGATAATAAGAACCTTCAATGACATGACTCAAATAAAAGACATCATGCTATAAAACTGCGACTAAATGATTAGCAATAGACAGTGTCAGCGGGTACGAGTCCATAGATCCTGATTCGCCCATCTATGAAGATGACACCGTCTATCCTGTAGTTCTCGTCGTCCGGCGTAGTCTCTGGATCTAAGGGGTAGAAATGGAAGTAACGGTACCAAATATCATACTCCGCGAAGAATGGAGTTATCCCTCCCTCGAAGCTCGGAACATAGCTAGGCTCGTAGATTTTAATATACGTGAAGTTTGTCTCCACACAATCGCGCAGAACCTCCTCGATCCTGGTGTCGTTTGTAAACCAATGGTCCTGCGCCAGTATAGGGTCATCCGTTCTAGTAATCGTGTTATGAAGAGCGTACGTTGTGAGCAGAGATGCAGTTAAGAGGAGAAGATACTTCTTTCCGAATAGCCACTCACGATTTGAGGCGAACATCTCTGCTTTTTTTATATTGTAAAGTGAATATTATAATTAGCGATGAATCGGAGACGCGTCAACCAGGCATTAGTGCTCGTCTTCCTCAACCTCGTGTTCTTCCTCGCCCTTGATTACGTCTCTCCTGCCCCAGTAATAATAAAACCTGTAGAGGAACCAGTCTCGTTCAAAGTAAACTGGGATATTGGGAGGACGATTCACTGGGATTTTTATTTAATCTACAGCTCCGAAGAGCAGTGTAGTACGTTTTTACCGATAATTAAAACGCTTGAAGACAAGAAACTGGGCGAATATATCAGATACGAGACAGAATTTTTAGGGGCAACCTATGATGAGGATAGATTCTTAGAGGATCTACAAGCCGCTGCATCAATGGATATCCCCTGGGTTATTGGAGGAAACACCGAGGAGGTGATATCAGAAAACCAGGGATATCTCAACGATTCTTCAATCGTTTTAATCTCTCCCTATGTCTCGATGAATAGAGAAAAGATTACATTGAGTAGGGTTCTGAGCTTGCTCCCTAACTCAACTGAAGTAGCTCGACAGTACGCTCAGTTACTCGTTGAAGAAAAACTGGATTATCTCATTGTATTGATAAATTCTAGTAACGATGAAGCCCTAGCTGCATACTATCAACAAGAGAATAGTGCAGTTAAGACTCTGAGCAATGACTCAGGGCAACAAGAAATACTTGAGACCCTTTCCCAACTCGAAACAGACGCCAAAATCGGGATATTCATCAGACAACCATCCATAGAGCAATCATATCTTAATGATTTAGGTCCATACAACATTACGCTGTACTGTGAGAACCCTATTACTCTAGAAATTACTATTAAAGTCTTCAAGCCTGTATCCTCTTCTCTAACACTGTACGCTGAGTTTACGGATATGTACAAGGAACGAGCCGGAGAAACCCCATCGTACACCGATGCCCTCCTTTACGATGCGTGCAGGATTCTACAGAACGCCGTTGAGATAGCGAGATACCGTCCATGGGATAATCCAGATGCGATCTGGAAATCCGCGAGGAGACTGAATGGAATAACAGGCAACTGCACACTAACCGCGTATGGAGATAGAATATACCAAAAATATATTCTAGAGACGGTTACTAACGGAAATTAGAGGGCCCTGAAGAAGGCTCTCAGCCTGTCCTCCAAGGGCTTACCCATGGCGTAGGTGTTGTGCCCCACTTCATCGAAGAGCTCCAACTCCACCTCTCCGCCGGCCTTCTTCAAAGCCTCGGCCAGGGGCTTCGCGTTGGTGTCCGCGGGTATGTTATCATCCTTGGAGCCATGATATATGGCCGTCTTGGGCAGCTTCGTTCCCTTCTTGAGCTTCTGGAGCCTGGGCATAGGGTCATACTTTATGATCCTCTTGATAGCCTCCTCATCCGGCGTGTTCTCAGGTACGCCGTAAGCCGCCAGGCATGGCGCCTTGAACTTCTGCTCTCTGACGCAGGCTGACAGGTTTGCAACCGCCTGCATTACAGCTACTGCTTTGGCTCTTCCCGCGTATGGGCCTAGGACACTGTTCCATATGAGGGCGCCGCCCAGGCCGCCCCCCATGAGGCCCAGCCGGGCCATGTCTAGGCCCTTCACCTTGTCCAGGGCCTCCAGCAGCGCCTTGTTGGCCTCCACCGCGCAGCTGTTACCCCAGTGGTTGCCGCACGCGTGGGTTCCGGCGATCGCGGCGCCGGAGCCCTCCACCACGGCCTTCAGGAACGCTGTCTTAGACGGGGTGTCCAGCCAGTCGGCCTCCCCCTCCTTCACGTAGCCATTGGCTCCGTGGTGATGGATCACCACGGGCACAGGCCTATCAAGGCTGAAGCCGGGGGGAGTCCATAGGTAGCACCACTCTCCGCCGGCCTTGAAGAACAGCTTCTGCTCTCCCTTCTTGAGTTTAGGTACGCTCATGGAACCACGCCCTGATCAACGGCTTCTCGGCTTATAACATGTGCCTGCGATACTTTTCTAAGCACCCGTTCACCTTGATGGGGTATGGTCGACTTGTTTGAACCCTTACAGATCAGGGAATTGCAGGTGAGGAACCGTTTCATGAGGAGCGCCACCACCTCGGCCTACGCGGACGCGGGGGGCATCGTAGGGGACGCCATCATAAGAGCCTACGAGCGGCTGTCAAAGGGTGGAGTAGGCCTCATAGTGAAGGGCCACCTATACGTAGCGGACAACGGTAAGGCCCACGACGGTATGGCGGGGATAAGCAGCGACAGACACATCCCAGGGCTCAAGAAGCTAACGAATGCTGTCCATAGGCACGGCGGCCACATAGTGGCTCAGATCAACCACGCTGGCGTGGTCCATCAACCCGACAGGGCTGGGCCCAGTGAGTACAGGGAGGCTGACTGGATGGCGCGCGAGATGACTGATGACGAGATAGAGGCGGCGATACTAGCTTATGGGGACGCAGCGGAGAGAGCCATGCAGGCAGGGTTCGATGGAGTCCAGATACATGGCGCCCACGGGTACCTCGTCAGCCAGTTCCTAAGCAGGCTCAGCAACAGGCGCGTCGACGTGTGGGGTGGCAGCCTCGAGAAGAGGATGAGGTTCTTTTTAGAGGTGTACGATGAGGTCAGGGGTAGATTGGGTAATGAGCCTTTGCTCATCAAGATGAACTGCGATGACTTCAGCCCCGACGGCTTCACAGTGGATGACAGCATAAAAGTCGCTAAGGCCTTGGCGGACAGAGGCATCGACCTCATCGAGGTCAGCGGCGGCGGAAGAGGGCAGCTTCAAGAGCTTAGAGCACGAGCCAAGCACAGTGACCCTGCTTTTGCTGAACTGGCCTTCGCAGGCCACGCCGAGAAGATTAAGGCCGCTATCAAGCCAACGCCTATGGCCTTAGTCTATGGGTTCAGACGCCTGGAGACCATGCAGATGGCTCTTGACAGGGGCCTCACCGACGTGGTGAGTATGAGCCGGCCCTTCATCAGAGAACCAGACCTAGTGAGGAAGTTGAAGGAGGGCCAGAAGGAGGTGAGCTGCATCAGGTGTGACGCTTGCGACGCCAACTTCGGCAAGGCCATGATGCGGTGCCTCATCGAGTAGCGGGTAGCTTATATCACCTCACCCATTCTTAACTGCATGACCGAGTCGGCCGCTGAGAGGGCCCTGGGCTTCGTCAGGCGCCAGAAGAACGCCTACAAGGTCAACATCGTCCGCAACTTCATCCAGAACTTCAGCATAGGCTTGACCCAGCAGTACCAGTCCATCTACATATCACAGCTGGGGGCCACACCACTGGAGGTGGGGTATGTTACAGGCGTGGGGGGCATAGCCAGCACGCTTGTAGCTTTGCCGACGGGCTGGCTCGCCGACGGGTACGGCATAAAGCGGATGCTACTGGTGGCCATGCCCATCATGGCGCTCGGGTATCTGGTCTTCGGACTGGCCCAGGGGTGGCAGATAACCATGCTGGCCCTCTTCCTCACCAGCCTCAGCTGGGACATGGCCATGACGGTGTGCCCCATGATCTGCGGTAACTCACTGGCCAGCGCCGAGAGAGCCACAGGCATGCAGCTCTGTGACACCCTGGCGGCTATCCCCAGGATAGTCGCCCCCGTGGTGGCCGCCTTCATCATATCCAGATTCGGAGGCATCAGCGTCGAGGGCATCAGGCCTCTGTACTGGATGGAGGCGGCGGGCCTCCTACTAGCGGCCTTCGTCATCCACAAGTGGTTCAAGGACCCTGTCGCGGTTAGGGCGGTGAGGAGAAGCCTCTTCGAGGGCGTCCGGAGGATCCTATCCGAGGGAGTCACCGTGAAGCGGTGGATCCTTTACCAAATGACATCCATGCTCACCATGTACATGGCCTTCTATGTGCCGCTGTACGCTAGAGAGGTGAAGAACGCAGACCAGTACACATTGGGGGCCATGGACATGGCCTTCTACGTGGTGGTTGTTCTGTGCTCGGTGCCCGGCGGAATGCTGGCTGACAGGATAGGAAAGAAGCGGCTAATCATGCTTGTGACCCCCTTGTACTGTGCAGCCATGCTTCTCCTGGTGCGCGCCGACTCCAGCTCCCTCCTCATCCTGGCGGGCCTCATGAGTGGCTTCAACTTCGTGGCTGGGGTCACCGGGGGCGCCATAAGCGTGGAGCTGGTGCCCAGGGATCTACTGGGTAGTTGGTTTGGCCTCAACGGCCTCTTCAGGGGCCTGGTGAGCATGGCTTCCCCTGTCCTCGGGGGCCTCATCTGGAACAGCCTAGGCCCCCAGTACGTGTTCTACTTCCTAGCTGGTACCCAGATCCTTAAACTGGGTATACTTGCCACGGTCCCCGAGCCTAGAGGCTAGTCCCCTCGGAAACCCATGGCCTTGAGGGCCTTTCTCAGAAGGCTCCGCACGTTCAAGTCCTCGTGGCCTGTGAGGCCGTTGGGGAAGAAGGCCGTAGCTGTGAGTAAGAAAGCCAGAGGCAGCAGCCCCTTCCAGGTCTCGGCGGCGAGCCCGAAGAAAATGAAGAACAGGCTCTTCAACGTGTTCTCGGCTAGGGCTATGAACATGCCGCCGATGATGGCGCCGTAGATGCTGTATAGGCCACCGAGAATGGCGCCGCTCATAACGTTGATGATGAGGCCCTCTGTGCCCTCGACGCCCATCCCCTTGTGTATCGTAATGATGCTGCCGGCGAGGGCCGCCAGGGACCCGCTTATGAACCAGCTGGCGCAGTGGGCCCTGTAAGTGTTCACCCCTATGGTGGCAGCGAGGCCCTCGTCCTCGCTTGTGGCCCGCAGGCTGAGGCCCAGCCTGGTTCTGGTCAAGAAGAGGTGAACGCCGACTACCAGTAGGAGGCTCATGAGGGGCCCGACTACAGCGATGCCCCTGTACCCGTTCCACGTGAAGTCCAGGTAGCTGAGGCTGTAGTTCCTGGTCTGGTGGCCCAGGGTGAACCTGGACCAGAAGTTGAAGATGTAGCACAGGGACGGAATGACCTGGGCCACGATGAGGAAGGTGAGGGTTAGGGTGATGTCTTGGTAGCCCCCGTGCCGCTTTATGGGCCTCACCACGCAGACGTAGAGGAAGACGCCCACTGCTCCCCCGGCGAGGGCCGAGAAGGGCCAGGTGAGGTAGGGGTTCAGGCCCACGATACGGGCCATGTAGAAGCTGACCAGGGCCCCTATGCTGGCGTAGCCCGTGTGGGCGAAGTTGGGGAACCCCTCCATCATGTAGGTGAAGGTGAACCCTATGCAGAGTATGATCATGAGGGCCACGTTGAGGAGGGTCTCGGCGTCCAGGAGGGGAGCCATTAACGGTGTGCTGTGTAGGTGGTTTAAAGCATTTTTGAGGGGGCACCGGGTTTCTTGGGTTGGGATCATTTTTTTTGGAACCGGCTGCGTGTGATATTGTGGGATCGGTATGTTGAGTGGTGTTGAGAGGCGGGTGTTGGGTTGTGTTGACGCTCGCAGGGATGAGATGGTGGGCTTTCTGCGGAGTCTTGTTGGGGTGGACACGCAGGTGCCGCCTGGCCGCAACTATGATGTGGTGTGTGGGTTGATGGCGGACAGGTTTAGCGGACTGGGCTGCGAGACGAGTGTCCATGAGGCTCCTGGGGAGTATTTGGGGCTCTCGGGAGCCGGTTTTCTGGGTTTGGAGGGGCCTAGGAGTAACGTGGTGGCGGTTTATCGGGGTGTGGGTGGGGGCCCCAAGCTGCACATTAGCGCTCACGTTGACTGCGCCGCAATTCAGGCGGAGGGCTGGACGGTGGATCCCCTGGGGGGCGAGGTCACCGGGGACACGCCCTACGAGAGGAGCGTCTACGATAGGGGCGGCGGCTACATCTGGGGGCGGGGCGTCGCCGACGATAAGGGCGAGGTCGCGGCCATGACCCTAGCCCTGGAGGCCATCCGAGAGATGGGCGTCAAGCTGAGGGGAGGCCTCATCCTCACGGGGAACTGCGACGAGGAGATCGGGGGCGTCGCGGGTCTCGGGTTCCTCATCAGGGAGGGCATAGTGAAGGCGGACATGGGCATACAGCTGGACGGCGGCATGACGGGCATAGGGCTGGCCGCTCAGGGCAGGACCAGGTTCCTGCTGCGCACCCGGGGCGTCAGCCACCACGGCCAGGTGCCTATACTGGGGGTCAACGCCATCGAGAAGATGAGCAAGCTCAACGTGGCCCTCAACGATTACTGGAGGAACGTGCTCCTCAGGCGCAAGGTGCCCACGCCGGGCATAGACCTGGGGGACGCTCTCCGCGTGCAGGGCGTGACGGACCTCACGGCCATGCTCAACATAGGCACCATTAAGGGTGGGGTCCAGGGAGCCACCGTCCCGGACCTGTGCGAGGAGGAGGTGCTCCGAGGCATGGTGCCCGGGGAGACCTTCCAGCAGGTCCACGACGAGTTCAGGGTGGTCCTGGACGGGGTGAAGGCCACGGACCCGGACCTGGTGTACGAGCTGGAGGTGGTCAACAGCCGGGAGGGCTACGTGGTGCCGGCTGACGATCCCTATGCGTTGAGCTGCAGGGATATAATCAAGGAGGCCGTTGGGAGGGAGCTGCCCTTCACGGGCACCCTTGCCAGCACGGACATGAACTACCAGGTGGTGGACGGTGGGATGCCCTGCGTCAACTTCGGCGTGGGCGGCCCATACAGCAGGGGCCACAAGCAGGACGAGAACGCCAGCATCGACGAGATCGTGGAGTGCAGCAAGGCCGTGGCCCTCATCATCATGAGGAAGCTGGGCGTGGTCGGGTAGCCCGTGTTAAATATCTCCCCGCTTAATATCATGTCGTTGAGCCCGGCCAGGCCGGGCCGTGTGAGGTGACATGTATGGTTGTTTTGGATGAGCCCATCAAGGGCGTTGTTGAGGTCAAGAACTACATAGACGGAGAGTGGGTAGAGTCATCGTCTGACGAGCACCGCATGGCCGTTAACCCGGCCACCATGAAGGCACTGGCGAAGGTGCCCCTGGGGTCGGCGGAGGACGTGCGGGCTGCCGTGGACGCGGCCAGGGACGCGTTCCCCATGTGGAGGAGGACCACCCCCCTGACTCGCTCCCGGTACTTCTTCAGGCTCAAGGAGCTCCTGGAGCAGCACTTCGAGTCCGTGAGCCGTGTCTGCACAATGGAGCACGGCAAGACCATAGACGAGTCGCGGGGCGAGGTGCGGCGCGGCATCGAGAACGTGGAGGTGGCGGCGGGCATCCCCAGCCTCATGATGGGGTACAACCTGGAGGACATAAGCACGGGCATCGACGAGATACTCATCAAGCAGCCCATGGGCGTCTTCGCCTGCATGGCCCCCTTCAACTTCCCCTTCATGGTGCCCCTCTGGTTCATGCCCACGGCGGTGGCCACAGGCAACACCTACGTGATCAAGCCAAGCCCTTGGACCCCTCTGAGCATGGTGAAGCTCATGGAGCTGGTAGAGGAGGCCGGGTTCCCCCCGGGGGTCATCAACATGGTGCACGGCGACGTGAAGCCCGTCCAGGTCATCCTGGAGCACCCCGACGTGAAGGGGGTCAGCTTCGTCGGCTCGACGAAGATCGGCCGCGACGTCATCTACAAGGAGGCCGCGTCCAGAGGCAAACGGGTGCAGGCCCAGTGCGGAGCCAAGAACTTCCTGGTGGTGATGCCCGACGCCGACGTGGAGTCCACGGTGCCGGGGCTCCTCTCCAGCTTCTTCGGCAACACCGGTCAGAGGTGCCTGGCGGGGGCCAACCTTGTGATGGTGGGCGACGACAGGAAGTTCATCGACGGTGTGCTGAGCAAGATACAGAAGGCCACGCAGGGAATCAGGATCGGCTACGGCCTGGAGGAGGGGGTCCAGATGGGGCCCATGCAGGCGGTGCCCCGGAAGAACCGGGTCCTGGGTCTCATCGATAAGGGCGTCGAGGAGGGCGCTAAGCTGAAACTGGACGGCAGGAAGTTTGACTGCGGATCGTACCCGAGGGACTGCTTCCTGGGGCCCAGCATCTTCAACGACGTGCAGCCCGACATGACCATCGCCAAGGAGGAGATATTCGGGCCCGTCATGAGCGTCCTCCACGCACAAGACCTGGGTGAGGCCATCGAGATGGTGAATGGGAGCAGCTACGGCAACGCGGCCAGCATATTCACCGGCAGCGGAAAGGCTGCCAGACGGTTCCAGTACGAGGTGGAGTGCGGCAACATAGGCATCAACATCGGCACAGCGGCACCCATGGCGTTCTTCCCATTCAGCGGCATGAAGGACAGCTTCTTCGGGGACCTACACGGCCAGGGCAGGGACGCCGTTGACTTCTTCACCGAGAGCAAGGTTGTCATCCAGCGGTGGCCCTAGGTGATCAGGACCACAAGCCAACTCATATCACTGCACGCGAGGCTTGAGGAGGAGGCAGCTGAGAAGCTCCGAGGCCTCGCCCAGCGCCACCCAGAGGCAGCCGAGGCCCTCAACAGGCTGGGCGACGAGAACATGCAGCACAGGGACACGGTGGCCAGGGTTTACCGTGAGGGGGTTACAGACGCCTTCGAGGTTGGGTACCTGTCCAAGCCGCTGGAAGAGGGCGAGTACGTCATCAAGGATCTGAAGGGTCCCCTGAACGAAGCCATAGAGACCGCTCTCCTCAACGATGACGCCGTCATAAGGTTCTGTCACGACGCGTCAAGGGACGCCAACCAGCTGATACCCAGCCTGTCTCAGACGTTCCAAAGGCTAGCTAAGAGAAAAGAAAGAAGAAAGGCCCTGCTGGAGTCTCTCGTCTAGCGGGTCTCCTTGTCCGTCAGCTTAAGGGCCTCGCCTATGGCCCTGACGCCCTCATCGATCTCCTTCTCGGTGATGATGAGGGGCGGCGCTATGATGAGGGTGTTTATGAAGTTGTTGACGTAGACGCCCATCTTCATGGCCTCGGCGCTGACCCTCTGCAGCATGTTGGGGTCCGCCCTAGCAGGCCTCGAGACGAAGGGCTCCTTCGTGTCCCTGTTTCTGACTAGTTCGACGCCCCAGAAGAGGCCCTTTCCCCTGACTTCGCCCACGGATTTATGCTCCTCCGCCAGCTCGTTGAGCTTCTTCTCCATGACCTTGCCCATCTTGGCCGCGTTCTGAACGATCTTCTTCTTCTCGTACTCCTCGATGGTGGCCAGGCTGACTGCGCAGCACATGGGGTGGTTGGCGTAGGTCTGGCCGTGGCTGAAGTTGTTCTCGGGCTGGTCGAAGAACTCGGCTATCTTCCTGCTGGTCATGGTGGCTCCCACGGGCAGGTACGCGCTTGAAATCCCCTTAGCCATGGACATGATGTCTGGGGATACGCCCCAGTGCTCAACGCAGAACATCTTACCGGTGCGGCCGAACCCCGTCATCACCTCGTCGTCGATGAGGAGTACACCGTTCTCGTCGCATATCTCCCTGAGCCTGGGCATGTACTCGTCCGGTGGTACCAGGATACCGTTGGAGCCCACGATGGGCTCTATGACGACGCCGGCCACAGTTTGGGGTCCCTCCAACTTAATTATCTCGTCTATGTACTCGGCGCAGGTGATGCCGCAGCCCGGGTACGTCTTCCCGAAGGGGCACCTGTAGCAGTAGCAGTCGGGGGCGCGGACCACGCCGGGCATACCTACGGCATACTGCGTCCTGGGGTCCCCGGTCAGGGCTATGGCGCCTGAGGAGGCGCCGTGGTATGACCTGTACCTGGATATGAACTTGGGCTTCCGGGTGTACATACGGGCAATCTTTATGGCTGCCTCGTTCGCCTCGGCTCCGCCGATGGTCAGGAAGCTCTTACACAGGTCGCCCGGAGCTATCTCGGCCAGCTTCTTGCCGAGGAGGGCCGCCGGCATCGTCGCGAAGCTGGGAGAGGCGAAGCAAATCTTCTCGGCCTGCTCCATCATGGCCTTTATTACGGCCTTGTTGCCGTGGCCCAGGTTGCTGCACATGAGCTGGGAGGAGAAGTCCAGTATTCTGTTCTCGTCAGCGTCGGTGACGTAGCAGCCGTCGCCGCTCACGATGACCCTGGGGCTCCACTTGTTCTGGTAGGTCCAGGTCCCGTAGACGTACTTCTTCTCCATCTCCGCATAGTTTACCTTGCTCATGGCTGTGACTAGCCCGATGAGAATATAATGTTTAGGTTGCGTCCAGATCCATTGTGTTTATGCTAGATGAATCCATTCTCTCAGATGTTTTACCATGGTCTCGCTGGTAGCTGCTTCCCTTTGTTTCGCGTCAGCTGTTACTAAAGGGGCGCCCATTTTCTTGCTCAACCAGATATAGGCCGCGTCGTAGAAGCTAATGTTACTTCGGTTGCTGAGAGCTAGTACTCCAAGGAAGTCGACAGGTTCTATTTTGTCGGCGTTCAGTTTTAGCTGCAGAAAATTCTCATACGCCTTTCTAGACTCCTCTTCGCCGATCTCCTTCCTCGCAGTGGCGGTCCTCAAGGCGTTACCAACTTCGTAGTTGATTAATTCAGGTGCTAGAAGATTGTATTCGTCCTCAATGAAACCTTCAATTAAACTCTGTGTCTCATCATAGAGGTCCTCACTCAGAACGAACCTCGTAGCGACCGAGGCGTCGATGACGTACCTGTTCAACGGGCATCCCTAGCCTCACGTATGGTTGCCTCGATGAATCCAGGTGGGACACGCCTTTTCTTAGACTTCATGTCGTTTAGTAGTCTTCTCGCTGCGTTTCTACGTTCCTCCATCTCGAGGCGTTGCTTTATTGCATCCCGCAGGTAGGAGGACCAGTTCTCATCTACCTCGCTCATGCGTTTCTTGAGTTCGGGATCAACCTTAATCGTCACGGTAACCAAATACTATCAATAATACCTACTCGGGTCATTAAAATAAACATTACCCAAGTAAGTACATGGGGTTCCAACACCGTGAAGAATAACCTATCTAAAAATTGTTCAGCGGTAGAATCCAACAAGGGCTTGAATTCACGTAAATAATGTTTTGAACTCTCAAGTCGATGGTAATCTAGCGAGGTTTCTGGGTTGAAGGCTGATCTGGCTCTGATCAACGGAAAGATAGTCACCATGCACCCTAATGGGTCCATGGCCGAGGCCGTGGCTGTGAAGTACGGCAGGATCGTCAAGGTGGGGAAGACCAAGGATGTTAAGTTACTCGTGGGCGACGAGACGAGGGTTATCGACCTGAAGGGCCGCACCGTGGTCCCCGGTCTCATCGACAGCCACTGCCACATGATGTCCGTGGGGGCTGGCAGGAAGCTCTACGTGGACCTCAGCGAGGAGGCAGGCGTCCACAGCATCGCGGACCTGGTGGCCCGGCTAAGGGAGCGGGCTGAGAGGACGCCTAAGGGCGGCTGGGTGCAGGGGTACCAGGAGGACGACTCCAAGCTGGCGGAGAAGAGGCACCCTACCAGGTGGGAGCTGGACGATGCCAGCAAGGAGCACCCCATAATCCTGTCCACGGTTGGTGGCCACTTCAGCATGGCCAACAGCTTCGCCTTCAAGCAGGCCGGAGTCACCAAGGAGACGCCTGACCCCATGGGCGGAAAGTTCGACAGGGACGCCGAGGGCGAGCTGACGGGCGGCCTCCACGAGAAGGCTATCGACATGGTGCTCCCTGAAACCGCGTCCCAGCCCACCCGGGAGATGGCCAGGGAGGGCGCCAGGGAGATACTCCAGGAGTGCGCCTCCATGGGCCTCACCTGCGTCTACGACACTGTGGAGCGGAGCCAGATGAGGGCCGCCCTCGACGTGAAGAACAGCGGTGGCCTCCCCATCAGGGTCCGCATGGACGTCTCCATCGACCTGTTCCCAGAGCTAAACAAGCTGGGCATATACCAGGGGCTGGGGGACGACTGGCTCGCCATCCGCGGCCTCAAGTTCTTCTTCGACGGCGCCATTTCGGCCCGGACAGCCGCCGTCACCGAGGAGTACCTGAACAAGCCTGGCTTCTACGGAGTCATGGCTACCACTCGTGAGATAGCGACGAAGACCATCATGGACGCCTACGCCGAGGGCTACAGGATATCCTCCCACGCCAACGGGGACGCAGCCATAGCAATGTACCTGGACATTATGGAGGAGGCACAACGGAAGTATCCACGGAGGGACCCCCGGAACAGGGACATTCACTGCACCGTCATCACGCCGGAGCTGGTCAAACGCATAAAGAAGCTGGGCATCCTGCCCACCATCTTCGGGCCCTACGCCTACTACCACGGCGACAAGCTCATCCCGGCTTTCGGGGAGAAGCGTTTGGAGCGCATGTTCGCGGCTCGCAGCTTCCTAGACGCTGGGGTGAAGATAGCCGCCCACAGCGACCACCCCTGCGCCCCCTACCCGCCGCTGATGGCTATACATGCGTTGGTGAACCGCCGGACAAAGGCGGGTAAGCCCCTGGGCATGAGCCAGAAGATAACGGTCATGGAGGCGCTGAAGCTGTACACAGTTCACTCGGCGTACCAGCAGCTGGACGAGGACAGGCTAGGCAGCCTGGAGGAGGGTAAGCTGGCTGACATGGTGGTGCTGGGCCAAGACATCCTCACGGTGCCGCCTGACCGTATCAAGGACATACCCGTAGAGATGACCATCATCGACGGTAAGATCGTGTACGAAAAGTGAGGCCACCAAACCCATTTACACTCCCGCGCACAACTTCACCTGTCACGCCATGAACCCGAAGGTAGTCGTAGTCATCTCGGCAGACGGGGAGTGGGGGGCAGTCCCCAGGCTCTTCCCAGAGGCCGAGCACCGCGAGTCCCCCTACGGCCCATGGCTCACCGCAGACGTGGCGGGTGAGCCCGTCGTCTTCTTCCACGGCGGCTGGGCCAAGATACCCGCCGCGGCCTCAGCCCAGTACGCAATAAGCACTTGGCGACCTGAGCTGCTGGTGAACCTTGGGACCTGCGGCGGCTTCGAGGGG
>Ga0209164_1002074_pt1 | contig 22725 bp, 17 predicted proteins | sample MTBNYHSulfiMetaG_FD_187458 | JGI IMG/M metagenome (GOLD analysis project Ga0209164, IMG submission 187458) | Enrichment culture microbial communities from rom New York Harbor, USA that are MTBE-degrading - MTBE-NYH (New York Harbor Sulfidogenic)... | ecosystem: Environmental > Aquatic > Marine >... | reverse complement strand
GGCTTCGGTGCTCATTCTTCGTAGGGGCGTAATATATTACGCCCGACTCATCACTCTTTGGCTTCGTTCTTTTCAGCTAACGACTAACAACCAGCGACTCTCGACTACTGCACCGGCCAGAACACAATATCCAGCGCATTCAGGCTAGGCGGGCGCACCGCATCGCCATTGCTATTAACGCTCTTGCCGCCGTCATCTGTGAAATTCGTGCCAACGCTGTACAGCGTATAACCTTCATCCGTCCTGCGATATACAAGCGGCCCATTGCTCCATGGATCCATCGGGATTTCCTTCAGATACCCTGCCTGCTGAACCTCTGCAAGGCTCTCCGGATAGACCCCCTTCTCCCTCCTATACCGCTCAAGGGCTATCTGCGCCACGAGGGCATGGCAATCGGCATCCGTCCGCCATGATATATCTATCGTCCTTTCGATCGCCGGCAGCAGGAATTCGAGCAGTCTGCTCATGCCTCGCAGCCTCTCAAATACCTCCTCAAAGGAGGGACTTACCGTCCTGGCCTGGTATGGCGTCATCGCCGCTGTCTGCTGCGCCCTATTGTAGAAATCGTCCACCGAACGTAGCATCGCCTCCTTATCGCCGTGCTGCGTCAGCGCCATAAAGGTGCCCACAGCAGCCGCGCCGACTGTGTCATACGCCGAGAGTTCCCGGTCAAGACCCCCGGCTGAGCCGCTCAGTTGAACGAACCTGCCCATCGCAAGTGGCGCGACCCTGCCGCTCTTCGTATGTGTGCGCTGGATCGTGTCCTTCATAAACATGCTCTCCCCGTCGTAGTACATGCGGAAATCACTCTTCGCCAGCACGCTCTCATACTCCGCCTGGAATCGTGCAAGCGATTCTGCAGTGACACCCGGCATCGTCATCACGTGGCGGGCATGCTTGACTGCATACGACTCCACAGCCACCGCAACAAGCTGTTCGACCAGTACGCTCTTGCTCTCAATGTGCTGGCCCAGCAGGCAGCACTGCATCATGTCATCGAATGCCTCGTCGAAACGCCTATCCTGTGCATGCACCCATGCCCGCCAGCCCATATACTCAACGAGCTTTCTTTGCTTCCCCACCTGGGGTAACTCCACGCCGAGCATGGAACCGTCAGAAGACCTGTATCGCTGCCAGGCATAGGGCCGCTCATTGCCCTTGCGAATCTCCTCTGCCGCTGGTGCGCATTCAGCGACCCACTGCCTGACCGCTGTGACCTGCTCAGCCGTCAGTTCGCCCTCCCATTGTCGTGGTAGATCATTAGGCTCAGGTTTCAGTAGTGCAACAGCCTTCTCATAGTAAGGCTGTGCATTCATACTCTCATCAGCCGTCGGCTTCACCAGCTTGTTAAGCTCCGCGATGTAGTCAACACTGATATACGGCTTCCCTGTGAGCAGCAGCCCTATGTATGCGATAAGAGCCAGAAAAGCGATTCCGGCAGCCTGACATGCGCGGATAAACACCTTCAGCCAAATCGGCCGGCACCGCTTCTTACCCCGCCGGATCAGCGATGCCAGCACCGCCGCGTCTCCAAACTTCTTGATAAGAGCCATTGCCTTCTCCACCCGCTGCTGCTCATCGCTAATACCATGCAGGGCATCCGTGAAGTGGTCCGCAAGCTCCTGCCGCACCTCCGCTCGCACCCTGCGACGATACCGCACCTTCTTCGCCACAACGTCGATATAGTCGACCGCACACTGCGGCAACGACTCTCTGATCTCTCTGTCATCCATGTTTCATGTCCCTCTTAACACCCTCTAGGTCTATGAGTCCCCGCCGCCACGCTCCGTTTCAGCGTACCTTCGTCTGTCTCATCTTCTGTCCTACTCTTCCGGCTCATAGCTGACGGCTGATAGCTGGTGGCTGATAGCTTCTTCAGGCTGGCTGAAAATTTCCCCAGCCGAAGACCAGCCGCAGCCCCTCAAAGAGGTCTCCAAGCTGCTGCTTCTGCCCAGCCAGTTCCTCTCGCCCCTTGCTCGTGATCGAGTAATACCGCCGTCTGCGCCCGGAATCCCCATCTTGCCACTGGCCAACGACCAGCCCCTTGGCCTCCAGATTGTAGAGAAGCGGATACAGCGTCCCTTTACCCAGCGTCAGTATCTTGCCGCTCCGCTGCTCGACCGCCTCGCTCAGCTCATACCCGTACATCTCGCCCCTGGAGAGGATTTCCAGCACTACCACAGGAGCGATACCCTTCAGCAGTTCCCGTTCGAATTTCATATATGTCTCCTTTGCTTGCCTTGCCACACATAGTATGTATAACATACTATGCAAAGTCAAGCATAATTCGTGCTCGCCTTGTATTTTGGAGCTTACAGCACTCCAGAGTAATAAGTGCCTGATTCGCCACTTCTTGTCCTAAAGACCACCCCAGCCATCTCTAAGCGATTGCCTCGCAAGCATTTACAGCGTGTCCTACCCCCTGCGCTAGGACACTTTGGCCACCGTTCCTGCGTCACTGCGACATTTTTGCGGGCATTTGCGCAATCCCCTGTTTTTTTCACCACACCGTAGCTATAATCCTCATAGCACGAAAAGGAAGTCGTGATATGACCACCATCATATCGAAACCCGATACCCGCCAGAAGCTGGATATCCTCAGCCGCGACGGCCAGTACGACCTCGCCTGCGCCTGCGGCTGTCGCAAGCCCGACGAACATCGTCACCGTAGCGCTGATGGAAAATGGATCTATCCGGTCACTCTCCCAAACGGCGGCACAAGCGTCCTCTTCAAAACCCTTCTTTCCAACGTCTGCAACAACGACTGCAAATACTGCCCTCTACGCGACCGCTCCGACGTCCGTCGTTGCACTCTCACTCCCGAAGAAACCACCAGCACCTTCCTCGACTATCTCAATCAGCGCAAAGTCTTCGGCCTTTTCCTCAGCTCTGGAGTCATCGGCTCGCCAGATACCACGATGGAGAAAATGCTTGCTGTCGCTCGTCTTCTGCGAAAGGTCCATCATTTCCGCGGTTACATTCATCTCAAGATAATCCCCGGCTCAAGTGACGCGGCCATCGAAGAGGCCGTCTCGCTCGCATCTGCCGTATCGCTCAATATAGAGACTCCCGGCCAGAAACATCTCTCAAAGCTCTCGGACAGAAAGGATTACCAGAAGGACATAATGGAGCCGATGCAGCTCATCGGCCGCCTTACCGCCAAAGGCAGCCGCTACCAGCGTGTCAAACACACCACGCAGTTCATCGTGGGTGCCGCCGATGAGACCGATGCCGAGATAGTCAAATACACCGCGGCTCTCTACAACCGCCTTACTCTCCAGCGTGTCTATTTCAGTGCCTACCAGAGAGGCCTCGGCGACCCATCCCTCCCCGGCGAACGAATGGCTCTACCCAATCCGACGGATGTTCTGACCCGCGAGCACCGCCTTTATCAGGTCGATTTCCTGTTCCGCAGGTACGGTTTTGCCGAGAACGACATTTCCTACGAACCCGATGGCAGCCTTTCCCTCATCCAGGACCCAAAGCAACGATGGGCCGACAGTCACCCGGGGTTCTTTCCCGTGGATGTCAACCGCGCCTCAAGGTATGACCTCCTCCGCGTTCCCGGCCTCGGTCCCACTACCGTCGGCAATATACTCACCCTGCGGCGCCAGGCAAGACTCCGCCAGCTGGAGGACTTCGCCAGGCCCACAAAGCTCATCCGCAAGGCTGCCGGCTATCTGAAGTTTTCCTGAGAGCCGTTCCTTGAGTCGGGCGGTCAGAACGCTATAATGGATGGGTTTGCTGGCAGCCGGGATGTCGGAATCCCCCGCCGCAACCACAGGAATCTCCAATGCCCGAATTCAGGATAAATAGCGAGTACAAGCCCGCAGGCGACCAGCCTGAGGCTATTGACAAGCTTGGCGACGCCCTGCGCGAGGGCCGCAGATTCCAGACCCTTATGGGAGTCACCGGTTCCGGCAAGACATTCACGATGGCCAATGTCATTGCCCAGGCGAACAGGCCTGCCCTCATCATCTCGCATAACAAGACGCTGGCTGCTCAGCTCTATGAAGAGTTCAAGGAGCTTTTCCCCGAGAATGCAGTCGAGTACTTCGTCAGCTATTACGATTACTATCAGCCCGAAGCATACATTCCGCAGCGGGATATATACATCGAGAAGGATGCTTCGCGCAATGACGACCTTGACCGCCTGCGCCTCTCTACGACTACCAGCCTGATGTCCCGGAAAGATGTTGTAATCGTAGCCAGCGTTTCCTGCATCTATGGCCTGGGCTCACCTGAAGACTATAAGCACAGTGTCATCGCAGTGCGAGTCGGTGATACCATCGACAGAAACGAGCTTCTGGGCCGTTTCGCCGACCTACAGTACACGCGGCATGATTTCGACTTCCAGCGCGGCACGTTCAGGGTCAAGGGCGACGTCGTCGAGATATGCCCCAGCTACGAGTCGTTCGCCGTCAGATTCGAGTTCTTCGGCGACGAGATCGAGAAGATCCAGTACATAAACCCCGTCAGTGCCGAGATACTTGCCGATGAGACACAGGTCTTTATATACCCCGCGAAGCATTATGTCATGCCCCAGGACAGGACCGCAGCCGCGATTGCGGGGATAAGGGCCGAGCTGGCTCAACGTCTCATGTACTTCAGACAGGAGGGCAAGCTCCTCGAGGCACAGCGCCTTGAAGCACGGACCAACTACGACATCGAGATGCTTCAGGAAATCGGCTATTGCTCAGGTATAGAGAACTATTCACGGCACTTGGCTGAGCTTCCTGAAGGCGCACGCCCGTATACTCTCATAGACTACTTCGGCAAAGATTTTCTGCTCTTCATCGATGAATCCCACGCCACATTGCCGCAACTCCGCGCGATGTACGCAGGTGACAGGAGCAGAAAAGAAGTCCTCGTTGAGCATGGTTTCCGCCTTCCCAGCGCCCTCGATAACAGGCCATTGCGCTTTGAGGAATTCGAGCGGATGTGGAACCAGGTGGTATTCGTCTCCGCCACACCCGGCCCCTATGAGATGGAGCACTGTGGCGGCGAAGTCGTCGAGCAGGTCATCAGGCCCACGGGCCTTATCGACCCGCCCATATTCGTCCACCCTGCCGCCAGCCAGATAGAACACCTGCTTGGTGAGATAGGCAATCGTGTCAAGGCTGGCGAGAGAGTACTCGTAACGACCCTCACGAAGCGCCTCGCAGAAGATCTGGCCGGCTACGTCACCAGACAGGGCTTCAAATGCAGGTATCTGCATTCCGAGATAGAGACTCTGGAGCGGGTCGACATACTCCGGGCTCTGCGGACAGGCGATTTTGACGTGCTGGTCGGCGTCAACCTACTGCGTGAAGGCCTCGACCTGCCTGAGGTTTCACTCGTGGCGATACTTGATGCCGACAAGGAAGGCTTCCTTCGCAGTCAGACTTCGCTGATACAGACAATAGGGCGTACCGCCAGGAATGTCAACGCCACAGTCTTTCTGTATGCCGACCGTGTGACCGAATCCATGCAAAAAGCAATTGACGAAACCTACAGACGTCGTACAATTCAGTTGGCTTATAACAAGGAACACGGCATTACGCCTCAGACTATTCGCAAAGAGATACGCAGAAGCCTGTCCGAGGTCATCAGGGCGAAGCACGCCGCTCAGGAAGCTGTCAGGTTCAGCGATGATGAATATGACCGGACGGAGCTTACCCGGCAGCTTGAGGAGGAAATGCTCGCAGCGGCAAAGGAACTCGATTTCGAACGGGCTGCAATGCTGAGGGACCAGCTTGCCGAGCTTGACGCCCTGCCGGAAATGAAGAGCTCCGACGTCGAACAGAAAACCAAGCCCGGCAAGACACCGAAAGCGAAAAACTCATGAAGAATCTGAATATGAACAAGGTACGGCAGCTCATCGAGATGGCCGTTGAAGAAGACTATGGCCAGGGCGATCCCACCAGCGAAATCACTATCCCAGCCGCTGCCAGCCTTAGAACAAACATCGTCAGCCGTGAGGAGATCGTCGTCTGCGGAATGCCCGTAATCAGAGAGGTGCTCAGATACTACGACAAGCGCCTGAAGCTGAAGGTCGTTAGGAAAGATGGCGCCAGGGCTGGCGTCGGCGAGACTATCGCCGTCATCTCAGGACCAGCAAGACCAATGTTCAGTGCCGAGAGAGTAGTGCTCAATTTCCTGCAGCGGCTCTCCGGTATCGCTACTATGACAGCCAAATTCGTCAATTCCGTCAGGGGCACCACGGCCAGGATCTACGACACCAGAAAGACCGCTCCCGGCTGGCGCGAACTGGAGAAGTATGCCGTACGCTGTGGCGGCGGATACAACCACAGGTACGGTCTCGGTGATGCTGTCATGATCAAGGACAACCATCTCGCTGAGCTTGGTTCGAAATTCGAGAAGAGGCTCAGGAAGATGGTTGATCAGGCAAGGAACAGAACCGGGGTAAAATTCGTCTGTGTCGAAGTGGACCATGTCGACCACCAGCTCAACTTTGTACTCAAAGTCCCCGGTGTCGATGTCGTCCTGCTTGATAACATGGGCCAGTGGCAGCTGAGACATGCCGTCGAAATGCGAGACGAGATGTGCGGAAAGAAGAAAGGACCCCGTCTCGAAGCGTCGGGGAACGTCACCCTTAATAACGTCAGGGCTATTGCCATCTCCGGTATCGACAGGATAAGCGTAGGCGCCATAACACACTCCGCCGGCTGCGTTGACATCGGCCTCGACAGGGAGATCACCCAGTAACGGCTGCTCAGGAGCTCATCTCGCATGACAATACCCCTGAGTCAGGAAAGCATCGGCGCGAACCTGCGTACAAAGCTCATCGGCCATAAGACGGTCGTCTACCGTCAGACCACCAGTACCAATGACATTGCCTGGCGCCACGCTTCGGACAAGGCTGACGATGGTCTGGCCGTCTTCGCCGAGTCACAGGCGGCCGGACGCGGCAGAGCCGGCAGCACATGGGTCGGCGGTGACTCCATGTCAGTCCTTTGTTCAGTCCTCCTGCTGGATACAAATGTATCTTCTGACATGCTGACGCTGGCCTCTGGCGTAGCTGTGGCAGAAACCGTAGGCAAATGCGGTCGCTATCACGCGCGAATCAAGTGGCCTAATGATGTGATTCTCGGACGCCGCAAGGTCGCGGGCATCCTCATCGAATCAAGGGTCATCCGGAGAAAGACCGCATATGTTATTGGTATAGGTATTAACTGCTCCCAGTCACAGGCCGATTTTCCACCCGACATCGCCGATATCGCTACCAGCATTGATATTGAGACAGGTGGCAGCTGCAATCGGAACGCCATCGCAAAGCGTCTGCTTGTCGCACTTGATGAATGGATCGCTGTTGCTCTGGCACAGCCTCAGGAAGTTACCGATGCCTGGCTCGAGTTATGTTCGCAGCTGCATCAGAGAGTTGCCCTCAAACACAATAACCGGGCGTATTCCGGCAACTGCCTTGGCGTCGACCCACAGAAAGGTCTGATAGTCCAGCTTGACCATGGTGGTATACGCATGTTCGACGCCGCTCACACATATAACATCCGTCCAACATGAGGCTGAACCATGAGTCGGGTAGTATTCTCATACGAGATACCTTTCATCGACCGCGTCACAATGCCGCGCAAGGCCACATGGATGTGCGACAGGCTCGGCGAACCCTGTGAAGCTCTCAAAGCTGACATGGTCCATGGCGGGCCAATACACTGGGACTACGCCAGGCACGGACGCCTCGGCTGGATGCAGTTCTTCTACGATTGGCGGTTCGCTGACCTCGCTGGCGACGGTACCATCGGTTTCATCCTCATCTGCGGCACTTTTCGCCAGATGGCATATCATCAGAGTGGCCGCATAATGTGGCAGTATGAGGACCCTGAAGGCAGCCTCTTCGACATCCGCTTTGACTCGAACTGTCCCGTTCTCGACATCGATGGTGATGGCATGACGGAGCTCATCGCTCCCCGCAAGGTAGATGGGGAGCTGCGCCTCTGTGTAATATCCGCTGCGACCGGCACACTGAAAGCCTCAATACCCTATCCGCAGGCAAAGGGCCTGCCCGACGACCCCCAGTTCGGTCATCTGAGAAGCTCAATCACCGTCGTCAACGCCTCTGGCAATCTAAGGCCCAGTGATATCCTCGTCTACTGGGATTACCGCAGCATCACCCTTCTGGACAGCAGCCTCAAGCACCTGTGGACCCGAAAACTGGAAGAAATGCCGCGCCGTATCCATCGCGTCTTTGGTCACACCCCTCACGCCGCCGACATCAACGCCGACGGCTTCGATGAGATACTCGCAAGCTCGGTTCTGTTTAATCGCCATGGCGAGGCCATGTGGGTCGCCCCCGACCTGCCCGCACTCGTGGAAGACCACCACGCCGACAGCGTCGAGATAGCTGACCTCGGCGATGGCTCCCCACTGCCGCGGATGGTCATGAGCACAGGCGCCTACACCTTTGACGCCGGCGGCAAGCTCCTCTTCGGATACGACAAGCTCAAGCACGGCCAGGCCAAGCACATTGGCAAGATAACGAACAGCATTCCAGGCAAGCAGATCGTCATTTACGAAGGCGCCAGTCGCGTCGACCCGTCCCTTCCGGACAAGGTCATCGCTATCGACAACAAAGGAAGTCTGCTTTGGGAATACGAGGTTATCCAGCCGGATATGCAGGAAGGCGGCTTCGGATTCTGGCTGGGCGACTGGGATGGCGACGGCCTGGACGAGGTATTCGTCAACGACCCGGAGAAAGTTCTCATCCTTAACGGACGCGGCGAACTCATCGACACCATCCCCGACCATCTTGTCTACGTCTTCGACCTCTGGGGTGACAGCCGCGTTGAGGCCGTTACACTCGATAAGATTGAGCCGGGTATGAAGCTCAAGATTGTGACTAACGACAAGCCCAATCCGCATCCCTCAACAAACCAGACGGTCATCCGCAGAGTGACCACCCCTGCGATGTATAACTCCACGCGCTACTGACCGCCATTTGCTATTGTTTATGACCTGTTCGTTTCGCGGTCGTTTGTCCGCGGCTTCTGCATTATCGTGTTTACATTTGGCCGGCATTGGCATATCATGAATTGTTCGGAGATGTATCGTTCCCAACTCCAAAGGAGCATAACGCATGGCAGAGCAGTTTGACGTGGTAGTGATTGGCAGCGGTCCGGGCGGCTACTATGCAGCCATCAGGTGTGCCCAGAAGAAGAAAAGCGTCGCCATTATTGAAAAGGAACTCATCGGCGGTACCTGTCTGAATTGGGGCTGTATCCCGTCCAAGGCCCTTCTCGGCAGTGCACATTTCCTCACCCTTGCCCGCCACGCAGGGCTGATGGGCATTGATATGGCCGCTCCAGCCCCCAACTGGCCCAAAATGCAGGCCCGCAAGAACGCCATTATCCAGGGTTTCCGTAACGGCGTGAGCTCGCTGATGAAAGGCAACGGCATCAGAGTCTTTGAAGGCACTGGAAAAGTCACGGCCCCCGGCACTGTCAGGGTCAATACAAAAGCTGGTGACGTCGAGCTCAAGGCTGCCAATATCATAATCGCCACGGGCTCTGAGGCACTGCAGATACCTTCCATGCCCTTCGATGGCAGTGTCATCCTCTCCAACAGAGAGGTGCTCAATCTGCCGGCCATTCCAGCCTCGATGGTCATCATCGGCGGCGGTGTCATAGGCTGCGAGATGGCCTGCGTCTATGCCACTATGGGTACAAAGGTCACCATCGTCGAAGCTCTGCCCCGTATCCTTCCTATGCAGGATGAGTGGGTCAGTCAGCTCATCGTCAAGGAATTCAAAAAGCTCGGTATCACATGTCTCGAAGGCAAGAAGGTTACCGCGGTCGACAAGTCCTCCGGCCCGGCAAAAGTCTCGCTCGAATCCGGTGAAACGATCGACGCAGAAAAGGTGCTCGTCTCCGTCGGCAGACGCGCTGTCTGCGACCAGGAAACGCTCGATGCTCTGAAGCTCGATATGAACGGCAAGCTCATCAAGGTCAACACGAAGATGCAGACCAGTGCCCCGAACGTCTACGCTATAGGAGATGTCATCGGTACGACTTATCTCGCACATGGCGCTTTCGCCGAGGCCGAGGTCGCCGCTGACAACATCGCAGGCCACCCAGCCGAGATGGGCGACTACGACCTCATCCCCAAGGCCATTTATACATTCCCAGAGGTTGCCTCTGTGGGCAAAAGCGAGAAGCAGTGCAAAGACGCCCGAATGGATTGCACGATCGGCAAAGCCGCCTTCCGCAACAACGGCCGAAGCCTCGCCCATAATGAGACCGTCGGCGAGATAAGCACCATCCGTGACAATAAGACAAACAAAGTAGTCGGCGTGACGATGGTTGGCGCCACCGTGACTGAGCTCCTTGCTGCCGCTCGTGCCCTTCTCGGCACCACTGAAGATATCACAAATGTCACCTTCGCCCATCCGACTGTATCCGAGGTCCTTAAGGAAGCCTGGGAGGACGCCTTCGGCATGAGCCCTCATAACCTCCCGAAGCGATAGAGGCCCGGGCCGTGAGTCACTCTGAGCTACAAAAGGATGTCCGTCTCACCGTCAGCGACCTCGGTCTGCGAGACTACAGCGAAACTCTGGAGCTTCAGAAAAGCCTGTGGCAGCGGCGACGCGACGGTGGGACCTCTGACACCATCCTCATCGTGGAACATCCGGCTGTGATCACCCTCGGTGCCCGCCAGTCGGCCAATCGCCTGCTTGAAGAGGAAGCCTCGCTCGCTGCACGAGGCATAGAGGTCGTGCCCATCAGGCGTGGCGGCGGCGCAACCGCCCACAACCCCGGCCAGCTTGTCTTCTACCCCGTCCTCCATCTCGCCTCTCTCGGTCTGGGCGTCAATGAATACATCCGTGAGCTGGAGGAGATCGGTACTCAGCTTCTTGCCGCCCTTGGCGTGACAGCCACCCGTAACAAAGGCTTCCCCGGCCTCTGGGTCCTTCCGAAGAAGATCGCATCCATAGGCGTCAGAGTCTCGAAGGGCGTGACATACCACGGCATGGCCGTCAATATCTGCAACGACCTGTCTATATTCTCGGCTATGGTCCCGTGCGGCCTCGACGGCGTCGAGATGACCAGCGTCCGTGAGCAGACGGGCCGGGAATGCGATATGGTCGAGGCTAAGGCAATCCTGCGCCGATTGCTGGAGTCTCACTTCGGGGGACGCCGACCATGACCGCAGACCGCAGACTCCCCGACTGGCTCAAGCGAAGGTTTCCCGCCGGCGGCAAATACCATCACACCGAACAAGTCCTCCGCTCGCTGGGCATGGAGACTATCTGCACCAACGCCAATTGCCCCAACCGTGGCGAGTGCTGGGAGAAGGGAACAGCAACCGTACTCATCCTCGGCAGAATCTGCACCCGCAACTGCAAATTCTGCTCCGTCCCTCACGGCAAGCCTCTGCCGCCCGACCCAACCGAGCCCGCGCGCCTCGCCGAAATGGTCGAGCAGATGGACATACGTTACCTTGTTATCACAAGTGTGGACCGCGACGACTTGCCGGATGGCGGCGCATCCCATTTTGCTGACTGCATTCGCGCTGTTCGCGCCGCACGGCCAGCCACAAGGTTCGAGATCCTCACTCCCGATTTCCGAGGCGCCGAAGATGCAGCCATCGCCGCCCTCGGCTCCGTCCGGCCATTCGTGTTCGGCCACAATATAGAAACTGTCGCGAGACTCTACCCTCTCGCCCGTTCAGGCGGCGATTATCAGCGTTCGCTCGAGCTGCTCAGAAAAGCCAAATCCGCCTGGCCTGAGACCCAGACCAAATCCGCCTTCATGCTCGGTCTCGGCGAGACCGACGACGAAATCACGCAGACGCTTCGCGACCTCCGCGCTGTCAATGTCGATCGCGTCGCAATCGGCCAGTATCTTCGCCCTGACAGCGATTCCTTTCCCGTCGTTGAATACGTCCGCCCTGAAAGATTTGACCAGCTCAGACAGGAAGCTCTGAGCATGGGCTTCTCCTGGGTCATGTCATCACCATTTACGCGTAGTTCTTACCTCGCTGAAGAGGAGATGTTGCCCTGATGCCGTAGTCCCGACCGGTGTCTGCGCAAGAGGCCATACAGAATGTAGTGTCTGCGCGGGAACGGTGGCCAAAGTGTCCTACCCTGCGAGGTAGGACAGGCTGTAAGTCGTTAGCGGCTGGTGGATTAGAGGTGACCTGGCGGTTGCTTAGGACATAAACCCGAGATTGGCAGATTGGACCTGTTACTACTCCTGCTTATCTTATTTCCTCTCCGCAGCCTGTACGGCAACGGGGGCCAGAAGGGTGTCAACCGGAGCATAGTCATCTGTCAGTATGATCCCGTCGGCCTTCGTCCTGAGTGATTCCACTTCGGATTCATCCATCACCCACAAGTCCGCAACGGCCAGCTGCGGCTCGCTGCCGACATCTGCCAGGTCGATGGGATGCTGCGAAGCTGCTATCACAAAGTTGCTTGAGAGATCCGGCTGTCTCCTCCGTGACAGCACATACACATGTCGAAACGTCTGCTGAAGCGTGTTGACGACGGCTCCCACGAAACGCCCGCTGCCGTGCGTATCGATGACGTTCAGGACATACAACCCGTCTTCCGTCAGCAGATGCGATAGGCTGTCATTGAACTCCCAGGTCACCAGCTGGAACGGCACGGTCATGCTGCTGAAGGCATCCCCATAGATAAAATCGTATCTGCCGAGCTTTCCACCTGTCTCATCCGCGCGCAGCAGGTCATCGACATAATTCCGAGCGTCCATCGTGTAGATATTGAGCGAGGTATCCCGCGGCAGGCCAAAGGCTTCCATTGCGGCCTCTATCACACGAGGGTCTATCTCCACGACGTCTATCCGGCTGCCCGGCCACATCGCCTCAATATATCGCGGGAAAGCACAGCCGGCGCCGCCGATCGTCAGGGTCGAAAGGCGAGCCCTCTCCCGGCTCGCCCGGTGAGTCACCATCGCGTACATCCTGTAATAGTTGAATTGGAGATCCTCGGGGTGGCCCACCACTATCATGCTGTGTCGCGTGGTCTCATGCATGAAGACCCGCGTGTCAGGGTCCAGGGATACCTGTCTGACTGCCATGTATGAGTATTGGCTCTCGTCCTCATAGAGGATATCCGGGTCCGGGCGGGCTCTAAGCTCGAGGGCCGAGCCGGCATCTGCTGCCCACGCCGCGTTCGAAATCCCCAGAATGGTCAGTGCCGCCAGAACCGCTGCCCAGATGTAGAGCAGCCAGAATCTGCTCCAGTACAGTATCGCCATCAGGAGAAGGAACACCGAGACACTCCACACAATGGCCACGGTCCCCATGCTGCCTATAAGGTAGTAGCCAGCCAGAAATGTGCCCACGATGCTCCCGGCCGCGCCCCACGCGTATATATCACCGACGGTCCTGCCCGTCGGCAGGCCCCGGTCGAGGGCCATCTTCGCCACAACCGGGCTTATCATCCCCAGCAACGTCGAGGGGGCTAGGAATATCAGCGTCACGGTACTGAACACCCGGAAGACAAGCCCAAACTGCCACAGCAAGTCAATCCTGGGAACCACATTGTTGAGCACAACTATCGCCACGCATGCGACTGATGAGGACCCGAATATCGCCGCCAGCGCGCGTTTCGCACTGAATCGGTCAGCGACACGGCCGCCAAGATAGTTCCCTATCGTGATGCCGGCAAGCACCACGCCTATGACCGATGTCCACGTATACAGGCTGTAACCCAGATGCCGGGCGATCAGACGCCCTGCCACCAGCTCAAGTATCATTATGCACGCGCTCGACAGGAATACAGTTCCCGCCGGTACCACTATCGGGCTCATGATGGTTCGCCTCCACGGGAGGAACAAGGGGCCAGTGGTATCAGGGACCCTCTGGCGGCCTGCCTGTCAGTCTCAGTGTTACCTTCGATAACATTTTCTTTGCCGTTTGTTCTGCCCACGCATCGCCTCCAAATAGACAGGTTCCAGGTTCCTGACGAGGACACTGAATTATACACCTGCTTTGGAGCAAGTCGATAGCCCCGATTCCTCTGATACAGAATCAGGGAGGTTAAGCCGGGGCGGCCGTAAGTGGCTACCATAACGCCGCGCTGCACAAGCACTTGCGCCCCGCCACTTGCGACAGGAGTTAAGTGCTTGCAGAGAAAGAGGTTACATTTTGCCCTTGTCACCCTAGAAAGAAGGCCTTGAATTTAACTCGTTGCCAGATATGGGGTAACGTGTTTCAGAGGGTCAAGACACCCGCCAAATCCGCCACCCTTCCCGCGTCACTGCGATACTCCCTGCACCTTCTGCGCAGGAGCCACCATATACTTGCATCACAAGTCTGGACGCAGCGTCACGTGTTGCCGATGCGGGATTTCAGGACGCGCGAAACCCACATCAGGCCGATACATCCAACAAGGACATCGGTCATCAGCCGTCCACCAAAGACGCCGATTATCCCCCAGAAGTGTGCTCCCAGGTAGGACAATGGTATGAGCAGTGCCAGAACCCGCAAGGCGTTCAGGACGGTTGCGGAGAAGGGCTTGTGCATGCCCGTGAGGAAGAAGCCGCAGTAGCGATGCACTTCCATCATACCATAGCCGAAGCAGATGATGCGGATGTAGGAGATGAGCGTGCCGGCCACTTTCGGGTCCCTGGTAAATGCGGCTGCCAGCCAGGGAGCGGTGAGGAAGAATACAACGGCAATGAAGCCGCCATAGCCCAGCGCGAACCAGGTACTGACTTTCTGGGCCTCGCGTACCCGGTCCATGCGGCGGGCTCCGAAGTTCTGACTCACAAAGGGCGTCAGAGATATACCGAGCGCCATAGGAATCATAAAGGCAAACATCTCGATGCGGCCCGCGGTTCCGGCGGCTGCGACGGCTTCGTTCCCGAAGCCGCTAAGGATCCTGGTGATGACAGTAGCCGAGATCGGCATCAGAATCATGCTCAGGATGCTCGGCACAGCGAAGCGGGTGATACCGCGTAGAGAAGCAAGAAACTCGCCGAGCTCCGGTGCTATCCAGGCGATAAGGTGATGTTTTCTGGAGAGCAATACAACCAGCCAGACGGTCGAGACGGCTTGTGAGATGATGGTAGCCAGGGCGGCCCCGCGTATTCCCATGGCTGGGCAGCCAAGATAGCCGAAGATCATGATCGGGTCGAGTATGACGTTCAGGACCGTGCCAAGAATCATGAGTCCGCTGGCGTTTTTGGAGTCGCCGGCAGAGATCAGGATGCCGTTGCCTATCATGGGCAGAGTCATCGATAGCGCGCCAAGATACCAGGTCCGCATGTAGGCGCTGATCAGGGGCAGCGTAGAGCCATCAGCGCCAAGGGCTGTGAAGATCGGCATGATCAGCAGGTAGCCTCCTGCTGAAATCACTGCCGTGACGCCTAATGTAAGCACCATACCATGGGTGACGAGTCGCATCGCGTCGGGGCGGTCATGTCGGCCTATGGCATGGGAGACGAGCGTCGTGACACCCGAGCCGATGCCGCGGGCCACACAGGTAAGCAGCATGACGACCGGGAAGGTGAAGCCCATGGCTGCCAGAGGGAGCGTTCCCAGGCGGGAGACAAACCACGTGTCAGTGAGATTGTAGGCGTTCATAGCGAATGTGCCCGCCAGCATCGGAAAGGCCATCGAAAACAGGGTCTGAGTCACGCCTCTTCGGACGAGCACTGCCATGCGCGCCTACCTCCCCTGCCCGTCGGCGGCGCATATTGACGAGACAGGACCTGCTATCATCCGTGTTGTAAGGCCTGACCACTCGGCAATCGACATAGAAAACGCTCCAAAGACCTCAGCGCATTCTACCGCTCATGGGATTCCCCATCAACAGAAGAACCGCCCGTACAACGTCAACTTGCGCCGGCCTTTCGGGGGGTCCGGGACACCGGAAAGGCGCAAACTGCTCTACGGGGCGTCGACACCAATCGTCGGTATGGGCGCTTTGGTCGGGGGGACGGCGGGAGTCACCTTCTCAATGACGCGCATGTCTCTCCACTTGCCCTGCATGACCCTTGCCATGAAGACCGTCGCCAGCACGCTGACATAGGCTGTCGCGAACACCCAGGCCGAATATATTCCATACCCCAGCTTCGTGACCAGCCAGACGGGCAGAACCATCACAAGCCAGCTCAGGGCAATCACCATCACCATTACGAATCTCGTATCGCCGGCGCCTCTAAGCGTCGCAGCGAAAATGATGTTGCCCGTATCGAATATGCTGTAGAAGGCCACAAACCACAGGAGCTTTACGGCGACGTCGTGCAGAGGTCCGAATGTTGTCGCATCGGCATACCTGGCGAAAGGATAGAGAAAGATATCCGGCACGAGAACAAAGGCAACGGAGATGGCGGTCATATATGCGAAAGAGATGACAGCGGAAATCCATGTTGTTCTGGCTGCAAAGTCCGGGCGATCTTCTCCGAGCCGCTGGCCGACCAGGATCGCAACAGCCATCCCTATGCCTACCATCGGCATAAATGCCAGGCCGTTGATCTGGAAGACAATGGTTGTAGCGGCGAATCCGACATCACCGAGCCGCCCGACCATCGCCAGGAAGAACGAGAATGCCATGACGTCGAGCATGAACTGGATGCCGCTGGGAACGCCGTATCTGACCATTCTACGGACAAGGTCCCATTCGGGCTTCCAGCCGCTGTGTGTGCGGAAGAGTGATTCGTTCTGCCTTCGGAAGACGAGGACTACGTAGACGAGCACTCTGACGACATTGGCAGCGACAGTTGCCCAGGCTGCTCCGGCCAGGCCCCAGGCGGGGAATCCGAAATGACCGAATATCATTCCGTAGTCAAGCACGACATTCACGATGCAGCTTGCAAGGTCCACCCAGAAGATGGTCCATGTCCTGCCGCGCCCGCTGAAGAAACACGATAGCGCTGCGCCAATCAGTCCCGGTGTTGCGCTGACGCACATTATCTGGAAATAGGTGACCTCATAGGCTCTTATCTCCGGCGCATGACCCACGTACTCGAAGATGCGCACCGCAGGCAGGGCCAGCAACAACATCGCGATGCCGCTCGCCAGCGCGAAGTAGATGCCCTGCCACATGCTCGGGCCGACCCGCTCGTCGCGTTTGGCCCCTGTGTACTGCGCGACGAAGGTGCTGGTGTATGTTGTGATGCCGAGGAACAGCGCCATGATCGAAAAGGACGCAATGCCAGCCTGCATCGCGCCGCTCATGGCATCTGTGTCGTACCACATCAGGAACATGCGGTCTGTGAACATCTGGACGGTGGCGATGCTCGTGCTGAGTATCAGCGGAAAGGCCAGTTTCAGGATTTCGTTTGCGCCCCCGGGACCGTCCCAGTATCGCAGCAGCACTCGCTTCATAGCACCTCATTGGATGGCTGCCCGCCATTCAAGGCCATAATCTTATTGGCTGGGGGCAGATAAGACAATCAGAAAACCAACTCGCGTAACTGATTGTGCTGCAAACACTTACAGATTTTTCGCTTTTTCTTCTGCAATTGGTGCTTCTGCTGTTGACAGCCAAAGAAGGCGTTGCTATATTCCCTTTCAACGCTGGTCGCTGGCCGAAGTACCAGCCAAAAATGTATGACTTTTGCGGCTTTTAGCCGTGGCGCACTTCCGGAGCATCAGTGGATGACTGTTCCGGAAGTTTTTTTATCGCCAGAGGGCATGAGTGTGCATCAGGACGCTTCTGCGAAAAGGGGCCGTTTTGTGGCGGAAGTCATTGCCAATACGGCACTTAACCCCCACCACTACCGGCTGAAGCTGCGGCTGAGCGGCTCTGCGGCAAAGGCTTTCGCTGATACCATCCCGGGTCAATTTGCCCAGTTTGACGCTGCGAATCTGGCACTACCCCCAATCGAGAGAATCCCGCCCGAGCTGCGTGAATCCTCGGGCCGGAATCTGCTGCTGCGGCGGCCTCTGAGCTTTGCGGGCATAACCTCCGAGGCGGCTGGAGATGTAGTTCTGGAGGTGTTGTACTGCGTCCTGGGCCCTGCTACGCTGCGAATGACCACTCTTGCGCAGGGCGACACCATCAGCGTGATAGGTCCGCTCGGAAAGGGCTACAGCCTGCCGGCGGGAAAGAAGCTGGCGCTGCTGGTCTCAGGGGGTATGGGAGCCCCGCCGCTGCAGCACATGGCTCAGTGGCTGAGGCAACATCATGGCGAGGTGGAGCCGGTGGCTTTCGTGGGCGCCCGCAGTGTTTCGGAGTTGCCGTACTCGGTGGAGGGGTCGAAGGTGTCAGGGGAGCCATCTCTCTGTGTGAGCGAGTTTGCTCGTTATCACGTGAAGAGCATGGTAGCTACCGACGACGGCTCGCTCGGATACAAGGGATTTGTCACCCAGATGCTGGCACGCTGGCTGGATCACGCGAGGCTCTCCTCCGGCGATGCGATCATCTATGCTTGCGGGCCTGAAGCTATGATGGCAGCGACGGCGCGGCTGGCGAGTGAGCGAGGTATCGAATGCCAGGTGAGTATGGAGAGGATGATGGCGTGCGGTATTGGGCTCTGCCAGAGCTGCGCGGTGGAATGCAGAGGCAATGGTGACACCGAATACAGGCTGTGCTGCAAAGACGGGCCGGTCTTCGACGCGAGGGACGTCGTCTGGGAGGAAGGCAGATGAGCTTCGAGCCCGATATCTCTGTGGATCTCGCCGGAGTGCGGCTGGCCAATCCGGTTGTCACGGCCTCTGGAACTTGCGGCTACGTAGATGAGCTGGGCGACTTTGTAGATATCAACAGCCTGGGAGGTTTCATCACAAAGAGCATCACGCTTAAGCCCCGCAAAGGGAATCCGACGCCGCGGATAGTTGAGACGGACGCAGGGATGCTGAATGCGATAGGGCTGGCAAATATTGGCGTTGAGCGATTTGTGGCGGAGAAGCTGCCGCAGATAGAGAAGCTGAAGGTGCCTGTCTTCGCCAATCTCGCAGGGCAGGAGATAGCTGATTATGTGGCGACGGCTGAGCGGCTGGCTGATACGAAGGTGGCCGGTGTTGAACTCAATATAAGCTGCCCGAACGTGAAGGCCGGAGGGATCACCTTTGGAACGGATCCTGTGCAGGTGGAGAAGATTACGGCAGCAGTGAGAAAGGCTGTGGGGAGGAAGGTCCTCATTGTAAAGCTGACGCCATCGGTGACGGATATCGCTGTGACGGCAGCCGCGGCTGTGAATGCGGGGGCCGATGCATTGAGTCTGGTAAATACGTTCACTGCGATGGCGATAGATGTTGAGACGCGCCTACCCAAGCTGGCGAACCGCACGGGCGGTCTTTCGGGGCCGGCGATCAGGCCGATAGCTGTGTACCTTGTCAACAAGGTCTATAATGAGGTGACGAAGAACACCGAAGTGCCGATACTTGGCGGCGGCGGAATAAGAAACGCGTCGGATGCCATGGAGTTCATCATTGCGGGCGCGACGGCCGTCACGGTCGGAACCGCAAGTTTCGTGGAGCCGACGGCGGGTCTGGATATTGCCAGAGGCATCGCGGATTACTGCAGGCGCCACCGAGTGGCTAAGCTTGCCGAACTCGTCGGCTCGTTGCGGTAGGTGCAGAAGGTTGACTAATGATCACTTGCAGCGTATATTCAAGCTGTACGCTGTGTTTGGGATGCGCCCGTAGCTCAACTGGATAGAGTGGCAGACTTCGAATCTGTAGGTTGGGGGTTCGAGCCCCTCCGGGCGCGTTAGGTCGGTTACAGCGATTGTCAAGGAGCTGCGGAATTGAATCCACACAAGATGCTTCCCGTCGTTATCCTGCTGCCCGCCGTGTTTCTGTATCTCGGCTGGGTCGTGGTATCCAGTATCAGGTCGGGCCAGGCGTACTTTCCGCGCATCGGCTACTATTCGCGGAAGGCGAGCCCTGCCTCCTTCTGGGCGATGATACTGCTTGACGTCGCCCTTGCCGCAGCGTTTGCTGCCGGCTGGTTTTTTCTGCTTATAGAACTTATCGACAGCTGGCGATAGTTGGCGCAAAAAAAGCCGGTCCTCTGGACCGGCTTTCCATATGCTCAAGTATTGCTCGTGCTACCACTTCCTACGCAGCAGCAGTCCGCCAAGCCCCAGTATCGCCAGCGTAGCCGGCTCGGGGATAATGGTAATGCCTATGGCAACCTCGCCAACCTTTTTCTGTATCTTCGCTAACGAGCCGGCGCCAGTTATCGCCATCAGGTCGTCGTCGAGTGTCAGTTTGACGTGGCCCCACAAGAGGTCGCTTACCTCGGCAACAGCACTCCACGAGCCGGAGACATACGTAGTAGTACTGATCGGCATCGCGGGAACAGTGGCCAAGTCATCCTGCGCCACGCCCCCACCGGTGCCCAGGTTGGTTATGAACATCGTTCCTCCAACTGAAACTGAGCCAGTGCCAAGGATCTGATAGTCGCCCACCTCCGTGATCTTGAATCCGGTGATGGCGTTGCCCCCCAAGCCAATGAACTCCACTTCGAGTTTGTCGTATGCGAAGGCCGGAGTTCCGTTGGAACTCTCGGCTGAAAAGTGCTCCGGGAAAAACCACAGCGTGTTGCCGATCACTACCGGGTCGCCAAAGAGCCCATTCTCGCTCCCACCGTTCAGCCACATGAAGTCTGCGGTGCTGCCGTCCTTGTTACTCCAATACATCAGCGCGCTAGCGTCATCTGACAGAGGAGCGGTTGAAACCAGGAAAAGTGCGGCTACACAAAGGTATAGAATTGACTTCATCACACTACCTCCAACCTACAAACTCATCACCCGTGGAGTCTCTCCGATAGACCCCATCACATATCCTATAATACCGGGACATATTCCCACCGTCAATATCGTTCCAGCAAAAACATCTATAGTAGATTATCGACATCGCAAATAATCCGCATTTGAGAGCATTTCCAAAGCCTAATTGCTATATCCTACCTCTTTCGGGTGATACGAAATGCTTAAGTATTTGAAAAAAAAGTCCTCCTCCAGTATAAGTTTTTCCTGCAATGCCTTGCATCCGCGTATCCGCGGTAGCTGCATTTGGAGACACTGAGTTGGCAGAGCTGCTAAAGAATACCGTCGGCATAAAGTTTGCGAGCATCGCCCCGGGCAGTTTCATGATGGGCCGTCCCGAAGGTGGCGACTATGATGAGCGTCCCGTTCATCCCGTTCATATCACGTCAGGCTTTCTGATGTCTGTGACGTCTGTGACGAACGCGCAGTACGAGCTCTTCGATCCGGATCACAGGGCCCTTCGCGGCAAGCGCGGGTTCTCCTCGGGTGATGACGAAGCGGTTGTCTTTGTAAGCTGGCATGAGGCGGTGGCGTTCTGCGAGTGGCTGAGCCGCAAGGAGGGTAGAGTGTATCGTCTACCGACCGAGGCGGAGTGGGAAAATGCCTGTCGAGCAGGGACAACCTCACTATACAGCACGGGAGATGCACTGTCTGAGGAGTATCATCGCCATCAGCAGTTCGAGTGGGCGCCAGTACCCGTCTCCCTTCGGGTCGGCACAACACCGCCAAACAAATGGGGACTCTGCGATATGCATGGCCTCGTTGAAGAATGGTGTCTGGACTGGTACGGACCCTACGTTTCAGATGAACAAACCGATCCGGTTGGTCGCGAGTCGGGCCTGTGCAAGGTCACTCGCGGCGGCAGCCACAATACGGACCTTGCTTATCTGTCGAGCTCAAGCCGTTGCGGGGCACTGCCTGAGGATAAGAACTGGCTTATCGGCTTTCGTGTTGTTCAGGGGAAGATGCCAGAGACAAAACCCCTGCCGCCGCTCGATGCGCCTCGGTGGGCACAGAAAGTCGGTCAGAAGAAACACACATGGCAGCCGTCTGTTGACATGACCAGGCCATTCTTCGCCGAGCCCGTTCAGTATGTCTATGTTCCTGAGAACTCGAATGGTCCGCTATACTCAAAGCACAATCACCAGCCGAGCATCATATGGTGCGATAACGGTGACATGCTGGCCGTCTGGTTCTCGACCAATACCGAGCGAGGAAGAGAGCTCACAGTAGTAGCTTCGCGTCTCCGCCTGGGAGCCGACAGATGGGAACCTGCAGCCGAGATTCTCAAGGCGCCGGACCGGAATATGACCGGGGCTGCTTTGTTCAATGATGGGAAAGGAACACTGTTCCATTTCAACGGTATGGAGGTCGCGGGCGGATGGGAGAATCTGGCGCTGGTCATGCGAACAAGCACGGATAACGGTGCCACATGGACCACGCGTATCATCGATCCCGAGCATCATCGAGGCAATCAGGTCATAAGCGGGGCGAGCCTCACGCGCGAGGGCTTCATTGTGCAGCCGTGCGATGCGGCGCATGGCGGACATGGAGGCACCTACGTTCACGTCTCTCGCGATTCCGGGCGCTCGTGGCCTCCTGCTCCAGACCCGATGCCTGAACCTGTGTTTGCGGAAGGTCAATCCGGCGGTCTGATCGCAGGCATTCACGCTGGGGTGGTTCAACTAACCGACGGCTCGCTGATGGCTCTGGGCAGAGGTGATGATATCGATGGTCACATGCCAATGAGCATCTCGCAGAACATGGGCGAGACGTGGACTTATTACCCCAGCGAGCTGCCGCCCATCAACGGCGGGCAGCGTCTCATCCTTATGCGGCTTCGGGAAGGTCCCATTTTATGTGTGACATTCACGGATTCGAGTTCAAAACGTGAAGATCCCAGGTGGCCATGGGTGGATGGAATCATAGTGCGTGATGCCGCTGGTCAGGAGCGCAATGTCTTCGGGATGTTCGCCGCCCTGTCGTTTGACGAGGGGAAGACGTGGCCGACAAGGAAGCTCAT
>Ga0209164_1002071_pt1 | contig 22742 bp, 19 predicted proteins | sample MTBNYHSulfiMetaG_FD_187458 | JGI IMG/M metagenome (GOLD analysis project Ga0209164, IMG submission 187458) | Enrichment culture microbial communities from rom New York Harbor, USA that are MTBE-degrading - MTBE-NYH (New York Harbor Sulfidogenic)... | ecosystem: Environmental > Aquatic > Marine >... | reverse complement strand
TTATATATGCTGCATTTGAGAAGGCATTTTTTCGGCATACAGTAGGGTCCTACGATCAAACAACGGCTAACATATTGATATCACAGATAATCAAGCGGTTTCTGCTCGCTTATTTGTAAAGTCGAGTATGAGACGTTCGAGCCCCCGGAGGCCAGGCAACTGGCCGAAAGGCTTGAGATTCATTACACGCCGAAACAAGGCAGTTGGCTCAACATAGCGGAGATCGAACTCAGCGTCATAAAAGGGCAGTGCCTCGACCGAAGAATCGCCGATATTGCTACCATGCGGGCTGAAGTGGCCACATGGGAATAGACCGAAATAACAGCGCAAAAAAATTATCTGGCACTTCAAAACACCCAATGCCAGGATCCACTTGAAACGCTTACATCCGCAATTCTAAGCATTACATGATACTAGATCCGAATAAATAGCTAACATCTTCATCGTGAACGGCTGTAAAGATATATTAGCCTCTTGTCCATAAGTAAAGAACGGTTAAATTTTTCTACATTCCCAAAATTCAGGATATAAATCTATCTCAATCCCGCTTGTAAACTGAGAAAAACCTATTTCTGGATGGAGACTAACTAACTTTTTCCAACAGGACATACATCCATGCATGTGAAGCAGCCACCAAAGACACCCAATTTGGTCAAAAGAGACTGCCACACGTTAAAAGTATCAGCACTGTAGATGAGATCCCCACGCCTTTTTATGTTATTTTCCTTCATAATCGCATTAAAATGATGAAGTGTATATTTTAGGCCAAATGGCATAGCTTGAGGGAGGCAAAGTTTGTGATCTTTAGTACCATTTTCATGAATCGCCCCTACAGGGCAGGCTTTCAGGCACAGGCTGCAGTCTACTCCCTTACACAATTTGTCATCTGACTTTTTATCTGGAATAAGCTCAGCAGAGGTAATCACCGCTCCAAGATAGATTCGTGGACCATATTCTTTGCACACGAAATTGGTCGATAGCCCAATCTCCCCCAGGCCTGCCTCCGCTGCCACATGCCTTAACGACAAGTCTCCCATCATTCCAGTATTTTTTTCAAAATCCACCGGAATGTCCGCGTGGATAATGAGTGATTCATATCCCATTTTTTCTAAGTAGTGAGACAGCTTAAACCCGACATCATCGTTTGCACGACATGTCTCAACTCCGTTGTATCTTTTCAGTCGGAGATCTTTTCCCTTGATTACTCCCCGTAACATATGAACTCCGTATGAAACAACACTCCTTCCATTCTTTAGTAATTTTAAAGGTTTCTGTTCAGTTGGGATAATCTTTTCTAAGTGTTCAACAGAGACCACGCCAGCGATATCCGCACCTGATTCGAGTGTAAATTTCTTTACTTTCCTTGTAAGATCCATATTAATATTCTCCATTTTTTATGCTTTGTATAATCGACAGGGAAATCCCCTTAGGCGCGCATATTTGAAGGATACCTCTTCCCACCAACCTTAAACTGACCACGAAAACCTTTTTTACTTTAATTTTTCATACCTTCTTCCCTCACCTATTTTTGTGTATAGTCATGAAATCCTTTGCCGCAACTCCTACCCGTCCTACCTGCCCTGAGGTAGTTTTTGACCCAGACGGGAACCTTGAACCGACTGCCCAACTCAGTTTCCAAATAATCACAGACGGTTTTAAGCAATGGGACGCCGTCAAAAAAATCGAAGACCTCGAAAGGTCCCATGGGATGCCCCAATCCCAATTTAGCGCCGGTATCCACATCCCTAGCAGTGGCAACGCCTTCTTCCACGATTTTGCTTGCCTCAACGGCCAAGATATGCAGCAACCGATTGACAACAAATCCCGGGCTGTCGGTACAGATAATCGGTCTTTTCTCCATCAACTCAGACAACTCCGCGACCTTACTGATGGTATCTGCGGAAGATTCAACCCCCCGAATCACTTCCACCAGCTTCATGACGGGCACAGGATTGAAAAAATGCATGCCCGCCACCTTATCCGGCCGTTTCGTCGCGGAGGCTATTTCGGACACTGAAAGAGACGATGTATTTGTCAAAAGCAATGCCTCTTCAGACTTCACCATATTGTCCAACCGTTTGAACAGCTCCTTTTTGACCTCCATATTCTCAAATACTGCCTCGATAACCACATCCGCATCCCTGACCACCTCAAAATCAGTAGTCATCTGAATCCGCCTCAAGACAGCCACCCGTTCCTCGGACGATATTTTGCCTTTCTCCTCCGATTTAGCGATGCTTTTTTCCGCCTTTCCTCTGCCTCGATTGATAACCTCCTCGCTCAGGTCTATTCCAATCACGTTAAAACCTTGCCGTGCGAATGCCTCAATAATGCTCATGCCGACATTTCCGGCGCCAATTACTATTAAATTGAGTTCCTTGCTGATTTGCATTGATAGCCCCTCTATTGGCCTTTGAAATGTGGTTTGCGCTTTCCATAGAACGCGTCAATACCTTCGTTCTTATCATCACTGGCAATAGTCAAATTAGCCAGAGCGCTTTCCAGGATGAGTCCAGTTTCCAGATCTGTCTCCGACCCATACTTAACCGCGAATAGGGTACTTTTGACAGCCAGTGGCGCCTTTTCGGCTATCTTGCCGGCAATCTCTAAGCATCTTTTTATCAACTCCTCGGGCTTTACCACCAAATTGGCCAGCCCGAAATCCACCGCAGTTTTCGCGTCGATCATGTCGCCTGTGAGCAAATACCACAGAGCACGCCCCTTCCCTATCAATCGGGTTAACCTCTGGGTACCGCCGTATCCCGGAATAACACCTAACCCAAGTTCCGGCAGGCCAAACTTCGCGTTTTCAGAAACCACTCGCAATGTGCAAGACATAGCGAGTTCGCAGCCCCCTCCCAAAGCTAATCCATTGACAGCTGCTATTGTAGGTATGCCTAATGTCTCGATGTCATAGTTCATCTGATGGCCGATTCTCACGGCATCAAATCCTTCCTTAAGGCCCCAACTCCGGATGTTCTTGACATCAGCACCTGCAACAAAAGCTTTTTCACCCGCCCCAGTAAATATTAATACCTTGACTGCGCTGTTTCCCTTAATATCTCGCAAAACGCTTTCAACTTCTTGAATGACCTCTTCATTTAAAGCATTCATGGCTTTAGGGCGGTTGATGGTCAAGATTCCGATGTCATTCTCCGTTTTAAACTCTACATTTTTATATTTCACACCTCATCCTCCTTTGCTTATCCTTAGTGTTTACTCATGCGCGGATATAATTTCTTTCATACAACTTTTAATTCGCACCCTACATAGCCTCAGTATGTCCAAAATTCCGGTGTTATTTTTACTTAACAGAATCTGGGTCTATGTCAATCCCGTTTATAAACCGGGAAAAACCCTATTTCCGGATGGACACTAATTATCATCAGGTTTACAGGCGGTTAATAATCATCTCTGTGATCCTCTCAGCTCAACAAATGTAAATAGCACTCGGCGGGCTGGGAATAAATTTAGACAATAGGGATTTTGCCCAATAATGAGTTCGCTATAAGGATTTTCTCCATCTCCTTGGTCCCTTCGTATATCTCAAGAATCTTTGCATCACGGTAAAAGCGGGCAATGTCAAATTCATTAAAAAATCCATACCCACCATGCATCTGAAGAGACTCTTGCACAATAGACACGGCATTTTGAGCGCAAAACCACTTGGCCATGGCCACAAGTGCATGATTTTCTTTCCCGTTGTCAAGGGACCAGGCCGCCCGATAGTAAAGAGAACGGCCTGCCTCGATCAGGGTAGCCATTTCGGCAATCTTAAACCGGATCGCCTGAAAGGTTCCGATGGGTTTTCCAAACTGTTTTCTTTGAGAAATATGCCGCATAGCCTGCTCCAGTGCGCCCTGGGCTAGGCCCGTTGACTGGGCGCACACCGTCACCCGCTCGCGGTTAAACAGACAGAGGACCTGTCTGAAGCCCTCCTGTTCTTTTCCGATTAAATTTTCGACCGGTACGCGAACCTCCTTGAACACCAATTCAGAAGTATCAGAAGCACGTATGCCCAACTTATTTTTAAGCTTGTTCGCCTCAAACCCCACGGCATCGGCATTTACAATAATGCAGCTGTATTGTCTGTGCCGCGAAGCTTCCTCACAGTGAGTCTTACAAAAAACAATCACATGATCCGCAAGAGACCCATTAGTAATGAATATCTTACTACCATTGATAATATATAAATCGTTATCCTTCACGGCGCTGGTTTCAGCGGATGCAACATCGGATCCAGAATTAGGTTCGGTTATGGCGGTGGCGAGGATTGCATTTCCTTCAACCAGAGGTGTCAGGTATCTCCGCTTTTGCTCTTCATTCCCAAAGGCAATAAGGATCTCCGCTCCGAACGTACACGATATAATGGCCTGCGCCAGGCCCGGATCCACTCGCCAAAATTCTTCTACAATTAAGGCATTTTCGAAAAAGCCCAGCCCCGGTCCCCCATATTCCTCAGGAATAATGGCGCCTACAAAACCAAGGCTTCTTGCCTTTTCGAGTAGGGCCATGTCCATCCTCTCTTCATGGTCGCAGTCCTTCGCAACTGACGGAAATTCGCCTTCCGCAAATTCTCTGGCCGCACTTTTCACATCCGCCTGTTCTTTTGATAATAAAAATTCCATATTGTTCTATAAACTCCTTTCAAATTAGATCATGCGAAACAGCCCGGTTTGCAGTGTAAAATACACCCAAACCAAAAAATCCAAAAACGGAGAATCAGCCTGCCTCATATGATTTAAGCGCCCAATGCGCTGCCAAAGTAATGCGAAGTTCAACATGTGTCTTTGAAAACGGTGTCTTTCAAAATTTCAATATCAGTAAATTTACAGATTTATACATAGCGTCTTAAATAATTGCGCATAGACCATGAAGCGTTTGATTCGGATCATACCAGTCGCGGAATTGCTGAAATACCGATTTGGCTAACTCTTCCAAGCTTGCAAAACACCTGTTATGGGTTTTCAGACGGCGGATCAATTTCCAGACCCTTTCGATATGGTTAAGCTTCGGGATATAGGGAGGAAGATAGTCAAGATGAAGATGTTTTTTATGGGCTTTGAGCCAGGGCTGGAGCAGCCTTGCGTGCTGCCAACGGGCATTATCCACGACCACAACCATTTTCTTTCTTTTCGCCCTTCGCCTGAAAAGATTCTTTAGGAAGATGAGAAACGACTCCGCTCAGAATTTTTCACCCCTTGCACGAGAAAGCGCCCATCACGAGCGCACCCAGCGCCATATACCCCGATCTTTTTGCCTGTCAGTGCATACAGCACAACGGGGTCCATATCCTCAGGCGGGAGATACATGGTGCAGCGGGAACCGTGTTGCTAAAAGTGGCATTCGTCCTCGAATTTAATATCAAGATCCCAACGTTTGGCCATCCGCAGTGGTTTTTTTATGTCTCCGCGGCGCCTCAGCGTCGGATCGTGCGATGACCGGGCGTGGCTTCCTCTGTCTGAACCCAAGCCGGTGAAAAAGGCGCTGGCATTGACGTACGCCGAGATAGACCCCGTACCGGGTGGCAAGATGATGCCTGAGCAACTTACCGTCCCAGAGATTCTGGCGGTAGCCAAACGTTTCGGTCGATTTTCGCAGGTCAGAGGCAACGGCCCGGATGGTTTTGTCATCAATGGATTTTGGCCGGCCAGATCTCTTGGTTTCTTGCAGCCCTGCAAAGCTGCTTTCCTCAAAGCGCTTCATCCAATTCTGAACCGCACGAGGGCAGTGGCCAAAGAGGTCTGCAACCTTCGCACAGCTGAATCCCTGGCTGACCAGGAGAACACCATGAAGCCGATGATCGTATCGCGAATCCTCGGATCTAATGATCTCGTCCTTGATCGCCATCCGCATGATTTCGGGATCTGTAATTTCCAGCTTGCACATGCTTCACCTCCTTTCGGAGCCTATCATGTAACAGGTCTCCATTATTCGCAAAACTTTATGTCGTCCTATATAGTAAATTAAGTTATCAATCACAGGGGGGCAATGCGATCCAATTTGGCAGCGGATTCAAATTTCATTCCCTGATAACATCGAGATTCTAGGCCAGCTTTGGCGGATTCGGAACTCAGGTTCTGTTTTCGACACTGATGCTCTCCCGACTATGAAAACTTCAAACCGAGCAATTTATGACCTGAGCCGAGGCTATACTCAGAAACCTCGGTTGTCTTTCCAGCTCCGGCTTGCGCTCCACCTCCGCCCTAAACGACCAAAATTCCTGATTTAGAAAAGCTTGTCAGGGAGTACATTTTCCCCTGACGTCCGCGGCTATACTTTGCTAGGGTGCTTTCCCAAGAGGGAACAGCACCTTGGCAGAGATCCTGTATCAAATTCGTGGTCGTCCGATCAGAAACCTAGGCCTCTCGTTTATCCGTGCTACCATCTCCCGGCATTTGGAACGAGGTCGAACCGCAATCTCCCGGGTGCTATGTGAGCACTGGGACTGGCGGCAGCCGAATCGGCAACTCAAAGAGATGGCCTGCCGTGCGCTATTCCTCAAGTTCCAGGAAAAGTAGGTTGTTAATTTCCCCCGGTCTTTGTCGACAACGAATCATCGGAAGCCCCGTAAGCCTGTTCGACGCAGCAATAGCAACGACACATTGGAGTTTCACGGAACGGTCTCCGCGTTTGCCTCTTTGAAAATCGACATGCCCCGGCGCACCCCGGATGAAGTCCTGTGCAATCACCTGGTCGATAATTACCATTACCTGGCGCTCCCCCGAATCGTCAGTGCATACCTGAAGTACCTCGCCTACCCGGATGGACACCTGGTGGCATGCCTCCGTTGGGGCTCAGCGCCTTAGAGGGTGGAGTGCTGCGACCGATTCATCGGTTCGCAGCCCCGTACCACGGAAGCGAACCTCTACAAGGTAGTCAATAATGTCACATTCCAGACTCTCAACTGGGTTTCGGTGCAACACTTAGCCTCGCATGGTAGCTATCTTTTCAAAAAATTGGGCTTCGGAATTTTGCACTCCTCACAAGCTGAAATTTCAACTACTGTATACTCCAAAAATTATTGCGATAGTCAATTACAGCTCCTCGGCCTTACCAAGTTATTCCATTTTAAACAATAACTTTACCTGTTATCTTAAAAAAACTAATGATTATGCATCCATTTTCCTTCTTCTCGATATCCGCATGTAATACTTTTCAACAACTCTCTCTTTTCTAAAAATTTCTGTTTCATTCCAACCAACCATTTTCGATGAAGCAATCTGCTTTCAAGGTCACCCACAATATTTTTGGGATCACGAGTCATGTGCATTATAGGACCATCATTGACCCATTCTATATGCCCCGAATTATGACAACTGAGGCACTCAACGCGATCGTTGCCCAAAAACTTGAAAGCGTTTCCTAAGCACACGGAACACTCGTGCGCTTTGGAGACCCTCACATAGTTGGGATCAAGAAGGATTTTTCCGAGGTGAGCAGCAACGTCCCTGTTCTTATCAGAAATAAACACCTCACCTGGGAGGGCAGCATAAACTGTCACTTGATCCTTAACAACAAAGCCAAGCGAAACCGCAGACGAAGCCAGATCCGTCTGACAACTCCCCTCTTTGCCTTCTATGCCAGCCAAGGCGACGACAACAGCCGGTTTTCCATAGAATGCTTCAATTTCAGCCAAAACCATAAGTCCTCGATCTGAAAGAATCTTCACGGCACAATAAGCTCCCAGAAAATAAGTGGGGGCCACCAGTATCACACCGCTGGCTTCTTTCAGAATCGTTATTACCTTTGCCAAATCGTCCTTTAATGAGCACTTTCCTTCCTCAAAAAGACATTTGTAACATCCTGTACACAGCTTCACATCTATTTTTGTGAGGTTTATCAGTATCAATTCATGTTCCATAGGAATATTGCGACTGATCTCCTTAATCATCAGCTCACTGTTACCAAGGTTTCTGGGCGACCCTATTAAGCCAACTATTTTTTCCACGCGCGTAACCTCCTGACGCTTATATCCCAAAATAGGCGGACTTAACTTCAGGGTTATCCATAAGCTCCTGTCCTGTCCCGCTCAGTGTATGCATTCCATTCTCCAATATATATCCCCTATCAATAAACGGTAGGAGCGGCCTCGCAAACTGTTCTGTCACCAACTGTGTGATCCCCTTATGATTGATGTGCTTCATAGCTTCAACTAAATTGCGTTGCAGCATGGGGCTCAAGCCAAGTAAGGGCTCGTCTAGAAGCAATAAATGAGGTCTAGCAGTCAGAACCATCCCAATCATAAGCATTTGCTGTTCTCCCCCACTTAGAAAACCAGCTTTCCTATTCTTAAATCTTTCTAAAGTAGGGAAAAGTTCAAAAACAGAATGGATATCTTGTCTGACCGACCCACTACCGTGCAAATATCCGGCAATCTTGAGGTTCTCAACGACATCGCTCTCGCGAAAAATGGGATGCCTTTCACGAGCGAGTACAATCCCCCTTTTTACTCTGTTCTTTGGTTTAACTCCCAGAATATTATCCCCTTTATATAGGATTTCTCCAAGGACTGTAATCCTCACCCCCCCCCTCCTCGCCTCCCTTACCCTCATCTCTTCAAGAAGGCCAGAAATCGAATTCATCATCGTTGTCTTTCCTGCACTGTTTGGCCCTAGAACACTTACAAACTCGCCTTCTAAAACGTGAAAACTAAAATCGTTCAAAGCAAGGGCATTTTCATAAAACACCATAAGATTTTTCACTTCAAGCATCATGCAGTGCCCCCATTTACTCAGACCCAAGATAGGCCTCTTTAACAGCTTCCACCTCCATTACATCACGAGGAGACCCATCAGCAACCTTTCGACCGTAATTTAGAACAATCACCCTATTTGCAACTCGAAAAAGCTCCTTCAATCTATGCTCGACCATAAGCAAAGTTGTCCCTCTCTCCTTTAGCTTCTCCAAAATAGGTAATGTGCCAGCAACTTCTGCCATGCTCATGCCTGAAAAGAGTTCGTCCAATACAACTAAATCCGGCCGCAGCGCCAAGCTTCGAGCCAATTCTAGACGCTTTAGGTACCCATGCGGAAGGCTGCTCGTCAACTTATAAGGTACACCGGAGCTACGATCAAAGCCAACTTCCTCCAGCAAATCCATGGCGATATCATCTCTCTCGCCGTATACACCTCCCCTGAATTGCCTTGCCCTCGCAGAGCAAAGAGGAATAATTATATTTTTATACGCGGGCATCCTATAGAACGCCTTCGCCATCTGGAAGGTCCGAGCAATACCAAGATTAGCAATACTGTGGGGCTTCTTGGCAGATATTTCCCTCCCACAGTATAGAATACTGCCAGAATCCGGCCGCACAAACCCTGTTATTAGATTAAGCAAGGTGCTCTTTCCAGACCCATTCGGACCGATGATTCCTAAAAAATCACCTTTTTTCAGCTCAAAACTGACATTGAATACGGCAATCACACCCCAAAAGGCCTTGTTGAGTTGAGATACCTGTAATATATAACCTTCATTCATTCCCTCACTCCACTTTAACGCGTCGCTCAAATTGATGGTATTTTCTTTCCAAATATTTAAAAATACCCTCTGGAAGCAAAATTATAAATACAAGCAAGGCCAAGCTGTAAAAAAGCATCCTTATCCCCCCAAGGGTCCGCAAAATTTCCGCAAGGGGCACTACAATAAAAGAGCCTACCATCGCTCCCGCCTGGCTTCCGATCCCACCCACAACAGCAGAGGCAATTGGAAGGATGGAGTAGTCCAATGCAAAGGCAGGGGTTCCAACGAAACCAATCCAATGTGTGATAAATGCTCCCACAAATGCGCCCACTGCAGCTGCTAAGAACACATTTTGATTTTTACGGGAGTAAACATCTATCCCTCCACTCATGGCTGCTTGATCATTATCTCCAATCGATATAAAAACAAGGCCGTAATCAGTTGCCATAAGTCTACGCATTCCAAAAAAGCATCCCAGCGTCGCTAAAACTGCCAAAAAACACGTAACAGTAGAATTTGTAAATCTTCCAAGACCACTCAATCCATCATTCCCGCCCAAAATGTGTAGCGCCTCGAAAACTTTTCCAATCGTTAAGGGTAAAATCAGCGTAACCATACTAAAATATATGCCTCTTAATCTCAAAACGGGCATAAGCAAAAAGGTACAAAAAGCACCCCCGACAAACGTACCTGTCGGAATAGTAATAAAGATAGGCCAGTTGAGATAATAATTCAGAATACCCGCGATGTACGCGCCGGAGGCAACAAAAAGCGCCTGGCCCAGGGAAACCAGGCCGACTGAAGTGAGCAAGGTCCAGCTCACTGCAAGAAGGCCAATTAAACAGGCACTAACGATAACCTCCTGCCAGTATTCGTTTGCAAGAATAGAAGATATAATCAACCCTAGGACAAGCAACATTCTGGGGAAAAGAATATAGCTGATCTCTTTAGGACCAGAGACGGCATAGACATCATCGGTCCTCGCCTTGATTCCTCTATCTATTCGCTCTTTTCTATTTTTCACTTCCTCACACTCTTTCTTCAAGTTCCTTAAATTTGCCAAACAGCCCAGAAGGTTTTATCGCTAAAACAATAAGTATCGCAAGCAATGGAACAATCATCAACAAATTGGATGCAATGTAAGTTGTAACAATAGTCTGAGAAAACCCTAAAATAAGACTAGCCACCATGACCCCAAAAATGCTTTCCAAACCACCAACAACACAAACAGCAAGAGATAATATAATAACCTGATATCCCTCGTCTATAGATATAAATCCGATAGGCGTAATTGTAATGGTCGCAACGGCTACTAGAGCCGCTCCAATGGCCATACTTATCATAGCCACTTGATCAGAATCGATCCCGAAGCAAAGGGCCGTTTCTTCGTCCTGCGCCATTCCTCTGCAGGCCAAGCCAATTTTTGTGTGATGGATGAAAACGGTGAGAAAACCTACTGAAAGAATTGCCACAGCGCAAATAGCCAAGCGTTGGTAATCTATTGTCACGTCACCGATATCAATACTTCCAGAAAAAAATGTAGGAAGGTTGAAAAAATACCCTGTTCCACCAACCCAGCGGAAAAACTCGAGTATAGCTATTCCTGCCGAAAAGCTCGCAATAACTTCCAATATAGGTTGCCCTCTTAAACGATAGATTACTACCCAAAATAGAAAAGCGCCAAGAAGACCGTTTGAGATTATAGTAAACAACACGACTAGCGGATACGGTAATCCTAATACAGAATAAAATCCCCATGCGATAAAGCTTCCCAATACATAAAACGCCCCATGGGCAAAATTGGAAATCTGGCTTATACCAAAAACAAAGCTAAAACCTACCGCCATAAGGGCAAGTGTCATCGAATTGACCAGACCATATACTATAACGTCCATACATTCATCTCCACATACAGGCCTATTCAATGTTACTATATCTTAGACTGTCACTTCTCTTTAAACCATGGAGGAAGCACAATATTCATTTCGGAGATACTAGCAGGAAATACAGGAACCATTTTACCTGGTGCAATCCACTGGAACGCGCAACCGATAGCTGCAATTTGCGGATCCACTCCAAAAATAACATTGTGATCTTTCCCAAACCTAATTCTTCCAATAGCCCCTGTTATATCGGTTTCCTCCAGAGTCTTAATCAATTTTTCAGTGTCAAGTGAATTGGCGCGGTTAATCGCATCCGCTACTACATATACGGCATCATAACTTGTTGACACACAATTTCCACCCTCTATACCATAACCCCATCTTTTCTTATAAGAATCATAGAACTCAACTGATTTTGGCCATGCCTTTATTGGAATATGTCCGATTGCCATTGGTATAGAAACTACATACTCTAATTTCCCATCATAAGCCTCCCAAGCTTTTTGACCTACGGTAGCACCCAGATAGCCCACAGGAAGACAGGGAACCTTCATCGTATGCCACTGTTTCATAAGCATAGCAGATTGCGGAGTCGAAAAAGCATACACTAAAACATCTGCTTTATTCTTTTTTATTTTATTAAGAGCAGATGAATAATCAGTCGCACCTATTGGGAACTTATCAAAACCAGTGACTTCCCAATTATTTTCATTTAGCCATTTTTCTACGAATTTTCCCGTTGCAACTGACCAGTTGGCATCTTCGACAACTAGATGTGCACTCTTCAGTCCATGTTGACTTGATAGGGACTCGAGAACCTGAGGATATAATTTCGCAAAATCTATAGCAGTTGCTTGCACTCGAAAAAAATACTTGTATTTATCATAATTTTCTAAAATTTTACTGTTATACACTGGAGTCATAGCATACGAAGATATATGGATTAGCTTTTTTTCGGACACATAGTCCATAGCCGCTAGGAGAACTTCAGATCGATAGGCGCCCCCTACGATGAATGTAGGCTGCTTACTGGTAATAATCTGTTTGTAGGCCATAAGTGCATCATTAACAGGGACCCCTGGGAGAGCCCCTCTTGTGTTGATGGCCTCAATTTTAAGAAGCCGTTTTTCTCCTCCAACATTTACGCCTCCCTGACTGTTTATCTCTTCAGTAGCCATTATCGCAGCATCTCTTCCCTGGTAACCCTCCGGGAAGTCCAGTGTCGTTGGCCATGCTAGTACAATAGGTTCAGTCGCGTTAGCAAAACCTACTGTAAAGATCAAATACGCAATTACTAAAAACATTGAGATAAACATAGAAAACTTTTTCATTGCTATTCTCCTTTCATTGGGTTTTAAAAAAAACTGAAAAATATATTTTTTTTGCAATGTGCTGCAAATATTTTATAAATTTAAATTGCATCAAATTTTTACTTTTACACGTTAAATTTTTTCGCTTTTATACTATTTTCACTAATTTTCAACCCTTCGTTTTTCCTCCGCCCGCAATTCACGTCTAAGCAGTTTTCCAACCTTCGACTTTGGGAGCGTGTCGCGAAATTCGATATAACCTGGGACCTTGTATGACGCAAGTCTTTTCCTACAATAGGCAATGAGATCATATCCGCTGACTCCCTTTACATTCTCTTTAAGTACCACAAAAGCTTTGATCCTCTCTCCCACGCGTGGGTCTGATACGCCTGAAACACAGCACGCCATCACCGCCGGGTGTTCTTGCAGCACTTGTTCTATTTCCGATGCTGACACTCGGTATCCTTTGTGTTTTATTATGTCACCAGATCGATCTGTAAAAAATACCCAGCCGTCTTTATCTATCCGCACTATATCCCCCGTGCGATACCAAATTTTACCCTCTATATTCACAAAGCACTTTTTTGTCTCATCCGGGTTATTCCAATAGGATGTCACCATATGTTTGGATGAGACCAAAAGCTCTCCTGGTTCCCCGTCAGGAACAGAATCCAAGGTATTAGGATCTACTAGTCTGACGTCTTTTGTTCGCACCACCTTTCCTGTCGATCCTTTTGGCGCCTTTTCGGCAGCATTGATCATAGCCACCCCACCGCACGTCTCTGTGGTCCCATAAGATTCGCTTAAGACTTTCTTAAATTTTTTTTCCCATCTTTCTAGAACTTCCACTGGCACTACATCGCCGCCAATCATACAGTATTGAAGAGAACTCAAATCGTAGAAATTTAATCTATCATGCTCAAGAATAGCTCGGTATAAAGCAGGTACACCCGACATAAGCGATACCTTATATTTTTGAATGCTTTCGAAATAAGCGTCTAAATTAACGCGAGGTTTCAATATCAGTGTGTCACCAGTCATGCATAATGGTACTAATCCAAATGCCTGGCCCAGAATATGATAAAGTGGAGACCCCTGAAGTACGATTCCCTCACCCATCGGCACTAAAGGTTCACTCACCTTTCTATGCTCGATTCCATTTTCCAAAAACAAGGATAACGATATAGGGACCCCTTTCGGATGCCCAGTCGTCCCGGAAGTATAAAGTATTTCACATATTTCTCCGCCGTTTATCATAAGGGGTTGCAACGAGGCCGCCCCGCCCTTTAAGAGACGTTTGAAAGGAAAAATGTCATGCCCCGACACAATCTTTCCACTTGGAAACCTGTCAAAGGCTTTGCCAATCAGCCTTTGCCACCAAGGAAGCATGTCTCCCATTGTAGTAGTAACTATTTTCTTTAAACCTGTTTCAGGCATGATTTCAGTGACATAGCCAAAGTTAGTATCCATACAGATGATCGCTTCCGCCCCGCAATCATTTGAAATATATTTTAGCTCATACGGCGTGTAAATATGAGGAATGGGGACAGCTACCGAACCTAACTTTTGCAGGGCAAGCCAGCTAATAATCCATTGCGGAATGTTTGGGAGATAAATTATACATTTGCTGGCTTTGCTCAAACCTAGAGTATACAAACCAGCAGCAAAGCCTTCGATAAAATCTCTTAATTGATTGAAACTTACTTTGTGCCCTAGATATACCAGCGCTGTTTTTTTAGGAAACTTTTCCGCATTCTCTTCAAAAAGCTCGTACAAATTTTTAACAGACATATTTTTCTCCTAAATTAGGAGCTATTTTCGCCTGATCCATTTCGAACGTGGTGGTGCTACTCAGGATGAGACTGTTTTCCTATCGAGATGTCTGAAGGCGGCTGAACGAACCTTGGCTGACACCTCCTCTTGGCCTAGATCATGAGCAAGTCACTTTTTTATTTTGCTAATCGTAATGCCATCCAGGTCGAAAATATAATGCTGGTTTTCGAGTTCGACCTGAAATCACAATGTTTTTAGTGGACGGCTTTTCAATGCCCGGCTAATTTGGAGAGTAATGTCTTGCGATTCTTGCCGATTTCGGCCATATACGCACGGGGTTGTAGCAATGCCCGCGCCTGCCTCTTGCACTTTGTATTTCGAAACAATCTTCCCGCATTAAATGCGGTTGTAGCGCCCTTTTGTCTTTTTCTGAAAATATACACAGGGAATCGATGGCTTCGTGTTATTACCAGGTTTTTTCAAGCCAGTCGGCCTTTTCCACCATCTCGTCCACGTCGGCAGGCACCGGCGGATTTGAGAGGTTTTCGGGATCAAACACAGCCTTAGTCTTTATCATCCAATCCTTAACATTTGGTCCATAGGCTTTTCCTGTGAGCTCTAGGGGACTTTCGTAAATCTTGAAACCGTTAAAAAGTCCGTTCTGAATATCGTATTTGGGTACTTCGGTATATACCCAAGCGTCGGTCTTTTTGATGTCCTCATCATCTGGATCATAATAGCACAAAAATTCTAAATAGCCGTTATGTCCCAGTTCGCTGATTTGAAACCATCCAGGATCACCATAATCTTCCATTAACGGCGGCGTATATCTACGTTTCAATTCGGCCAGGCCTTCTCCACCCTTGACAGCGCAGTCGATAGTGTCCACTGTCACTTCTACCGATACATAACCACCAGTCATCCACCACATGCCAGCAGAATCTGCGTTTTTGATCCACGACTCATCGCTCTGCCGGGTCCTTCCTGTTTGCCCTTTGTATTTATCAACAACGATATCAGTCAGGACTCGTTCTTCATACGCAAGTTGCGCTTCAGAGGTATACCCGATCAGCAAAACCCTCAAGACGTGATCGTTTTTCACATCGTTTTCAGCATCTTTTGTTCCCCATTGTTCCCAGAAGTCCTCCTTTGACTTTGAACGGGCAATATAGCGCCAAAAAATGGGGACCTTAGTGGCTGCAGCCCCGATTTCGCACCTACCGATTTCATACATAGCTTCAACCAGGGAGTTCCGGTCCGGCATCCTGAAATTGTACCACTTCATGCGATTTGTCGGTAAAAGGAGAGTTGTGTCCGGGGTGATTCCGAATTTCTCTAGCGGTTCAGGCTGGAACGGCAAAAGCTTTACTGTCATCCGGGTCACGATCCCCAACGCACCGAACCAACCGGTCCACCCCCGTAACAAGCCTCGCAGATCAGGACCTATGCCTTCGCCCCAAAACGGATCATCACTCATACTTAGCGAGCCAAGACGCAGGATATCCCCGTTTGGCAAAACCCACTCTGTGCCCAGAATTCTCCTGCAAGGCAAGCCGTTCCGGTAGTTCAAAGGAGAAAGCCCCCAGGTCAAATGATTTGGAATTATTGCTGCCTGGGCGCCACCTCCCGGTACGGTGATATACAACCCCCGCTTCATCGCCTCTTCTTGCAATTGGGAATAGATGACGCCGGATCCCACCGTGGCAGACATGTTTTTTTCGTCAATATCAAGCGTTTGCATCCTTTTTAAGTCGATGATAATCTGGTCGTCCCTTTTGGCTGCGCAATGGGTTACCCAATAAGTGCTTGCCGGAAGGTAAGGTATCTTATAACGATTGGCCACCTTGACAACGGCCTGCACCTCTTTTGTTGTCAGGGGCATGACAACGCAAGCGGGCAGCTTGTTCATTTCCCTGTCGATGGCCAAATCTTTGCCATGACCCATTCTGCCTCCGCAATAGGCTTCCGCCACAACCGGATCATCGCTGATATAGCTGGAACCAACGATAGATTTAATCGCCTCATATGCTTCTTTTGATATTGCCATCATCTCCTCCTATCTCAATGCCATAAGTATAAGTTCGGAAAGATCAAAAACCTTCATACTTTTTTGGGCGGATTGTCCGGCTGTCAAGAAATTCTCTTTGCAGTAAGGACATCCGGACACAATGGCTTCCACTGAAATGGATTCGGCCTCTTCAATTCGTTCCACCCCGATAAATTTCGTATAGTCTGGAAAGGCCTCTCTTGTACCGCCGCCGGCTCCACAGCACAAGGTATTCTCTCTTGTCCTGGGCATTTCAATCGTCTCCAGGCCTGGAATCCGCTTTAAAATATTGCGGGGGGCTTGATAGATCCCCCCTGTACCTCTCCTATACACTTTAGGCTGATCCATGATGCCATACTTTCCCCGATCGCCTTCCCAATGTGTCCATGGCTCACTCTGCCGGCCCAAATGGCACGGGTCATGCCACGTCACTTTCATTTTCACTTCTTTGGTAAAGCGGATTTCACCGCTTTCCAACATCTCATCCACCAGCTCGGAAAGATGCAATACTTTGTAATCCATATCTTGTGTGGACTTGGCAAGAAGTTTGGGATAATCCACTTTCCAGGTTTTGTAACATTCAGCACAGCTCGTCAAAACCGTCGTTGCCCCTGTGTCCTTTAAAGCCTGAATATTCGCCTCGGCAACTTTTTTGGCTTGATCGATCATGCCCACTTCAGTCAGAGGATGTCCACAGCAATGATCTTTGTCTCCCAGGGTGGTAAAAGCCTTGCCGCTCAACTTCAGAATCTCGATGGTTCCTTTTGCAATCTCATTTTCAATATAGCTTGCCGCGCATCCTGGAAAATACACGAGATCCACTCCGGAGGAAATCGCGCCATCGGGTAGCCATTGAAGCCTCTTCTTTTGAGGAGCCCCAAATCGGTTTCCCTGCTCTTTAATGTTTTGGGCCACTTTCTTGTGTGCAGGCAGAGGCCCTTTTCCATCCGCTACACACCTAGCCCTCAACGACTCCAACACGGAAATCTGCTCCAGATCCAGATTCCTCTTGCATCCTGCGTCGCACGCGCCGCAGAGGTTGCACTTATAAATCACATCCAGCAATTTATCCGAATAATCAAGCCTCCCTTCGAGAAATGCCAGACCGATTTTGCTCCTGCCCACATAGGCATAGGCGTCGAAGGGATCATAGATGTTACTGGGACATTTAATCCCGAACCTCACACCTGGCATATAGATGTGGTCCACCCATACGCAACCCTTGCAGCCCACGCACTTGTCCATGTCATATTCGTATCTTGCCAAATCATAATTGATGTTCATTTATATTAACCTCCTGATTTTAAAAACAAAGATTGCCGGGGTTCAGGATGTTGTTGGGATCAAATATCCCTTTCACCTTTTTGAGGGCAGCAGTATATTCACTTGCCCTGCTGTATACCAAATCAGAAATAGAACCGAAAGGCCGTGAAAAGAAGGCACCTCGCATCAAAAGGCTTTCAGACGCATCCTTGACCAAAGCTTTCACAATATCGACTTGATCCCGATTCTTCTTATCATAGAAAAGATCAAACTCCAGGTGACAGGCACGTCCGTTTTCAATCGGCTGCACATAACAGCCCACCTTTGAAACCGGGAAGTCTTTGCGACCGGCAACCGTGAGCATGGCATCAACAAATTCCGGCACCTTGCTCATCTTTGCTATGAAAAATAATTCTTCACAGTTGCCTTGATAGCGATGCTTCCAATAAGTGCCATGGGAACAGGGCCTTCTCAAGGCCTCTGCCAGATAAGTTCCGGACTTCGGCAATCCTGCCAATGAAGATTCCATTTTCATTCCGTAAAACCGGGACTGTATTTCCTTCAGCGCATCTATTTCGTAGGCGAATTTTTCATGCGGTCTTCTCCTCGCACTCCTCAAAATGATCACTAGGGTCCATGGGGGTAGCGTCCTCTTGAGAGCCTCGATATCCTCCTTTTTTCCCGCCAGTATACAGGCCAGGTCCAGTTGATTCATAAGAAGGCATTCATAACCTATTTTCTTCCTTTGAATCTGGTACAGCACCTCAATGGCCTTTTCCACCTGGTCAAAGGCCATGAAGAAGGGCATGCTTTCACGGGCCAGATACTCGATCTTTACCATGGCCCAGGTGACAATCCCCATTGTGCCCTGGGCACCCTGAAGGAGGCGGAAGAAATCGAGCGTGCCGGGTCCCATGGGGTTTGTTCCCTCCACAAAGGTTTTCGGAAAATTCGGAGCGCTGGCTGATCCGGTTCTAAAAAGGCTTCCTTCGGGCCACACCACCTCCATGCTCATGAGAGGCTCACTATATTCAAAAAGCGAAATGACCAAAGGCTCTCTTTCCAGAAATGTGGTCACCACGGATTGTTCTGGATGCGGCAACAATGGAGGACTCACCATTAATTCTATATCAGTCAACACTGACTGAATCTGGCCCCAGGTCACGCCCGGCTCGATCATCACAAACCGGTTACGTTCATTAACGGAAACAATCCGGTTCATCTTTTGGAAGTCTAGAATCAGCCCTCCCTGTTTGGGAATGGTGCTCCCTCGAAAATGAACTCTCGAACTGCATGGGATAACAGGCAGAGCGTGCGCATTGCAAAATTTAACAACTTCCTGAACCTGAACTGTGTTTTCCGGATACACTACATATCCAGGCCTTCCTGGGGGGTGGAGGCTTTCATCCTTTGAATAGTGATCCAGGGTCTCACGATCATCCGAAACATTTTCAGCTCCGACAAATTTCGACAATTCGTATTTGAGACTCATGCGCCTTCTCCTTGTACTTCTTCGCTTAAATAAAACATGTTCATGTGATGTGCCAATTATATCAACACATACCAACGCACCATTGGCTCAATCCCCAGGAAACTCAGACGCTCGTGCCTGAACCTGAAAAGAGATTGGCGAGTTCCATTTAATGCAGAATGCATGCCATTTTTATGACCTTATCAACTCAAGGGATAAATCTCATAACAATGTATATTATTCTAAATACTTACTTATCAGATCAGCCCAGAAAAGAATCTATTGAACATTTCAAAGGATAGGCCCTCGAAAATTAAAGTGTCGATTTATTCGCAACAAAATTTAAAAAATTTCGTAACATTTTGAATATATTTATAGAAAAGGCATGTCGCAATTTGCGCAACATGTTGTGTTTTGTGCGACAGAATGTTAAGAAAGGGCGACAACAATGACGAAGCGACGGAGATTCACCAAGCAATTTAAGGCCAAGGTGGCGCTGAAAGTGCTCAAGGCGCAACGGCCGGTTCACCAGCTTGCGAAAGTGCCGGGTGATCCCGGGCCGTTTCCGACCCGGGATTCCCACAGATCCGGACATGCGCGACTGACGCATCCGGCTCCTCAGGTCATGGTTTTGCTACGCGACCTCAGCACTGGTGGGCGACGGTGGGTTTAGGAAGCGGAAACCGCTTCGCTAATTCGTTGAACCAATCCCATCTCCGTTTAGCCTTGTGGGATCGTCGACCAAGCCACTTGTGCCAGATCTCTCGGGCCAGGAAGATAAACCTGCTGAGGGCAGGTGTATTGCCCTTGATCCCGAAGTACTGAATGTGCCCGCGCATCTTTGTGCTCAGCATTTTATGCTGCTCTGCTATAGGCCAGTGGCGCACCCTGCGCAGCCAGACCGATAAGCGTTTAAGGGACCTTGCCAACCTGTCTTTTGCTGTCTTTCGCTTGATGACCCAAAAGCCCCGCCGGGATTTTGCCCAGAAGTGTGTAAACCCAAGAAAGTTGAATGTCTCCTTTTTCCCTGCGCCGTCTCCATCATGTGGCCGCCGGAAATTCAGTGTTCGGGTCTTTTCCGGGTGGAGCTTCAGCCCATACTTGCCGAATCTTTTCGGAAGTACCGCCATCACGCGTTCCGCATCCTCCTGGCATTCGAATACCAGCAGGGCATCATCCGCGAACCTCACCATGAAGGCTTTCCCTCTCATGCGGGGCTTCACCGTTGTCTCGAACCATTTATCCAGCACTTCGTGAAGGTAGACGTTGCTGAGGCACGGGGAAATCACTCCTCCCTGTGGAACCCCACTTTCTGGATACGTGATCTGATGCTGCTCCATCACGCCGGCATTCAGCCACTTTCCGATGAGACGCACAAACACACCATCGCGTACCCGTCGGCGAAAAATCTCCTGCAACTGACTATGATCGATGGTATCGAAGTATTTGCGGATATCCAAATCAATGATATACCCGCCTTCCATCTCCATCAGGCCTTCCCTGATTGTCTTTATGGCCTGGTGAGCAGACCGACCCGGTCTGAATCCATAGGAGCAGTCCAGGAAGTCCTGCTCATAGACTGGTTCGAGAGCCATCGCCACCGCCCTTTGAAGGACCTTATCTTCAAAAGTCGGGATCCCGATCGGGCGTGTTTCTTTGCCCTTTGCATCCTTCGGGATGTGTACCCGCTTCACAGCCGGCGCCCGGTACCTGCCAGACTTCGCTTGGTCCATCAGATTCCGGAGATTGTCTTCCAGACTTTCTCCATAGTCCTTTGCTGTCTGTCCATCTATTCCGAGGGCACCATCCTTGCGGGTCCTGCGGTACGCTTCCCTTAACCACTCCAGATCCATATAGTGGGAAAGGTTCATTGCCATATCCGGAGCCTCTTTCGCCATTTCCGCTATACGTCTTTGTTTCGTTGAGACATGATCAAACTTCGACATGTTTGCTGTCTTTCCCTTGGACGTTTCCATGACCCGACATCCCGCTTCCCTCCGTTGGGTCCCTCGGACTGGTTCCCCAACTTCGCAGGTACTACCAGGATGCTCCGACTTCCTGCCGCTCGTCCCGCCTCACTTCGTTTTCCTTACGCTCGGCGGTACCTTCCGGCACGGTCTTATTTGCTCCCCCGCAGTGCTCCGTGCCGCCCCGCGAGGGCCAGGGTTTGTTTGCCCGGTACCCTCCCGGGAGTGTTACGAAAGGAGACGGCAGGATCTCCCAGGTTCCCGGGAAACCCTTGTACGCTCGCCCTGCTCTACGACCCCGGTAGGCCGGCTGTATCTCGCCGTTATCGATATAGCCGATGCTGCCATCCGATTCAGATAACATCGTTGGCCCTACAAACTCGTGATTTCGTGGCTCAATTACACAGCTCGCGCACTCGCTGTCTACGCTTGGCGGCTGGGTTACCCTTCCCCGCCCAAGACTCGCTTTGCGGCCTGCTGGCTAGGCTTTGGCCGTGTGGGGCTTTCACCCACTGGGTTTCGTTCTCAAGTTTCAAGAAGGCATCGGATTCCTCCTTTCCTCTCGATCCAGGCTTGGCCTGGCGCAATAGCCGATCACAGGGGGTGCATTTTCCCTTAACCCAAGTTTGCCATTTTTTCTAAAAGCTGATATTTCAGCATGTTAGTCGATTTTATCGTCACTACTTATTTTACGGTCACGATTTTTTTCGGCATGGGGACGTCCTTTAGTCGCAGGTGCTGATAGATTTCCTGATGTTCGGGTTCAGCTCTGCTACAGAGACGCAGATGCTTGCGGTGGACCGTATCCTGTTCTTTGACATTGAACTCGATGGTCAGGCGTTGGTGGGTCGAGAGGATATCTCGGACAGTGAGCCATGAACGATGGTCGCCACACTGGCGCAGCTTATGTTCAATGACGTGCAGGATGTGGTAGGCCAGCACCGATATGAACAGGTGTGTATCGGCGCGCTGCTCCAACTGGTGGAAGTCGGAATGTGTCAATGAAAATGAGACACACCATGCGATAGATTATTGGTAAGCGTCAGAGCCCCCATCTTTTTAATCAAGCGGATCTCGGGTATCTTCCCTTTCTGAGCCGTGCGGCTGGAGCGCCGCCATATCAGATACAGAGGAGGATTTCCCGTGACACAAGTAGATCGCCGGGTGCATTGGAGCAGGATCATGCAGGCGCAGGCTGCGAGTGGGCAGACCATCAAAGCCTTCTGCGCCGAGCGTAAAATCAGCATCTATCAGTTTTATGTCTGGCGCCGCCGCTTGAAAGCCGGCGTTCGGCACCAGCAGAAACCCGGAGCATTTATTGAGCTGGTTCCCGCTAAGAATGAAGTGAACACCCCGATCCGGATCCATGTGGGAGACCAGCTATGGGTTGAAGTGCCCCAAGGGTTCCACCCGCCGACGCTCCTTTCGATCATCGAAACTCTTACCAGAATCAGTCAGGGCGCATGCTTGCCCTGAGCGCTGTCACCCATATTTATCTGTACCGGTCTGCCTGCGACATGCGCCGGTCTTTTGACGGACTGTGCGGTTTGATCCGCTCCGAGCTCC
>Ga0209164_1002070_pt1 | contig 22749 bp, 15 predicted proteins | sample MTBNYHSulfiMetaG_FD_187458 | JGI IMG/M metagenome (GOLD analysis project Ga0209164, IMG submission 187458) | Enrichment culture microbial communities from rom New York Harbor, USA that are MTBE-degrading - MTBE-NYH (New York Harbor Sulfidogenic)... | ecosystem: Environmental > Aquatic > Marine >... | reverse complement strand
CGTGGTGAAATAGTCGTTCCCCTCGTCGAATTAAAATCAAAAAGCTACGGGCAGCGCTCTGGCCCGTAGCTTTTTTGTTGTAAGCGGCAGGTTAAGGCCCTGGCGTCACCAGGTATAGGGTGGTGTGGGCGTTGTGGTAGATGGCTTGCGCGTTTTGATAGTCGCTGAAATCGGCCAGATCGGGCTTGGCCAGCACACTTTCCAGGGTTTGATCGTACTTCTCGCTCACCACGGCGATCAGGCTCTGGAACTGGCCCTCGCTTGGGTAGATGTACTGCGTCGATAGTCCGTGGCGCATGAAGTAGTACAGCATCTGGGGGCGCGTGGGGGGCTCGACGACCACCAATTGGCCGGGCTGCAGGTAATCCTTCAGGAACAGGGCGGCGTCTTCTTCTACCCCAACGTAGTCAAAGCCGAAAGAGGGATCGCGGCTGGCGTTGTAAAGGCTTAGCGAGGGGAGCAGCAGCGCGACGGCGATCAGAATAATCATGCCCACCCTGGTGGAAGACGGCCAGCGGATCAATTTGAAGGTGCCGGTCAGCCCGGCGGCGGCCGGGATCAGGTAGAGCGGCAGCAGGAAGAGCCAGAATCGGGCGATTGGCACCACCCGGTAGACCACCAGCACAGCCCCGACCCATCCGAAAGCCGCCAGTGCCAGGAGTGGGCGGTGTTTGGCGATGCGTCGGTGCAGGATGAAGGAAAGGGCGAAACCGGCCAAGGTGGCGGCGCTGATCACCACCGGCACGTCCTGCGCCCACTGGCTGGCGGCGCTGCCCAGGCGGGCGAAGATCTCCTCCCCCAGCGTGGCCCAGCTCGAGCGGTTTAGGTAAGTGTCCGTGAACAGCGCCTCGGCCCCCGAATAGACCAGCACGGGGGTGTAGAGCAGGAAGGTCAGCGCCACGACCAGCAATCCGGCGGCGAGCAGGTGGAGGAGAAATGACTTGCCGTACTCCCCAGCCACGTCTTTCAGCAGCCAGGCCAGGGCGAGCCAGGTGAGCACGATGCCGAAGGGGTAGAACATCACCGGGTTGGTGTGGAAGCCCAGGGCGCTCAGCACCACCAGAAGCAGCCAGGCGAACAGGTTGCGATGGCGGATGAGGTAGGCAGCCAGCGCCAGGATGAGCAGGGTGAACAGGCAGATCAAGGTGTAGCCACGCGCGTTGGTGGAATAATCCACCAGCGCTGGCGAGGCGGCGAGCAGGGTGGCGCTCAACAGGGCGGTTGAGCGGCCATACAGCGCTCTGCCCGCCAAGTAGCCGGCCGGAATGGTCAGCACGCCCGCCAAGTAAGCTGGCAGGCGCACCACCCAGGGGGCATTCCCCAGCAGGCTGGTAGTCAGGTGCACCAGCAGAGTGTGGAAAACGTGGTTGTTGGGCAGATGGTAATCGCCGAGCACGTGAAGCAGCGAACGGGAGGCAAAAGCCGTGAAGGTGTAGGCCTCGTCGTGCAGCATGGGGCGCATCAGGAAGAAGGCGCGCAATAGGGCGCCAAGCGCCGTGATCGCCAGCAAAGCGTACAGGTACTTCCTCTCGTCCCTATCAGGCTTGAGCGCCCCCCATAGTTGCTTGCCATCGTCGCGCAGGCGCTGGAAGACCCGGGCAGGGGCGAATTTCTCGATCCAGGCCCGTGTCCGCGATTGGGTGGCGACCATCAAAGCGCCGAGCAGCAGAAGCGCTAGCCCTGCCCAACGCGCTATCGTTCCCCAGGCTGTGTAGGCGGTGGTGGTGAAGGCTTCCAGATCCCCATCAGGGGCCAGCGCGTCGAGAAATCCCTTTAGGGTTGGATAGCTGAGGAAGGAGGTCAGTAAGAACGCTCCCCCGAGGATCAAAATGCAGGCGAGCAAAAACGGCCAGAATTTGCCGGACGATGACGGCGATTTTGCAGTCAACGAAGATTCCTTATTGAAACGGTGTTAGGAACGATTATATATTGAAAAACCGAAACTCAATCTGGGTGTTGAAATGAACTCTGCGATTGGGGCCGGAGGGATCAGGTGGATTCGCCGATGGTGTGCAGCAGGGCGAGGTTGGGCAGGCGGATTTCGCCCACCGGGAAGCCGAAGATCATGACCACTTTTTGCCCCGGCTTGAAGGGCGTGGTGGCGATCATGGAGGCCTCAACATGGCTGAGCATCTCCTGGATGGAGTGCGCCTCGGGCACCAGATGGGGGAACACGCCCCAATAGAGCGCCAGCCGGCGGTAGGTGCGCGGGTTGGGGGTGAAGCCCAGGATGGGCACGCGTGGCGAAGCCTTGGACATCAGGCGAGCGGTGCGCCCGGTCTGGGTGAAGACGGCGATGGCGGCGACGTCCACGTTGTGGGCCAGCTCGCGGGCCGCCAGGGTAATTGATAGCGCATCCCCCTCGCCTCGATCCGAGGCCGTGCCGCGCCAGCGCCCCCACTCCTTGAGGTGCTCCTCGGCCTCTCGGATGATGGCGTCCATCATCTTCACCACCCGCACGGGGTGCTTCCCGGCGGCGGTCTCACCCGAAAGCATCAGGGCGTCGGTGCCGTCGAAGATGGCGTTAGCTACGTCGGTGGCCTCGGCGCGTGTGGGTCGGGGGTTCTCGACCATCGATTCCAGCATCTGGGTGGCGGTGATCACCAGCTTGCCGTGCAGGTTGGCCGCCTGGATGATGGTTTTCTGGGCGATGGGCACCGCCTCGGGGGACATCTCCACGCCCAGGTCGCCGCGCGCCACCATCACGCCGTCGGCGAGATCGATGATCTCCTCTAGGTTGTCGAGCGCGTCGGGGCGCTCGAGCTTGGCGATCACCGGTGTATCCGTGCGTTCTGGCGCCAGGCGCTCGATGGCCTGACGCACGCTGGCCACATCGTTTGCATTGCGCACGAAGGAGATGGCGACCATATCGACGTCGTTCTCGAGGCCGAATTTGAGATCAGCCTCGTCCTTGGCGGTGAAGCCGGGGATATCCAAGTGGGCGTCAGGTAGGTTGATGCCCTTGTTGGCCCTGAGGATGCCGCCCAGCACCACTTTGGCCTGGATAGTCTCTTTGCCGACTGCCTTGACGGCCAACTCCATCCGGCCATCATCTAGCAGGATGCGGTTTCCCTTTTTTACGTAGCGGGGCAGGTCGGGGAAATCGACCGGGATGATCTCCGGGTCGCTGGGCTGTAGCTCGGTGGTGAGAGTGACGGTGCGGCCCTCTTTGAGGGGGATGCCCTCGGTCTGGAGTTCAGCGGTGCGGATCTTGGGGCCTTGCAGGTCTTGCAGGATACAGACCGGCTGCCCCAGGCGCTCGGCAATGCTCCGCAGCCTGGCGATCAATTCACGGTAGCCTTTGTGGGTACCGTAGGAAAAATTCAGGCGGTAAACGTTGGCGCCTGCCAGGATGAGCTGCTCGAGGGTGGCATCATCCTCGCTGCTGGGGCCTAATGTGGCGATGATCTTGGCTCGGCGTTCCATGAATTCAATGCAAAGGTGAATGTGGTGGGTGGTTAGGTCAATCGAACAGCACTAGAGGTAGTGCAGTTCCTTGGCGGCCTTCTCCAGTTCGGGGCGGAATTTGGGGTGGGCGATGTCGATCAGGGCACGGGCGCGCTGGCGAATGGTCTTGCCGTACAAGTCGGCGACGCCGTACTCGGTGACTATGAAGTGTACGTGGTTGCGGGTGGTGACCACCCCAGCTCCCTGATTCAGCATGGGGACGATGCGCGAGATCTCATCCCCTTTGGCGGTGCTGGGCAGGGCGATGATGGGCACCCCGCCCTCCGAACGCGAGGCGCCGTAGACGAAGTCGAGTTGGCCGCCCACCCCGCTGAACAGCTTGGGGCCGATGCTGTCGGCGCACACCTGGCCGGTGAGGTCGATCTCGATGGCGGCGTTGATGGCCACCTGCCGGGCGTTCTGGGCGATCACGAAGGGGTCGTTGACGTATTCGGTGGGGTGGAACTCGCACAAGGGGTTGTCGTCCACCCAATCGTAAAGGCGCTGGGTACCGAGGATGAAGCCTGCCACGATCTTGCCTGGGTGTAGGGTCTTGTGGGCGTTGGTCAGCACCCCGGCGTTCACCAGGTCGATGACCCCATCGGAGAACAGCTCGGTGTGCACGCCCAAGTCCTTCTTATCGAACAGGAACTTGAGCACGGCGTCGGGGATGGCGCCGATGCCCATCTGCATGGTGGCCCCATCGGGGATCAGTTCGGCGCAATAGGCGGCGATCTTGTTGACCACCTCGGAAGGCTCGCCATCGCCCATGGGCAGCTCGGGCAGCGGGTAATCGACGGGCACCAGGTTGTCGATCTTGCTGACGTGGATGAAGGAATCCCCCAGCGTGCGCGGCATCTGCTGGTTGACCTCGGCGATGGTTAGCTTGGCGGCGCTGGCGACGCTTTTGGTCAGTCCGACCTCGACGCCCAGGCTGCAAAAGCCGTGCTCGTCGGGAGGCGAAACATGGATCAAGGCCACGTCGACCGGCAAGACATCGTTCTTGAACAGCAGGGGGAATTCCGACAGCAGCACGGGGGTGAAATCGGCTTTGCCGGACTGCACGGCCTGGCGCACGTTGTGCCCGATGAACAGGGTGTTCACGCGCAGGTGGCCCTCCATCTCCGGGCCGACGTAATCGGCCGAGCCTACCGTGAGGGCGTGGCAGATCTCCACGTCCTTGAGCTTAGGGGCGTAATCCACCAGGGCGGCGAGCAGTTTGCTGGGGATCGAGACGTTGCCGGTGAGGAAGATGCGATCTCCGCTCTTGACCTTGCGAATGGCCTCTTCGGCAGTGGCGATGCGCGGCTGGTAAAGGTTGGTCCAGTCCATCGTCAATCCATGAGCGGCGTTTGGTGGAGGCGGGATAGATTGACCAGTTCCCCATTGTGGGTGTTGACCGCCTTGGCAAGGGCGGGATTGCCCTCAATGGCAGCCTCCACGCCCTGTTCGACGATCTCGAGGATATAGGGCTTGGCGGCATTGAAGAAGGCGTGGGTGGCAGTGCGGGCCACCACGCTGGGGATATTAGGCACGCAATAATGGATCACGTTCTCCTCGATAAAGGTGGGATCGGCGTGGGTGGTGGGCCGCGAGGTCTCGGAGCAGCCCCCCATGTCGATGCTCAGGTCCATGAGCACGGCGCGGGCTTTCATGTACTGCACCATCTCCCGGCTGATGAGTACGGGGGCCCTCTGGCCGGGGATCATGGCGGCGGCGATGAGCACGTCGGCGTAGCTGCACACCCGCTTGAGGTTGGCGGTGGTGCTGAACATGGTGACGATCTCGGGATGCTGCTCGTGGATGCTCTGCAGGGCGGCGGCGTTGCTATCCAGCATGGTCAGTTGGGCGCCCATCCCCAGCAGGGTCTTGGCAGCGTAGGTGCCCACGATGCCAGCCCCCAGGATGACGACCTCGGCAGGGGGAACGCCGGGCATGCCGCTGAGCAGTATCCCCTTGCCCCCGGCGTTGTTTTGCAGCAGCCAGGCGGCGATCTGGGCGGCAATGCGCCCGCCGATTTCGCTGAGCGGCCGCATGACCGGCAGGCTGCCATCCGGCAGCTGGATCTGCTCGTAGGTCAGGGCGGTGATCTTCTTCCTCAGCAGGGCGTCGATCTTGGATTGGCGGGCGGAGGGGAGTTGCAGCCACCCTAGCAGGGTGCACCCCTCGCGCATCAATCCCAGCTCTTCCTCCAGTGGACGGGCGAATTTCAGCACCAGATCGGCGCGGCCGTAGGCCTCCAGGGCGGAATAGACGATCTGCCCCCCGGCCTGCTGGTACTCCTGGTCGGTGAAGCCGGCCCCCAGCCCGGCCTGGTGCTCGACGTAGCAGGTATGGCCGCGATGGACGAGCATCTCCACCCCGGCGGGCGGCAGCCCGACACGGTACTCGTTGGGGCGGATTTCCTTGGGTATTCCGATATTCATGTGGGGTCCCCGCGTTTGAGCGCTGATTGAACGGGAATTCACGAAACGCGCTCAGTATAACATAGGTGGGCTCATCGCAGATCGGCGGTGGAGGCGCAAGCCTGCTTGTTGGCAACAGCCTCGAAATGCACTACAATGATAAGGCGATACACTTTCACTCGGAGGCAAAAATGGAGGCCCCTCAAAGCCCATCCCAACCTGATGTTCCCACCAATCCACTGGCTATCGTCAGCCTGGTGGTCGGGATCCTATCCTGGTGCATGCTCCCGGTCTTGGGCTGCGTGGCGGCGATCATCACCGGCCACATCGCTCACAAGCAGATTAGGGACAGCAACGGCCAGATGACCGGCAGCGTCCTGGCGACCATCGGCCTGGTGCTTGGTTATCTGCAAGTCCTGGCGATCATCGCCACCATCGTGATCGTCATCCTCTCGCTGCTCACCGCATCCGGCCCGGCCATCGACGACATATTCAACAACATCATCCAGAGCCTGTAGTACGCTAGCCGATCTCAATCAAGCGAACAGATAAATCCCCATTGAGAAGTGAGTGGGGCGTCTTCCTGCCCTTAAACGCAAAAGGCCGCTGACGGCCTTTTTGCTTTAGAGCGGGTGACGGGACTCGAACCCGTGAATGGTAGCTTGGGAAGCTACTGCCTTACCACTTGGCTACACCCGCGAGTAGCTAGTAATCGATTATAACGCATTTGCTATGAGGGAAAGCAGTTTTTCTACCTTACGCGAATTACAAATGCAAAGAGAGGTCTACAATTCATTATTTCCACATTTCCATTTAGTCGGTATCACCTGCACGAAAGAACCTTCTGCGGGGATTTAGACGGCATACACACTAAGAGTGACTGGCAGCATTTTCATGGGTGGAAATATAAACTTGTATGTACACTAGCGGGCTACAAGAAAGGGAATTTTACTCCAACGAGATCGATGCGCACACATTCCAAAGGTTAATCAACACCATTCTTGATGAAAGATTTGGTGAAGCTTCGAGACTTATGCCCTTATTTGGCCCTGATGGCGGGAGAGAGTGGAACAGCGGCACGATTCATCTCGTGCTACTGGGAGGAATTCGTCCTTTGTATGTTAGCTCCCCAAGTCGTATGAGAATACCTTCCAAAAATTCCTTACCTTTGGCGACTTGATCATCTGCTCCAAGGGCCTCATAGATCTTCCACACTTCCGTTAGTGATTTTTGGATATGATCGCCTGTGAAAGCGCTGAGATCTATCTTCTGAATGTCGGTTGGCTTGGGTGGATTTCTATTCAAGAGCAGCCATGCGGCAAACATGGAAACATGGAATTTGATATTGTTGATATCCTTCCTTGATATATCCACTTGTCCTGATTTTAGAAAGTCGTCAACTAGCCTTTGAGTAAGTGTAAGTTTCAAGTATATATCGAGAGCATAATTCTGGTTGAATACTTGTTGGTAATCTTCATCGTCTTTGAGAAGAGTCGATGGGCGAGCCCGTGCATCGTTAGGATGTCCTAGCAATTGAGACATAACAGCTTGAGCTACAAAGCCTATACTGACAATACGATCTAAAGGTTTGCCTTCATTCTTATATTGGTTCTTTCGCCTATCGTAATATAGGCCTTCTCCCTTAAAATAATCCTCTATATCGCGGTGAATTTTGTCAGTCGACCGAAGCGATGCTATTGGAATAGATGTTTGGCTGTTCGTTGCAAAAATTATTCGATCATTGCTATCCAATTCACCCGGAACGATGACACGGACCAAAAGACTTCTGCTTTCGTCCTCATTCTCCCTCTCAGACATGTACTTATAGATTTCTACTGATGTTTGAAGGCCGTTCACGACACGTGGGTTTTCTAGGGTCAATGTTTTTGCACTAAGATTAGCTCTGGACGCTAATATCGTGATCCCATTATTTAGCCACCAGAAATCTTCATCTTGCGGATTGGCCAATGTATTCCTAATTCCTTTATTTACTTGAACATTTCCTTGATGGTCACGTACGTTGGCGTCAAATAATGCTCGAATATAGGTGCCTTCGTCGTCCGTAATAAACTTGTAATAATCGGTGATACCAACCAAACATACATATGCGTTTGACTCTGTCGAGATCGGAGAGTCGGAGAGCTTCAACTCATACGCGGTTCTTGGCCTTTTACGATAAAGTTCGAGGAGTTTTCTGGCGTCGAGAAAATCAAAAGTGAAGATAGCTGAACTAAATAGTTTTGAAATAGACTCTCCCAGGGAACTGACTTGGCGCTCTACGCTCGGGTGTACTTCTTCCCCAAGCGAAGTGAAATAGAATGCAATACTCAGTTCAGGTATTCTTGATGCATAATGTTGAAATGCTTCTCGGAATCTCTTCGCAGAGGAAATGAGTTCATCATTGTATGTTCCCGACAATGATGAGATTTCCATGGATAAGTCAAGAAGGTCTTCGGCTGTTGACCTGAATTTTTGAATGACTTCTCCGGAGAACCCCGATTCTCTCTTGGCCTGCATTATGTGTAGCTCAAGTTTGATATCCCCCCTGAAATCGGCTATATTCGTGTCCTCGTGTACAAGCTCTCCATTAATAAAAGTATAAAAACCATCAATGCCACCGTCTCCACCATTTGCCACGATTCCCGATTCGAGTTCGGCCCAAGAAAGGTCATAGTCTTTTAGAATTTGTTCAGCAGAAAAGAGCTCAAAGAAAGTGGAATCAGAGATGGGGGCAGTAAGCTCATCTTGCTTTTCCCGAAGGATTCTTCCCAGAATTACCTGATCGTTAGTAGGCATTCACATGACCTCCCAATAAGCATAGAAAAATCATAATAACCTGATTGTCTCACTGGCTAATGAATGTTGCCTCTGTAGTTATTCTACCCCAGTTGGCTTTGAGCGGGTGATTTCTTTTGGCGTGTAACCTAGGTAGTCTGGTTAAGGCTATTATCTGAATTGGTAATAGCCCTATATCCCCAGCCACTGCGCGGCGGCTTTAGGCAGCTCGTCCAGGCGGCCCTGGCGGATCGTGCAGCGCGGCAATGAATCGATGAACAGCCGTCCACATAGACGTGTCCTGTTTCGCGGTTGAAGAAAGTGTAGACGGCGGCAGCGATTGATACTGATGGTAGGAGTCAGTAGCATTATGAGACTGCGCGCCACCTTCTTTCTTGCCTGTGTTTTTCTCCTTGCCGCCTGCCCCTCTTTGGGCCCAAGTATTGATTGAAGTGCATGCGATGATTGCTTTGCAGAAATTTCCGCACCCGGTCGATTTCGGAGCGGACCCTTCGCGCGTCCCAATTCAAGGCCGAGGCAGTGATAGTCGCCAATTCGTTCAGCCCTGGTTCGGTGATTCTGCCCAACATGCCCAGCGTCGAGCGCCGGAAGACCAGGTCGTCCAGATGGACGACATCTTCCTGGTTGATGAGAAATTTGATTTCTTCGATACTGAAATCAGGATATTCAAGCATCGGGGTTTCCCTTGCGGTGCCGTTGGCCCGCAGGATTTCGGTGGCCTTAGTACCATAGCGTGACAGCAAGGTTTCGCCGCGTTTAACAGGCAGGTCATAGCCCAACTGCCATGTGGTCAGCAGTTTCTCCTTTGCCTCCGGACTTTCAGGGAAATGACGACCTCCGCCGATTCGTAGATCGGCAGTTCCCGTTCGGCGTGTGCAGCCCAAACGTTGCAGCACGAGTAGGCTGGCTTGCTTAGCAAGGGCACGAAAGGTAGTCCATTTGCCGCCGACCAGCGAATAGATCGGGAAGGAGCGCTGATCGTTAGGTTCGACGACCTCGATCTTGTGGTCGCGACTGATCATGTCGGTGTTGTCAGACTCATCCTTCGGCAGAGGCCGCACGCCGCAAAACGTGAACACTATCTGGTTGCGATTCAATTCAATGGTGGGAAAGACCCGCTTAACCATCTCAAAGAAGTAGTCGATCTCTTCTTCTGTGATTACGGCATTGTCGGGATTTTCGACGCGGATATCTGAAGTGCCTATTATGACCCGATCGAAGAGCGGGAAGATCAAGACGAGGCGCCCGTCCTCATTTTCGAAGAAGATTTCATGGTCGCCAATGGTGGCACGCAGTTCTGGGTTATTCAGAACCAAGTGAGATCCCTTGGTGCCGCCAATGTAGTGGCTGGGCTGCCCCATTGCCTGGTTTACCACGTCAATCCAGGGCCCGGCGGCGTTGACCACGACTTTGGGCCTGATTCTGATCAGCTCGCCGGTCTGTTCATCCTGCAAGATGGTCTCAGCCCCTTGCGTGGACTTCAGGCTCACATAGTTGAGCGCTACTGAAGTTGATGCTACCTGCTGAGCATCCATCAACACCTCGAGCGCCAGGCGCTCTGGCGAGGGCATAGCGGCGTCATAATAGGTGGCTGTATAAAGAACCTCCGGGTTCAGGGCTGGAAACAATTTCAGAGACTGATCATGACTTCGAAAGATGTGATGCGGCACCACTTTACGGTTTCGGGCGAACCAATCGTAGAGCAGAAGGCCGATCTTGATGACCAATGCGCCGCGTTCGCCTGGGCGAACGCGCAGCCCCAGAAATTTGAGGGGGGCATTCAGCAAGCCGGAAAAGCGCTTGAAAATGGGGAAGGTAGTAGGGAGCGGCTTGACCAGATGAGGTGCATTCTGTAGCAGCAAACCACGCTCCTGCACAGCCTCATTCACTAGGCGAAATTCACCATTTTCCAGGTAACGGAGCCCTCCGTGGATCATGTGCGAGGACGCAGCGCTGGCACCGCTACAGTAGTCGTTGCGGTCAACGAGCACCACGTTCAAGCCTTGTAACACGAGATCGTGATAAGTGCCAATGCCATTGATGCCCGCGCCCACGATGAGGACATCGCAGGTTTCCATTTGGCGAAGTTTCTGGACGCGGTCTGCTCTGCTGCGCATATAATCAGTTCTCCCAGTCAAAGGTTCGGGTGACAGCTTTTTTCCATTGGGCATACAATTCATCTCGCGCCGGACTCTTGAGATCGGGCTGCCAGGTCTTATCCACTTTCCAATTGCGACGCATTGCTTCCTTGTTATCCCAGAAGCCGACCGCGTAGCCGGCTGCATAAGCAGCGCCCAATGCAGTTGTCTCAGTCACTTTGGGGCGGATTACTGGAACACCGAGCACATCTGCCTGAAATTGCATGAGTAATTCGTTTTGCACCATGCCGCCATCTACCCGCAGACTCTTGAGCTCTACGCCCGAATCGGCATTCATTGCTTCCAGCACTTCGCGGGTCTGGAAGGCGGTAGCCTCCAAGGCGGCACGGGCAATGTGGCCACGGTTAGCGTAGCGGGTGAGACCGGCAATAACACCTCGGGCGTCCGAGCGCCAGTAGGGCGCAAAGAGCCCCGAGAAAGCGGGAACGAAATACACGCCGCCGTTGTCTTGCACCGTGTTGGCGAGATACTCGATCTCAGCGGATGAATCGATCAGCTCAAGGTTATCCCGGAGCCATTGGACTAATGCACCGGTGATGGCGATTGAACCCTCCAAGGCGTAGGCAGGCTTCTCTTCACCGAGGCGATAGGCAAGCGTGGTAATCAGTCCGTTCTTGGAATGCACGATTTGCTCGCCGGTGTTAAGGAGCATGAAACAGCCTGTGCCGTAGGTATTTTTGGCCTCGCCAGTCTCGAAGCACACCTGGCCCACTGTAGCCGCCTGCTGGTCGCCCAGATCACCGGCCACGCGGATGGCTCCGTCCAATACCCCGGCCCCCTTGGTATGGCCATAAACCTCAGCGGATGAGGCAATGCGAGGCAGCACATTCATTGGAATATCCAAAGCCTCACACAATTCCTGATCCCAACTCAGCGTTTCTAGATTCATCAATAGCGTGCGGCTGGCGTTGGTTACATCAGTGACATGCTTGCCACCCTCCGGGCCGCCAGTCAGATTCCAGATCAGCCAGGTATCAATGTTGCCAAAGATGGCCCGCCCCTTCTGAGCTGCCTGGCAAAGGCCCTCAACGTTATCGAGCAACCATTTAATCTTGGGGCCAGAGAAATACGTGGACAGCGGCAAGCCGGTTTGTTGGCGGAAGCGATCCTTGCCGCCCTCTTCGGCCAGTTCGGCGATGATCTTGTCAGTGCGCACATCCTGCCAGACAATGGCGTTGTAATAGGGCTTCCCTGTTTCTGGATCCCAAACAAGCGTGGTCTCGCGCTGGTTGGTGATGCCGATGGCTACGATGTCCTTGGCAGTAGCACCAGCCTTACGCGTGGCCTCTCGAATAACGACCTGAGTATTCTCCCAGATCTCGAGTGGATCGTGCTCTACCCAGCCGGGCTTGGGGAATATCTGCTCGTGCTCTAGCTGGTGGATAGCAGTCGTTTCGCCTTCGTGATTGAAGATCATGCAACGAGTGCTGGTTGTGCCTTGGTCAATGGAAATCACGTATTTGCTCATATTTCCGTCTGTCTTTTTCTGGGTAATTTCGTGAGAAGCCCCAAAATTGCCCGACAGACCGATAGATCTGTCGGGCATTATCAAGGGGAGAAGTTACATTGTCATCAATCTCACCATTCGACCATAGTACCAACGAATGATGAAGGACAGTCCCCTTCGACCATTGTGCTCTTAGGGCATGACGTTGATTATGGAGTTTGCAGCCAGGTACCAAGTAACAAAGGTGCCTGCCAGGAAAGCTCCAACGTACACACGACCTGTCTTGCGGAAGAAGTAGGTAGACATTGTGGCGACGAAGGGCAAGACGACCATCAGCGGAAGCGCCCGGATACCGTAGTTGGTGGTGCCGGTTCCGATGAAGCCCTGACCGGTTGAGTAGAGAGAGATGTACCAAACGATCATCCAGACAAGCAAGCCCCCCATCATGATTGCCACGTTGGCCAGTGTTTCTTTGGTGCTGCTGGCTTCGCCTTTGTTAATGCGCAGAAAACCGTGGACCATGACTCCGATCACCAGGTAGTAAGCCAGGAAGGGGATCAGATAGGCCAGGAAGACCTGGACGCGCACGGGGCTCAAAGCTCTGATGGACAGGAAGTTCAAGCGCCAGTCGACCTTACAGAAGGTCATGGTAAACGAAAGAAGCAGGTAAGCAGGGACAAAGATCAGGATAGCCAAGAGGAAGGATTTCCCAATCTTGGACCATTCAATGCCGCCGCCTTCACCGACTAGGCCATAGCTGTGAGCCTTAGCGCCCTGCTTACGCGTAACCAGAAAGTGGTTGGCCACAATCAGGATCAGCGTAATGGCACCCAAAACAACGGCCCAACCCAGATAGTAGTGATTGGTCTGGCCCTGCGGCCACAATGGACGATTGTCCAAGAAGCCCCAGTTGTTTGAGTTGTCCCAGGCATAGACGTAGGTGAGCGGTACAAGAACCGCGGTAACTATAGCCGCAATCCACCAGCCACTGCCCTTAAAGCCCTTGAAGGCGGGGACAGGATCGGTGAGGGATTTGAAGTAGGATGTCTCCAGAAGCATGGAGCCCACGGGGAAGACCAGCAGCATCATGCCGACAAAGGCAGCGAAGGTGCCCAGGGTCTTCCAACCATAGATCAGGCCTGAAGGCCCTGCATCCTCCCCTTTCAGGGTCAGATTGAACCAGTAAACAGCGTTGCTGATGACGGCCGGGGAATCATCCACGGTAAGGTGGGTGTCGTGGGTGAGGCCAAGTCGGTAGGCGGTTCCATCCTCCACCGAGCCATAGGTGACTTCCGGCGTGATGGGCTCATCGGTTTTGAACATGGAGTAGAGCATTGGAGCTTCGGTGACCTGATCATTGAAGGTCACCTGCATGAAGAAGCTTGGGTGCTCTTCAAACAGGCCCCAGTTGACGAACTGATTGCGGATGTCGATTTCTCCTCTGCAGTTCGTATCCAGGAAGAAGATCGCCTGGTAGTCATCCGGGTATTGCGTGATGGCACCGCAAGCCGCTGAGCCACCCATTGAGTGGCCGAGGAGACCTACATTATCCTCATCAACAATATCCAGTGAGCGAAGGTACTGCAGTGCGTTGGCTGGGGCTCCCCTTGAGTCAGAGCCATAATCTGATTGCCCCGCCCCCGGTTGATCCATATTGAGGGTCACAAAGCCGGCGCGAGCGAGCTCCAGGGCGATATTGGACATGATTTCGTTGGAGGCATCACCACCGTGAATAACAAGCACGCCCGGGGCGGGATTGCTGCTATCTACCCCATCGGGAATATAGAGGCGGGCAAAGATCACGACCCCGTCGTGGTCAACGTAGCGCACATCTTTGACGGTTGTTTTCCCGGCTCCTGCATTGATCCATCCTGCCAGCACACTACCAGCAATGATAAGGATCAAGGCTATGGTAAGAAGCCTTTTTTGCTTATTCATTTCTCGCTCCTTAAAAGCAATGGTTGTTCTTGACAATAGTGGTACATTTCTAGATTTATTATCTGCTACTACTCAAATGCACCTCCTTCGTATTGGGATGGGGAGAATTCGAATATTGGTTGAAATTCATGTGATGATCGCGCTCTAAGATGCGCTGGACGCGGTCCATTTCCTGTTTGGTCTGATCGGCGCTCCAATTGAGGGCCCGCGCAGCAACTTCGGCGATTTCCTGGAGGCCGGGCTGGGTTGTCGCCAAAATAAATTCAGGCATGCTTTTCCTTTTTGGGCTGAACGAGTAGAGAGAGGTTTACTAGCATTATAAGTTCTATGCACGTCTTGTCAATTCAATTGAAAAAACGTGCGAAAGGCTGGATTGTGGACTTCATGTGCTTTGGAATATTGTGCTTAAGGGTTGCACGGACGTGCATTTGAGGTTATGATTACCGAACCATGAACATGAGAGACGTTAATAGCAAGACTGCGGATGCAATCAGGGCGGCCCGCATGTATTACTATCAGAACATGACAATGGGGGCGATTGCCAAGGAGATGAAGGTTTCACGATCGACTATTTCGCGGATGCTAACCCACGCACGTGCTGAAGGCTTAGTAGGTATCCGCATTGTGGACCCTGGGGAGGTTCCCCACTGGTTAGAAGCTACAATTCTGGAAGCCTACGATCTGGAGCGCGTGCATGTCGTACCAGTCCCCGATGTGGCAGGGGAGGCCGAGTGGCTTGAGCGCGTCGCCCAATACACGGCGAATTATCTGAACACCTTGTTTGGCTCAGAGATGATTCTGGGTATTGCCTGGGGAACCACGCTAACCGCGATCTCCAAGCACCTGTTGCGTAAGACCACGCACAACTCCCAGGTCGTGCAACTCAATGGGGCTGGCAACACCCAGTCAATGGGAATCGAATATGCCAGCGAAATCGTCGCGCGCTTTGCCAAGAACTACCGAGCACGTGCCCACCTCTTTCCTGTGCCCACCTTTTTTGATTTTGCTGAAACCAAGAAAGCCTTGTGGAAGGAGCGCAGCATTCAGAGAATTCTTTCTCTGCATGAAAAGGCCGATCTACTGCTCTACAGCATCGGGGCAGTGAACGCCGGTCTCCCTAGCCATGTTTACAGTGGTGGGTATTTAGAGCAAGATGATTACGCAGAACTAGAAAAATATAATATTGCAGGTGACATCGCTACTGTGTTCTTCCGCGAAGACGGGGATTGGGAAGGTATCCCACTTAATGAGCGAGCCAGCGGCCCTCAATTGGATCTCTTCCAACGCAAGCAAAGTATCTGTGTAGTATCGGGCTTGGGAAAGGTGAGGGGTCTAAAGGCGGCGTTGCAAGGAAAACTCATGAAAGAGTTAATTGTGGATGAACCTAGTGCACGAGAACTGGTGAAAAGATACCTGGGTTAGGTTCCAAACCATACAGATACACTTGACTGCGTCGACCTGGCCATGACTCAGGGAGAATTGCCGAGAAGTGTTTTACTTAAAAAAATCTGGCTTGAATTTAGTTCCCGTCTTTGGGACGATCTCGCCTTTCTCAACTCGGTTTGGGTGCCAATAGGGTAGAAATAATGAACTTAATCCATTCAATAGATTGCCTTTTGCACAAACTTGGCCTTTCGAGCCACATAAGCAGCCTATTTTCCTTTTCTTTTCCCGCTTGATATTGATACGAGTATGGCCTATTAATCCTCTGGGTTCTAGTAGAGAGGAGTATGACTTTAGTACATTCTCCACTATAGAAGCAAGACCCAGTTGGATGAACTGGTATAGATAATAGACTCAGCGATTATTATGACCCATTAACGTCATATCGGAAAAGACATCCTAGCGCACAATATTGACACTCTTCTACTCCATCAATGGGAAAACAGTTTAGAGGTTCAGCAAACCCCGATATTCTCTCATTACTCAATTTTGATGGCGTACAAGAAGTATAGCAAATTCACAACCAAGAATCGACCGGGCCATGTTCTCTGTGAGCCAAAACCAAATCGTTATCAAGGATTTCGATATACCTTTCTGTGGTCGATAAGTCACTATGTCCCATTAGAGCTTTGAAGCTCCAGAAGATTCACTCCTGCTCTTAGACTGAGAGTAGCAAAACTCCTGCATAGTGCATGAGGTGTGTTTTGTTGAAATAGCGTAAGAGATGGGAGGATATAACAGCAATTCGTTTTGGGCGCCGGAGGCTCTAGAGACATTGATTGTGGGCTGATTTAGGGTTGCTGATCTACCAGCCGATCCTTATATCCCCAACCACTGCGCGGCGGCCTTGGGCAGTTCGTCCAGGCGGCCCTGGCGGATGGCGCAGCGCGGCAGCGAAACGATGAACAGCCGCCCGTACTGCTTGCTGAGCACCCGCCGGTCGAGGATGGCGACCACGCCCGCCGATTGGGAGATTAGATGTTCTCGATTGGCTGGACTGAGCTGTGTATGTTGTCTCTTAATCCTGCCAGTTTTATCGTAGCGGCAGGTTCGCCAAGATGCTGCGTACTTGCTTTTCGGTGTACTAATATTTGAGCATTCGCTTTTTAAATTCTCGGTGCTTGCGATGGTTATAAAAGTTGTTAAAGCCAGCTTCAGTTAACGTAGAGCGATTAGCTTCGATGGCTCGATTTTCCCCGCTCACACCGATTTCGCCGAGCCCGTCAATCAAGCCATAGATACCCATGCAGAATCCCACGAAGATTATGATCGCAACGAAAGTGCTGACACATTCAGGTATATCTATATGATCTCTAAGAAGCTCTATGGCTAGAAATATGAGACCACCTACCGCCCAACTGGCCAGGCCACGGCCGATTGGGCCAAGGATGCCTTTGAGCATGCATGTCTGGCATATCCAGGATCGCATAGATCCCGCAATGGATTCCTTAACCAGCGATTTTTCAGAAGGGTAAGTAGAGATCGGTGTGGAAGAGTAATGTCCATAGTGGAACTCATAGAACGCCCCCTTGTCTTTTTCACATTTGCATTTTTCACAGATCACCATTCACCATCCTGGAATGAAATCTGAGGGTCTTCAGGGTTAACACATATAAGAACGCAATTTTGAGTGTTGCTCAAAAAAGAGTTAGCTTATTGGCATCTTGTGCAAGGCTACTACTCACCGGAGGGGCACTTCACTGTCAACCATCAATTTACAACTTGATATTTCGTCGGCGCTCTCCCAGGGATATACCCAGATATCAAAATCCATCGTTGCCCCCGCATCAAGTTCGCTTTCGGTATCCCAACCTACGCCAACCACTTCGCCATTTAGATCGTAACAGGTAGCGGAAATCGTTAGAAAATTCGCGGTGGTTGTACTGTTGTTGGTTAGGGATCCAACGATGGCATACAGGTCGAAATCGTTAATCTCCGATTGCTGCTCGATGATCTCAAAGTCTCGAGAGGGTTGGACGTCGGTTTCTTTGTAATCTACTATATCTAATTGGTATGTCATGGCTTCAGCGGAGGTAGCCTCCAGGAACATGAACGGGCCGATTTCTCCGGGAAGAAGAATATCGACAAGGACATAGGCTTCGCTTTTGGAATGGACTTCGCCCTCGTGGGTATAGGTTGTCGCTTCGACGGTGATAAATCTCAGGTTTTTGTTCCCATTGTTTTGAACCTCTCCAACGATGATCCTTTGTGCGCCAATGGAACCAAAGTGGATAAAACCATTAGAACTGACGATAGTTGGCCCCCCACTTACGTCGAGTAAATCACATGAGGTGAGACTTAAAATTATCAAGAAAAATATAATCATGCTCTGTGAGGCTTTCTTTACAGGCATCATATACCTCCTTGATTGTGGATCGAGATCTATTGGTCATTCGACCGGCGATGCTGTATAAGACTTCAGCCCGGATAATCTTTTTGACTGCCGGGTTTTTCAAATGCATCGCCAGCGTTCATCTTCTGTATATGTAATGATACAGCTTACTAATTACGATGTAAAGTATGGCTCCCTGAAGTTCCCGTTCGCCTGCTATTTTTGTCAATGATTGGCCCCTGAGCCATGTTGTCTGATTGGTTGCCGGGGTAGGGGATTGCTATAGCGAAACCCAACTTATATCCCCAGCCACTGTGCTGCCGCTTTGGGTAGTTCATCCAGGCGGCCCTGGCGGATGGTGCAGCGCGGCAGCGAATCGATGAACAGCCGCCCGTACTGCTTGCTGAGCACCCGTCGGTCGAGGATGGCGACCACGCCGCGGTCTTGCTGGGTGCGGATCAGGCGCCCGAAGCCCTGGCGGAAACGCAGGATCGCCTCGGGCACATTGTATTCGTAGAAGGGCTGCTCGAAGGTCTCGGCGCGGGCGGCGACGATCGGGTCGGTGGGCACGTCGAAGGGCAGCTTGACGATTGCCAGCACGGAGAGCGCCTCGCCGGGCACGTCCACCCCCTCCCAGAAAGCGCGCGTCCCCAGCAGAATGGCCCCCTCCGAGCCTTTGAAAGTTTCCAATAAGGTGTGGGGGGAGGCGCCCTCGCCCTGTTCGTAGACCTGGATGCCATGCTCGGCCAGGGCGGGGCCGATTGACCTGGAGGTCTGCTGCAACTGGGCGTAGGAGGTGAACAGCGCCAGCATGCGCCCGCCGGTGGCCTTGCCGATTTCGACCAGGGCGTGATTGATGGCGCGCTGGTGCCCCTGGCGGTCAGCGGGCTCGGGGATGTTGTCCACCAAATACAGCAAGGCAGCGGTCTCGTAATCGAAGGGGGAGCCTAGGGCCAGCACGTCGGCGTCCACGGCGTTCAGGCGGCTGCGCAAATACTCGAAATCCCCGGCCGTGGAGAGCGTCGCCGAGGTCAGGATCACGGACATCTTCTCGTGCCAGATGTGCTTCTCCATCAAGCGCCCGATGTGCAGGGGGGCGATTTGCAATCGCACCTGATTTTGGCGGGGGTGCGCCTCCGCCCAGTAGATCATCTCGGAATCGGGCTCGAAGACTAGGGCGTTGAGCTGGTACCCTAGTTCCCTCAGGCGGCGATAGGCGCCGCTCAGGTTGCTGAGCAGGTCTTCGGCCTCCTCTTCCCCGCCCTCGGCCAGCTCGCTCACCCCCTTGCCGACCCCCTCGACGCTTTCCAGCAGCGGCCTGAGGGCTTGTTCGGATTCCTCCCAGGCGACCTCGACCTCCAGCCAGGCGGGCTGGGTGCGTGTGGCGGGCAGGATACGCTCCTGGTGGGCGTAGGTGCCGAGCTGGCGGCCGTCGCGCTGATCGAGCAGGAAGCCGTCGATGGCGATGAAGAAGCGCTGGATTTGGTTCTGGAATTGGAAGGCCTTGTCGGTGGCCTGCTCGATGAAGTGCTCGAATTGGGCCAGTTGGCTGGGGTTGAGCAGCTTGCGACCCATCCCCAGGGCGCGCCCCAAAATGCCGGCGTTCTTGCCGCCTAGCTCACGCAGGATGCGCTCCACCTCTGGCCGGGTGACTTGATAGCTCAGGGCATTGGTCGTGGCCGCCTCCATGTGGTGGGCCTCGTCGATGATCAGGTGGCTGTAATCCGGCAGCACGCGGTTGCCGGTGGCCACGTCGGCCAGCAGCAGGGCGTGGTTGACCACGATCAGGTGGGCGCGCTGGGCAGCCTGGTGGGCGCGGTAGAAGGGGCAGATGCCGCCCATGCGGCGCACGCAGGTCTCGGCGGTGCAGCCCTCGTCCTCGGCCGAGATCTGCCGCCACACGGCCCGCTCGGACGGGCCGGTGATATTGACCTCGCTCAAATCTCCGCTGCCTGACCCTTCCAGCCAGATGAGCATCTTGGCCAGCACGCGCATCTCCTCTGGCCGCTCTGGGCCGCGGCGGCGCAGGGCTTGCAGGCGGCGTGGGCACAGATAGTTACCGCGGCCTTTGAGCACCGTAGCGCGCAGGTCTTCGCCCAGCGCCTTCTTCACGTCGGGGATGTCTTTGTTGATCAACTGGTCTTGCAGGTTGATCGTGTTGGTGGAGATCACCACGCGGGTGTTGTTCTGCAGCGCCCACAGGGCGGCGGGCAGCAGGTAGGCGATCGACTTGCCGGTGCCGGTGCCGGCCTCGGCCAGCAGGTGGCGCTCCTCGGAGAGCGCGCTGGCAACGGCGCGCGTCATCTCGACCTGCTGGGGGCGGTGCTCGAAGTGGTCGAGCTGCTTGGAGAAGACTCCGCCGTGCTCCAGCGCTGCGGCCACCTCTTCGATATCCAGTGGCTGGGGCTCGCCCATCGGCTTGAGCGGCTCTTCGAGCTTGGGCGCCGCCGCGGCGAACAGCGGCCCTTCGAGCTTGAAGCCGGGCTTCTCCCCCGGCTTGGCGCGCACCGGCTCCTGGGCGCGCTGCTTGAGCGCTTGCCGGAACACCCAGCCGGCGCCCCAATCGAGGCGCTCTCCCAGGCGCACGATCTCGGCCAGCAGGTCGATGCGCAGGTCCACGGCCATCTCGAACAGGCGGTTGTAGACCGCCTGGGTCACGCGAGCATCATCCAGGGCGCGGTGAGTGGCGGGAAGCGGGATCGACAGGAGCTGGCCTAACGCCCCCAAATTGTAGCGGCTGGCGGTGGGCAGCAGCACGGCCGCCAGGTCGTAGGTATCCAGGGGCTCATTGTCCTTGAACAGCCCGTAGCGTTGCAGGAAGCCGAGGTCAAAGCCCACATTGTGTCCCAGCACCGGGGCCTGGCCGACGAACTCGGCCAGTTGATCGAGCACCTCCTCGATCCTGGGTGCGCCCTGCACCATGGCGTTGGTGATGCCGGTCAGTTTGGTGATGAAGGGGGGGATAGCGCGTTGCGGGTTGATCAGCGTCGTCCACTCATCTTCTATCCGGTGGCCTTTAAAGCGCACCGCCCCGATCTCGAGGATGGCATCCCGGTTTGGATCGAGGCCGGTAGTCTCTAAATCTAGGGCCACAATGGACGACATGGGCGGATTATACCATTCGCCGCCTCTGCCCAAGCGCACCCTGTCTTAATGCTCTCCTTAGAAAGTGGGTTGCTCCCCGTTGTATAATGGCCTCGCCCGACGGATGTTTGAGGCCCGCCAGGGCGACTATGAATTTGGGAGCCAACCGTGATTGCAGATATCGCAGGTCGAATTCGAGAGAACATTCAACAAGTCATTGTCGGTCGCGATGAGGCCATCAATCTGGCGCTGGTGGCCGTGCTGTGTGAGGGCCACGTTTTGCTGGAGGACGTGCCCGGCATCGGCAAGACCACCCTGGCGCGCGCCCTGGCCTCATCGCTGGGTTGCAGCTTTCGCCGCATCCAGTTCACCCCCGATCTGCTTCCTTCCGACGTCACCGGCTTGAGTTGGTTCAACCAGAAGAAGCAGGAGTTCGAGTTCCGTCCTGGGCCAGTGATGAGCCAGGTCGTGCTGGCTGACGAGATCAACCGCGCCACGCCGCGCACCCAATCGGCGCTCTTGGAAGCCATGCAGGAGCGCCAGGTGACCGTGGACGGTGTCACCTATCCCTTGGAGCGCCCTTTCCTGGTGCTGGCTACGCAAAACCCGGTCGAGCTGGAGGGCACCTTCCCATTACCCGAGGCCCAGATCGACCGCTTCCTGCTGCGGGTGGACATCGGCTACCCCGACCAGGAGGAGGAGAACGCCATCCTGGAGCGCTTCCGCCTGAGCGACCCGCTGCCTGATTTGGAGGCGGTCACCGATCCGGCGGAGGTGGTCGCCATGCAGGCTGCACGGCGGGAGATTCGCATCGAGGAGACCTTGCGCGATTACATCGTGCGCATCGCCCGCGCCACTCGCCAGCACGACGAGGTGGAGCTGGGCGCCAGCCCACGGGCGACGATGGCGCTCTATCAAGCTGCCCAGGCCTGGGCGGCCATCGCCGGGCGCGATTACGTCATCCCCGATGACGTAAAGGCCATGGCGCAGCCTACTCTGCTGCATCGTTTGATGATCGACCCGCAGTCTCAGCTACGTGGCCGCAGGCCGGGGGACATCTTGGACGAGATCGTCGCTTCGGTCAGCGTTCCGGTGGAGGGCTAGCTTGCCGCTGCGCGCCTGGCTCACCCTGCTGGTCGTGCTCATCCTGGTCGGCCTGCTGCTGAACGTTCCTGGGTTGCCCGCCCTGGCGACCACCATCGTGGGCGTGCTGCTGGCCGCCTCCTGGTGGCAGCGCCATGCACTGCGAGACGTGAACTATCGGCGCTATTTGCGCTTCACGCGTGCCTTCCCCGGCGAGCGCGTGCCGCTTTCCATCGAGGTCGTCAACGATAAGCTGCTGCCGCTCTCCTGGCTGCGCATCCGCGACCCGTGGCCCAAGGCGGTCGGGCCGGTCGATGAGAATATCCTGGGCGATACCCATCTGCCCGATCTGGGCGAGCTGACCACTTTTCTGGGCTTGCGCTGGTACGAGCGCGTGCGCCGGAACTATGAACTGCTCTTCCGCAACCGGGGCGTGCACACCATCGGACCTGCTTTGGGGCAATCCGGCGACCTATTTGGCATCTACAGCACCGAAAAAGAGCTTGCTCGCCCACAAAAGCTGGTGGTTTTCCCAAAGCTGATCCCCTTGCCCAAACTAGACCTGCCCGCCGAGCGCCCTTTTGGCGACCTGCGCTCGCGCCGCCGCATGTTCGA
>Ga0209164_1002067_pt1 | contig 22767 bp, 20 predicted proteins | sample MTBNYHSulfiMetaG_FD_187458 | JGI IMG/M metagenome (GOLD analysis project Ga0209164, IMG submission 187458) | Enrichment culture microbial communities from rom New York Harbor, USA that are MTBE-degrading - MTBE-NYH (New York Harbor Sulfidogenic)... | ecosystem: Environmental > Aquatic > Marine >... | reverse complement strand
GTACGGATACTGTGTGGGGCATCGGGACTATCAGGGCGACCTGACCCCCCACCTCCACCCCAGGCGTCTCCTGGACGGGATTATCGAGGGGGTCCGGGACGGGGGGAACAAGAGCGGGATACCGACCCCCTTTGGCTTGCTCCTGTTTGACGAAAGCTATACCGGCAAATGCCTCGTCTTTGTGACCACCATGGGGATGATGCCGGCCACGATCCAGGGCGCCTCTTCCCACCAAAAAACCACCACGCCCGGGGATCTGATTGTCATGTCAGGGGGGAGGGTCGGCAAGGACGGCATCCACGGGGTCACCGCGGCGTCCGAGACCTACAGCGAACACACCCCTGCAGGTCATGTGCAGATCGGCGACCCCTACACCCAGAAAAAGATGCATGACTTTCTCCTCGAGGCCAGAGACGAGGGACTCATCGCGTTCATCACAGATAACGGCGGCGGAGGCCTCTCCTCCTCTGTGGGGGAATCCGCCCGGTTCAGCAACGGCTGCAGGGTCGATCTGGAAAAAGTGCCCCTCAAATATGAGGGTCTGGACCAGTGGGAGATCTGGATTTCGGAATCCCAGGAGCGGATGACCATTGCGGTCAAGCCGGCGCATATCGATCGGTTCATGGCGCTGTCCCGGAAGCATTCCGTTGAGAGCACGGTCATCGGCGAATACACGGATTCCGGGTACCTCCATCTCCTGTATGAAGGGAAGTCCTGCGCCTATATACGGATGGATCTTCTCGAATCCGATTTTCCCCAGTGGGAGTTTGACGCCCACTGGATACCCCCCGAGCTGAGAGGGCTTGCGGAACCGGTTATCAGCGAACCCACCGACCATGGGGCACTCCTCCACGCCATGCTGGCCCGGCCCAATGTGTGCGCCCGCAACTGGATTGCACGCCAGTACGACCACGAGGTCCAGGGGACCAGCGTCATAAAGCCCCTTACCGGAAAAAAGAGAGACATCCCCTCGGATGCGGCGGTCATAAGACCCATCCTCGAATCCAAGAAGGGACTGGTCGTTTCCCAGGCCCTCAACCCGTTCTATTCCCAGATCGACACCTACCACATGACCGCGGCCACCATCGACGAGGCGGTCCGAAAGGTCCTGGCCGTGGGCGGGGACCCTGACCATCTGGGGGGGGTGGACAATTTTTGCTGGCCTACCATCGAATATGACCCGGTGAAAAATCCCGACGGCAGGTACAAGGCCGCGCAACTGGTCCGGTCCAACCAGGCCCTGCGTGATTATTGCCTGGCCTACGGGATCCCCCTCCTTTCCGGAAAAGACAGCATGTATATTGACGGAAACCTGAAAGGCCCCTTCGGCGAAAGGCGTAAGGTCTCGGGGCTCCCCACCCTCCTGTTTACGGTATCGAGCGTTATTGAGGATATCTTTGGGTGTGTCTCCATGGACCCCAAATTCCCGGGAGACATCATCTATGTCGTGGGCGAAACCCGGAACGAACTGGGCGGCAGCGAGTATTACCAGGCGATGGGGTCGGTCGGCATCAATGTCCCCAGGGTGGATGCCGAGGCATTGTGGCCCCACTACAAGGCGCTCCACCTGGCCATAATTAACGGCCTGGTCTCGTCGTGCCATGCGGTGTCGAGGGGGGGGCTGGCCGTGCACCTGGCCCTTACGGCCATGGCCGGCGAACTGGGGATGGATGTCGATCTCGCCCGAATTCCGGGCGCCGATGATCTCCCCCCAAGCCGGGCCCTTTATTCGGAATCGTGCGGCCGATTCATTGTCACGGTCGCCCCGGACCGGCGGGAGCGTTTTGAGGCCATCTTTTCCCATATGAGCATCGGCCGGGTCGGTGCAGTCATTGAATCGCCGACGTTCATCATAAGGGATGACGCAGGGACGCCCCTTGTCAGGGAAGATATCGCGGGACTCAAGAATTCCTGGAGACGGCCGTTTGGAGAACTCGTGTGAAACTTGAAACTGGATGCTTGATGCTGGATATCGGCCACTTGTTGCCAGCTCATTCGGAATTGGACGTTCGATGTTCGATGTTGAACGTTCGTCTCTTGGAAGGTATCTGTCTGAATTTGACTGGCCTCCGGCCAGAGGCGGTGCTCATATGAAACAGATCAAGGCGTTGGTCCTGACGGGCTACGGACTCAATTGCGACACCGAAACCGATTACTCGCTCAGGCTGGCGGGGGCGGATTCTCACAGGATGCACATCAATGAGCTGATCAGCGGCAAAAGGGACCATTCCGGCATCAGGTTGCACGACTATCATATCCTGGTCTTCGGCGGCGGATTCAGCTGGGCCGATGATCATGGGGCCGGCGTGCTCATGGCTGCCAAAATGAAGCATCATCTGGGCGAGGAACTGAATGCGTTTGTTCAAAACGGCAACCTCATCATCGGCATCTGCAACGGCTTCCAGGCCCTGGTCAATATGGGTCTCCTTCCGGGCTTTGGGGACCGACACCGGGAGCGGAGCGTGGCCCTGACCTACAACGATTCGGGCAACTTTATTGATACGTGGGTCAGGTTGAGGGTCGATCCGGAATCCCCCGGGGTTTTTACCCGTGGGATCTCTCATCTGGAACTCCCGGTGAGGCATGGCGAGGGAAAGTTCTATGCCTCCCAGGAAACCCTTGAGAAGCTCTTTCTGAACCACCAGGTCGTGTTGCAGTATGCCGGCGACGACGGGAAGGCGGCTGACGGCGTCTGGCCCTTCAACCCCAACGGGTCACTTAGGGATATCGCAGGGATCTGCGATGCGACCGGCCGGGTCTTCGGGCTTATGCCCCATCCCGAGGCCTTCAATCATTTCACCAACCACCCTGACTGGCCATGGGAAAAAGAGACCCTTTTCCGTCAGGGTGAGACCACGGTCCCGGAGGAGGGAGAAGGGGTCCGCATATTCCGGAATGCGGTGGATTACATGCGGGGGGCATAGGGCGGGGAGCAGGGAGCGGGGAAATATAGGTCCAATAGGGCTTATTGGACCTATTACCGGGTAAAGATGAAGATTCACACCGTTGATCGGAAAATCATGTGGGGGGACCTGGATTCCCTGGGCATCGTATTCTATCCCCGGTTCTACGAGTGGATCGATGCCTCGGGGCATCTCTTTTTCGAGGCCGTGGGTCTCCCTCAGGGCGACATGTGGCGCAAGAGAAAGATGCTCTTTGGTCTTGTGGAGACCTCATGCCGATATCAGCGTCCCGGCAGATACCATCAGGAGATCCGGATCGCCACCCACCTGGATGCCCTGGGAGAGAAGACAGCGACATTGAAACATCAGATCATGGATCGGCCCACCGGGGCGCTCCTCGTGGAAGGATATGAAAAGCGGATCTGCCTCGATGTCTCCGACCCGGACGATTTCCGCGCCATCGATATACCGGACGACATTTTGAATGTGCTCAAGGGGTTCATGTGAGCCAAGGCCCCATTTTTTCTTGACTTTTGATCAGCGATCGGAGTAAAAAGGCCTCACAGTTTTTCACTGTTTATCCATCGCTAAAAGGAGAAAGGCGCGCGGCGGTTTTATAAGGCCGGGCAACCATCGATATCCGGGCGGGTATTCCGGCGGATGTCGCCTCTGGGATGGGGAAAATGGCCTGAACCTAAGAAAAATGCTTGACATTTCTCTCATAACTTGTTAAATACCTCCCCACGAAGTATCATAAAGGGTGCCATTAAGGGGGGAACTGCTTGAAACTGCCTATATTTTCTATAGAAAGGAGGCGATAGGTTTTATTATATTTTTAAGGGGTTATTGAGTTGAGAGACGTTTTAACCATAAACTATTTTAGGAGGAGAGAGTAATGAAGAAACTATTTGTACTGGGTATGGCAGCCCTGCTGCTGGTCGCCTTCAGCGTACCGGCCATGGCAGATGTCAAGATCGGCGGTATTATCTTCACCGATTTCTATTACATTGATCGCAACAAAGACAATATGTTCAACCCGCAGAGAGGACAGACTTCCTACTCTAACACCGCCATCCAGGTGCCTAACATCACCCGTCTGTATGGCCGGTGGACCAACGAAGACAACGTGGGGATGTACATCGAATTCGGTCTCGGCCAGGGCGGCGGCGGCATCGATGGCAGCAGCTCTGACGACCAAAACAGCGCGGTCGTCCGTCATGCCTACGGCTGGTGGGACGTCAATCCCATGTTCCAGATCATGGCGGGTCATTCCACCACGCCCTTCTCGCCCCTGAACCCCAACCAGTTGCTGGGTACCCGTTCGGGCAGCGTTAACATCATCGGCGTCGGCTATGGCGACTACTACGCAGGCCGGTTTGCCCAGGTCAGGGGTACCTTCAAATTCGGCAAGGTTGCAAAGCTCGAGATCGCCTTGGTGGACCCGAACGGCGCACAGAGCGCCGGCGGTCAATTCTTCCCCACGCCCTACAGCGCCAACAACACCGTGATCCCCCGGATCGACGTCAGCGTTCCCCTCTATCTGGGTCCCGTGCACCTCTATCCCGGTATTATGTGGCAGCAACGCAGCGTGGATATGGCTGCGGGTGTAAATGTTGATGACACCATCACCACCTGGATCGGGACCATCGGCGGCAAATTCGGCATGGGTCCGTTCGCCGTATCCGGTGAGTTCAACTACGGTGAGAACTGGGGCAATACCCGCGGCCTGGCTGGTTACAGCATGCCTGCACGTATGTCATCCGCCTCCCTCAAGGCCGACAACAACATCAACAATGCCGAGACCTGGAGCTGGTGGGTGGATCTCTCCTATAAATTCGGTCCGATCGCGCCTTCTTTTATTTTCGGCATGATGGACACCAAGAACCATGTCAGTGGAACGGATGTGGGGATTGAGTCCCAGAGCATGATGTACGGCATCAGCGTTCCGATCGACCTGGCCAAGGGTTTCAGGATTCGTCCCGAGTTGATGTGGTATGACGATGGGAAGTTGAAGACGGATAATCTCGGAGATGAAAATCTCGGCAAATACATGATCGCCGGTGTGCAGTTCCAGATCACCTTCTAAGCGTATATTGTTCCATTTAGCCAGGGGCCGGCTTTGAGGCCCCTGCAGAATTAAAAAGCCCCCTTCCAGGAGGTATCCGGAAGGGGGCTTTTTTTGGCATTGCTTTCCGCCAAGAGGCAGGCTGGCCATTTATGCCCGAAGGGGACGAACCCCCCGTCAGGAGCGCTCGGCTACGTCAACCACCGCTTTCGTCTCTTGTAATGCTTCACGTCACGGTAGCTCTTTTTCTTTCCCACTTCCGTAAGCCCCAGATAGAATTCCCTGACGTCGGCATTTTCCCTAAGCTTTTCCACCGAGTCGTCCAGGACGATCCGGCCATTTTCCATGACATAGCCGTGGGTTGCAATGGAGAGGGCCAGCCGGGCGTTTTGTTCCACCAACAGGATGCTCACCCCCTCCTCTGTGTTGATCTGCTGAATGATACGGAATATTTCAGAGACCAGCAGGGGGGAAAGGCCCATGGAAGGCTCGTCCAAGAGCATCAGGATGGGGGTGGACATCAGGCCCCTGCCGATAACGAGCATCTGCTGCTCGCCACCGCTGATGTAGCCGGCCAGGACATTTTTGCGGGCCCTGAGCCTCGGGAAATAGTCATAGACCATGGCCATGTGCGTTCGCATCAGGCCCCTTCCCTTGTTGGTGTGGCCGCCTGCCATGAGGTTTTCGTCAACCGTCAGGTCCTCAAAGACCCTGCGGCCCTCCATGACCTGGAATATCCCCATGCGCACGATCTCTTCAGGGTATTTCCGGTCGATCCGATCCCCCTGGAAATGGATGGACCCGTCCGTGACGTTCCCATCCTCGGATTTCAGCAGACCTGAAATGGCCTTGAGGGTAGTCGTTTTACCCGCGCCGTTGTTTCCCAGCACGGTAACAATCTGCCCCTTGTTGACCTGGAGGGACATCCCTTTCAGCACAAGGACCGCATTGTGGTAGATCACTTCGATATTGTTGACGGCTAACAGCGGTTCCATTTAGTGTTCTCTAACCGAAAAAGGGACCCAAGGGACCCAAGGGACCCAAAGGACAAAAAAATTGATTTCGATGCCTAATGCCTCACGCCTGGCGCCTTATGCCTTACGCCTCTATCACGCTCCCAGCCGCGAATAAGTAATGTCTTCTTCTCCCAGATAGGCCTTGATGACGTTTTCATCATGCCGGATCTCCTGGGGTTTCCCCTCGGCGATTTTCTGGCCGAAGTCGAGGACGCAGATCCGGTCGGAGATGTCCATAACCACCCCCATGTCGTGCTCGATCAGGATGATGGTGACCCCCCAATCCTCGTTGATATCCAGGATAAAGCGGGCGATATCTTCGGTTTCTTCCAGGTTCATACCGGTGGCCGGCTCGTCCAAGAGGAGGACCCTTGGTCTCATGGCCAGGGCGCGGGCCAGTTCAACGCGTTTCTGGAGTCCGTAAGGGAGGGCGTGGACCACCTGTTTCCGGATGTGTTCAATCTCGAGGAGGTCAATGATCTTTTCCTCTATCTCTTTGCGGAGTTCAATCTCTTCTTTTCGCGAACTTCCGTAATAAATCCCCCCGGAAAGGAACCCTGATCGCAAATGCACGTGTGCGCCCAGCTTTATATTGTCCAAGACCGTCATGTGGGCGAAGAGTTCCACGTTTTGGAATGTACGGGCGATCCCCATACCGGCGATCCGGTGTGGTTTCGTTTGCGAGATGTCCTGGCCTTCGAAAATAATGCTTCCTCTTTCAGGATGGTAGAATCGATTGATGCAGTTCAGGAGGCAGGTCTTGCCCGCGCCGTTGGGGCCGATAATGGAGAAGATCTCCCCTTTCCTGACGCCGGTCGTCACGCCGTTCAGGGCCATGAGTCCGCCGAAGCTGAGATGGAGGTCCTTGACCTGAAGCTGATATTCTTCTTTATCTTTTTCCATTCACGATTCGATGTTGGATGTTCGATGTTGGATGTTCGATGTTGGATGTTCGATGTTGGATGTTCGCGTTTTCAGAGACCCTGATTCATCATTCGATGTTGGAAGTTCGATGAATCCCGCCTTCGGCGGGATTCATCTCTTCTTCACTCAATCGGTTCCACCTGTTTGACCCTGACGACCGTCTTCATGCGGAATCCCTTTCCGTCCTGATAGCGGATATCCGCCTCCACCTTCAACTCCTCCTCATCGCCATACAGGGCATCGATCAGGTCCTTGTATCGTTCGGCGACGAATTTCCGCCTCACCTTGCGTGTTCGGGTCAATTCATCGTCATCCGCATCCAGTTCCTTGTAGAGGAGGACAAACTTCTTGACCTTGGCCACCTTGGGCAATGATTCATTGGTCTTGGCCACCTCCCCGGCAATCAGATCGTAGATCTCCCGCTTTTGGGAGATATCCGTAAAGGTCGTATACGGGATCTGGTTGTTTTCCGCCCACTTCCCCACGTTGGGCATGTCGATGGCGATCATGGCCGTAATAAAGGGGCGTTCCTGGCCGATGACCACGGCATCCAGGATGTAGGGGCTGAACCTCAATTTGTTCTCGATGAGCTGGGGTGAAAACTTGCTCCCGTCGGCCAGCTTCATCACGTCGGACATACGGTCAATAATGATGATGTGTCCATCGTCTTCAATGAGCGCCGCGTCTCCCGAATGAAACCATCCGTCCCTAAGGGCCTCTGCCGTGGCCTCAGGGTTTTTGTAGTACCCCTTGAAAATGGTGGGACCGCGAGAGAGGAGTTCCCCGGTATCCGATACCTTGAACTCAATCCCAGGGAGGGGCTGTCCCACCGTGTCGAGACGGATGTCGTCCGTGCGGTGGATGATGGAGGCCGCGGTCTGCTCGGTCATGCCGTAGGCCTGCTTGATGTTGACGCCGAGGGCCTGGAACATCTGGAAGATCTCAGGCCCCAGCGGGGCGCCCCCGGTATACACGTGTTTGAGCCTGGCGAGCCCCAGGTAATTTTTGAGTGCTCGAAAGAGGAAAAGATACCCAAGTCCATACAGCAGCCTCCATTGAAACGGGGCTTGCTTCTTTTTCAGCTTATAGTCCGACATTCGGTAGCCGACAGGCACAAAGGCCTTGTACACGAGGCGTTTAATCCATACGGCGTCCTGGATCTTCACCTGGATGTCCGAGCACATCCGCTCCCATATGCGGGGGGGCGCCAGTATGATATGGGGACCGATCTCCCGGAGGTTATCCTGGACGGTTTCCACCTTCTCCGGGAAATTGACGGTAAAGGCCTTGTAGAGCGACCAATAGACGCCGAATTCCTGCTCGCCGATCCAGGGAAACGGGAGAAACGACATGTATTCAAAGGTGGGTTCGGCCGTATCCACGGTGTCCTGGGCCCTGGCCACGCAATACATGTTTTGCTGAGTGATCATGCTTCCCTTGGGGAGGCCGGTCGTCCCGGATGTGTAGTTGATCATGCCCACGTCATCCGGCGTGACCTTGCGCCACATCTCTTCAAACAGGTGCGGCTCCTTTTCAGATAGCCTGCGTCCCTGTTTCTGAACATCCCTAAAATAGAGAAGGATCGGGTCATCGTAGCGCCGCATTCCCTTGGGATTGTCTACAATGACCCTTTGAACAAGGGGGCATTTCTCCTTGATGTCGAGCACCTTGTCGGCCTGTTCCTGGTCGCCGGCCACCACATAGATGGCATCGGAATGATTCAGGATGTATTCCACCTGGTCCAGATGGCTGTCCGGGTAGATCCCCACAATCGCCCCGCCCAGGGCCTGGGCCGCCACCTCTGAGTAGAGTCCCTCGGGCCGGTTGTCTCCGGCATAGGCGAGCTTGTCCCCGGGCTTAAAGCCTAAAGAGTGGAGTCCCAGAGCGAAATCACGCACGTTTTCGTAATAGCCCCTCCAGGTGACCGGTTGCCAGATCCCGTATTCCTTCTCCCGAATGGCCACACGGGAATCGCCGTATGTCTCGGCATTCCGATGCAACAGGGCTGGAAGCGTTAATATGTCCATAAAGGCAATTTCATGGTTCAAGATTCTCCTGTCCGCTGCGGTTCCAGGGACAGGAGAATCATAGAGATGGACCGGTTACATAAAAGGCTGACGGCAGCATTTCGAAAAAGGAGCTTTCCCGCCAGGGTATCATCATCGATTTGGCTGGTGCGTTAATCCAGGGTCATCCAGTCGGAAATGGGATCGAACTGCATGGTCTTTGAATTCCCCCGTACGATCCTTCCCACCGGGATGCTGTTGTTCTTCATGGTTACCGGGGGCATGAGCCCGCCCACATCAAACCCCTTGATGGACTGAAGCGCCTTGGCAAGACGGGTCCCGTCGATGGCCCCGGACTTGGCCGCAATCCGGTACGACTCGATGATGAGCTGAGTCCCCATGAAGACCTGCATGTAGGCCTGAGAACGATAGGCAGCGGTTTTTGGGTGATGCTTTTCGGTCCAGGCGCGGATCTTTTTGACCATCGGGTTTTCATCCTGATAGTAATAAGAGTAGGCCGTAACCCCTACATATTCATCCGCCAATGGTCCCAGTTGGTCCAGCAGGTGTTTCTCGGTTGACCAGAAGGTCCCCATGAACTGGCACTTTAAGCCGTAATCCTTGGCCTGTTTCATCACCGCGGTAATCGGCGTGGTGACAAACCCCTGGAAGATGCAATAATCCACCTTGTTCTTCTTCATGTCGAGGACCTGGGTGGAGATGTCCACCCCCCCTACCTTGGCAACCTCTTCCGCAACCAGGTTCAGGCCCAGTTTCTTGCAGATCTCCCGGCCGGCCGGGATCGGTTCACGCCCGAACTCGGTGTCGCTGTAAAAAAAGGCGATATTGGCCCCGGGTTTCTGCTTGGCGATGTATTTCAGAAGGATCCCGAACTGTTCCACATAGGTGGGCCCGGCCAGAAAAAGGTATGGGTTCTTGGCGGGGTCGGCAGCAATCTCGGCAAAGGTATAGGCGGAGTACAACACCTTGTAACGGTCCTTGATCTCGGGGCCCAGGGCCTCGGTCATGCCGGTGCTCTGCCCCCACATGGCCTGGGGTTTGTGCTGGGCGTAGAGACGTTTGAAGGCCGCAATGCCCACGTCATTCTTGTATTCCCCGTCGGCCCAGAAATACTTGATCTTTTTCCCGTTGATCCCCCCTGCCTCATTGGCCATGGCTACGGCATCTTCCATGGCATCCGCGCCGTGAATGCCTGCAAAGGCAAAGCGGCCTGTGAATGGGTGAACCCCACAGATGACGGGTTCCTCATCCTGGGCCATAGCCGTGTCGATGCCAAGGCACCCCGCCGTCAACATGATACAAAAAAGAAAAACGCCCAGTTTCTTTGTCATGACTCTTCCCCCTTTGCTTGATTGAATGGTTGACTCCCCCTAACTGAAAAGACGCCGGTTCACCTCCCTTCAAGTATTTCACAGAACTGGTCGATCCTCGACCACCCCTAATAAGAAAACGGCCACAGCCTGAAGAACACCTTGATCCGGTTCCAGATTTCAGCAAGACCGCGTGGCTCAAAAATCAGAAAAAGGACAATGAGAAGGCCAAAAACAACCTCTTTCATGGGGACAAAGATCGCCTCATGCCCAGGGGCAAAGGCCTTCACCACCTCTGACAGATAGTTGAGGAGTTCGGGCGTCAGGGTGATGAATATGGCGCCGAAGATAGAGCCGAGGACGCTCCCCAGACCCCCAACGATAATCATGGCCAGGAACTGGATGCTCAGGATGAAAGGGAAATGGTCCGGCGTCACCACCTTGAGAAAGGTCATCCAGAGGGCCCCGGCCACGCCTGCATAAAAAGAGCTGATGGCAAAGGAACTGAGTTTGTATCTGAAGAGGTTGATCCCGATGATCTCGGCCGAGAGGTCCCGGTCGCGGATGGCGATGAAGGCCCTCCCGGTTCGCGTACGAATCAGGTTCCTGGCATATCCCACAGCGAGCACCACAAAAAAAAGGGTAATCCAGTAGAAATCCCTTTCGGTCTTGAATTCGAAACCGGCAATGGTGGGGGGAGGGATGTGAATGCCGGTGATTCCCCTGGTCATGGATTCCCACCGGGTAAAGATGAATTCAAAAATAAACTGGGCAGCGAGGGTGGCAATGCAGAGATAGAGTCCTTTGACGCGAAGGGAAGGGATGCCGATTATCAGACCGGCCAGGGCCGCCACAAGGCCTGCGCAGGGGATGGACAGCCAGAAGGAAAAGCCGAGACGGGTCACCAGGATGGCCGAGGTGTAGGCCCCCACGCCCAAGAAGGCGGCGTGGCCCAGGGAGATCTGCCCGGTAAAGCCGGTGAGGAGGTTCAGTCCTATGGCCCCGATGATGGCAAAGCCTATCATGTTGGCCACATAGAGAAGGTAGGCGTTGGCCATGAAGGGAAAGGCCAGGAGAAAGAGGAACAGGAGGAACAGCCAGAATTTTACAAAAAGAGACTGGAATATCGCCTCGTCCTGGATGTAGGTTTCTTTAAAATCTCCGCACCGCATCGTTTAAAAGCACGCTCCTTGGCCATTCATCGTCGGTTTCGGATTTTATATGCGTACACGCCGGGTGTTCGCGTTTTCAATCAGCAATCGCCACTCAACAATCGTCAATCCCCTCAGACCCTTTCAATAAGCTGTTTGCCGAACAGACCATAGGGCCGAATCATGAGGATGAGAACCAGGATAAAGAAGGGCGCCACATCCTTGGCCCCTCCCCCTACCAGCGGATCGATGTAAAGGCCTGTCAGGTTTTCCAGTATCCCGATAATGAAACCGGCCAGGACGGCCCCCCCAATGCTGTCGAGGCCCCCCAGAATGATGACGGCCAGTACCTTCAGCCCGATATCCCCCATATATACGCTGATGCCGCTGATGTTCCCGATGACAATCCCCCCCAATACCGCGGCCATGGCCCCAAAACACCAGGCCAGGGCAAATACCCACCGGACGCTGATGCCCATGGAAAGGGCGGCCTGCTGGTCGCTGGCCACTGCCCTCATGGCCACGCCGGTGCGGGAGAACTTGAAGATAAGGAGGAATGCAATGGTGCCGATAATGGCGAAGACAAATCCCCACAAGAGCCCGGACGGGACCACGGCAAAGTTGAGATCCAGGGGCTCAGGGGGGAATATCTGGGGAAAATTTCGGAAGGTGGGGGTCCATACCATGTACATCAGGCCTCGAAGGATAACGCCAAGGCCGATGGTGACCATGATGACCGATATGATGGGCTCTCCGATAAGAGGACGTAGAATAAGCCGTTCCACCACGATGCCAAGAACGACGGCTGCCGCAAGTGTCAGAAGAAGGGCCAGGGAAAAGGGAACCCTGACCTGGGTCAGCACCGTAAAACAGATAAATGCGCCGAGGGTCATGAACTCGCCCATGGCCAGGTTGAGGACGCTGGTCGCTTTGTAGATCAGGACAAAGCCGAGCGCTATCAGGCCGTATAACCCGCCTGTTGCAAATCCGGTGATGATGACCTGGATCAGGATATCCATATGAGCGAGGCCTCTGGCAGGTGGCCAGTCAGTTCAGACAGTAACTTTTCAAAAGACGAACATCCAGCATCGCATGAATCTGTAACGCGCACCCGGCAACACGAACGAAGCTCCATATGATCTTCCCCTGTGGTTGGGTCGCTGTTATCGAGCTTATTACCATCCATAGGTAGTCTGTGTCAAGAAGTTTGGTGAATGACATTCAGAAAACTGTCACGGCTTCAGAGGGTGCTCGATATGACGACCTTCTGGATCTGGCTGGTCCCTTCATAGATCTGGGTGATCTTGGCATCCCGCATCATTCTCTCCACCGGATACTCCTTGACATACCCGTACCCGCCCAGGAGCTGAACCGCATCGGTAGTGACCTTCATGGCGGTCTCTGCAGCGAAGAGCTTGGCCATGGCCGAATACCGGATGATGTCTTTCGAGAGCCGGTCCAGATTTCTGGGCAGCTTTTCAAAGAGGGCGGCGGCCTTGTAGGTCAATTGCCTGGCCGCTTCCACCTGGGTTGCCATATCGGCCATCATCCATTGAAGGCCCTGAAAAGAAAAGAGCGGCTTGCCGAACTGAGTTCTCTCTTTGGTATATTGAACGGCGTAGTCCAGGGCCCCCTGGGCGATGCCCACGGCCTGGACGGCAACGGGGATACGGGTCAGATCAAGGGTCTTCATGAGAATGGCAAACCCCATCCCCTCCCCGGCCAATATGTTTTCCGCAGGGACCCGTACGTCTTCGAGGATGATCTCCACCGTGGAAGATCCGCGTATCCCCATCTTGTTTTCGTGTTTGCCGATGCTGAAACCAGGGGTCCCCTTTTCCACCACAAAAATGCTCGTCCCCTTGGTTCCGGGGATGGAGGGATCGGTCCTTGCCGCAATGCACACGAGGTCCGCCACATCCGCGTGGGAGATAAACATCTTGGTCCCATTGATCACGTAGTCATCGCCATCCCTGACCGCCTTGGTCTTGAGCCCTGAGACATCCGATCCCGCATTCGGTTCGGTGAGGCCGAAGGCCACCAGGTGTTCACCGGAGGCCAGCTTGGGAAAATATTTCGACTTCTGTTGGTCGGTTCCGGCAATCATGATAGGCGTGGTGCCGAGTTCATGGACCAGAAGGATAACCGACGTGGAGGCGCAGACCTTGGCAATCTCCTCGATGATCAGGCAGAGGGAGAACAGACCCATCTCAGCACCGCCATATTGCTCGGGGAAATCAGCCCCGAACAGGCCGTTCTCCCGCAAAACCTCAACCATATCCCAGGCGAATGTCGCCTCTTCATCGCGCTTTTCCGCGCCCGGGGCGATCTGCTCCTTAGCGATGCGCGCCACGGTATCCTTGAGCATCTGTTGTTCTTCTGTAAGATCGTATGACATGTCTTGCTCCTTTCTGAAGAAGGTCTTTGGCAAGGATTCACAGGTCCAGGGTTCAAGATTCTCCGGATGTCTGAACCTCCACCCCTTTGCGTTTTGTTCAGATATCTGCTCAATATAAAAGCCGGTGCAAGGTCATTATCCGCTTTTGCAGGTTTTGTCAATACCCTGGTGCAATCACTTGACACAATGATCCTCCTATCCTATGTTCCCAAGACCTTCAAAAAGCCGTCATACTTGGATTTGGTTTCGCGGTTCGATCCATAAGGGTGTTTTGGAAAGGAACAGACATGATAAAAACATTTGAAGAGAGTCCATTGTACAAGATAGCCAACCCCAGAAGCATCGCGTTTTTCGGGGCGTCCAACCATATCACTGCCATGGGAACCAACCTTCTTTTGTCGTTGCAGGCCGCAGGCTTCGAAGGCCCTGTCTACCCGATTCACTACAAGGAGGATCGGGTGCTGGGCCTGGAGGCCTACCGCGATGTCCTGGATCTGCCTGAGATCCCGGACGTGGCGGTGATGGTGCTTCCCACCCGGATGGTCAACTCCACACTCGAGGCGTGCGGCAGAAAGGGGATACGGAAGGTGGTGATCGTTTCCGGAGGTTTTAAGGAGGTTGGGGGGGAGGGAATCGTCCTTGAAAGGGAACTGGTGGAGATCGCACGCCGATACGGTATCCGTGTCCTGGGCCCCAATTGTCTCGGGGTGGCCAACCTTCATCGCCATCTGAATACCACCTTCATCCCCTATGAAGGGCCGGCCGGGTTTATCGGGCTGGCGTCTCAGAGCGGGAGCTTCGTAACCCAGCTTTTCGACTACCTGGCCAGGCTCGGGCTGGGATTCAGCACGGCCTTCAGCGTGGGGAATGAAGCGGATATCGATCTGGTTGACGCCATGGAATACCTGGCCCTTTGTCCCCACACCCGGGTTATCGCCCTCTATATCGAAGGGATTCGGCGGGGGCGGGCATTTGTGGAAACGGCGCGATCCATCGTGCCGCATAAGCCGGTGGTGGCCCTCTATGTGGGCGGATCCGAGACAGGGAGACAGGCCGGCTTCTCCCATACCGGGGCCCTGGCAGGTCCGGATGATCTGTACGAGGGGATGTTCAGACAGAGCGGGATCATCCGCGCCCGGTCGGTTACCGAGTTGTTCGATTTCTGCTGGGCCCTGGGAAGCCTGCCCCTGCCCAAGGGGCGAAGGGTGGTGATCCAGACCCATTCAGGCGGGCCGGGGGCCGCAGCCGCTGACGCCTGCGGCCGGTCAGGCCTGGAACTCCCGGCATTATCCGATGACACGGTGGAGAAGCTGACGCCCTTTGTGCCCCATACCGGGAGCGTCAGCAATCCGGTGGATCTGACCTTTACCAAAAATCCCAACGACTTCTATTGGAGTATCCCGGGAATCCTCATCCAAGAAGAGAGGGCCGATGTCCTCCTCATCTACTTCCTTACGCCGACTCAGGTGGTCAAAAGGGCCCTTGAGCAGATGGGGGTGCCTCCGGAACAGGTATCCGATCAGGCCCAAAAGCTTATGGATGAGCAGTGCGGCGCTATTGCGCGTCTGGTCCGGACAAGTGGCAAACCGCTTGTGGGATATACGTTTCGCGGTCCCGACGATCCATCCATCCGCGGGCTCATGGACCGTGGGGTGCCTGTCTTTCAGGGGCCTGAACGCGCGGCGCGGGCCATCGCGGCCCTGGTGAAACATGCGGAACGACGGGATGCTCCGGAGGGAGATTGCCATGTGAAAGGGGCCTTCGGAGGAGCAACGGAAAGGCCGCGTCGGGATGGAGATGGGGTGTAAAATTTCAATAATCTGTTTGACATAGCCTGATAATGCTGGTATCAAAGAAACTTTTCTGTAAATGTCTCCGCCTCCTTGAGCGTGCATGTTCATAGAGGTGTGACGCCGTTACCGCGCTCAAAAAAAATAATCGGGGCGCTCCTGCGGCCTGCAATCCTCTAATTCCGGATCTGGGTGCTGCTATGAATACGTCGGTTATATTGGAAGAAAGGGATGTGTCTCGGTGTATCGATGAGATGGCCCGCCAGATCGTCGAAAAGATCGGATCGGGTGAAGGCGTTGTCCTTGTGGGCATCCGGACCGGCGGGGCGTTCCTGGCCTCTCGGCTCCAGAAGGCCATGACCCGCCTGAATGTGCCCACGCCGCCCTTAGGCATCCTGGATATCACCCTGTATCGGGATGACTGGACGAGAATCGGTCCGACGCCGGTCGTCGGGCAGACCGACCTCCCCTTTTCGGTCGATGACAAATTGGTTATTCTGGTGGATGATGTCCTCTTCACGGGAAGAACGGTTCGGGCCGCCATGGACGCACTGATCGACTTCGGCCGGCCCAGAAAGATCGAACTGGCCATTTTGGCTGACCGTGGCGCCGACAACCGGGAACTGCCGATTGCACCCAATTATGTAGGCGGGGTGTGGAATACCTCCCCTGAACAGACCATCAATGTCTATCTGAAAGAGGAGGGTTACGACGATCATGTGGCGATTGAGGAAAAAGGGGCTGCATGAAACGGAAAGGGAAACCCAAGAAAAGGCCCGCCACCCTTCCTCCCCTCAGGGCGGAGGAGGAAGGCCTGGTGGCCCAGCTCATTCAGGAGATCCGACATGGCGCCCCTCCGGACATTGTCGAGAAGGTGCCGGACCCCCTCTGTGCGCAACGCCTCATCGCGTCGCTCCCTTCGGAAGAATATGTTGTTCCCCTCCTGTTGGCCCTGAAAGAGAGGTTTCAAGAGAGAAACGTGAATAGGGCCATCCGGCGCGCCGTGTTCAAGCTTGATAAAAGGGGCGTTTCCACTGACGCCTTCCATGCGGACCAGGCCATGGCCTCCACCATCTTGAAGCCACCGGAAAAGGAGCGCCCTCTCTGTTATGTAGGGCCTGTGAACGGGGAGGGCATCCGGGCTGTCGCGGTCATCCTGCATCGGGGAGGGAAAGTCTTTGATGCAGGGTTCGGGATTGTTTCCGATAAGGAAGGGTTTCAAGCCTTTTTATTCCACAGAGTCAGCAGGAAAAAGGCGAAGGAGCTAAGAGATCAGTTCGAAGGGGAGGCCGGTCCCTTTGTGGAAACATCGCTCGCACACGGGGCAGCCATTCTGGAGGCGGCTTACCAAAGGCAACTATCTTTCAAATCCCCTGTCCCCAAGGATTATCTCGAGTTGAGGACAAGGCTCCTGAGCCATGCGGCACTGCTTGAGCATCCGATGATCTACGATCTGATCCCTGAAAGCGCCGTTTCAGGGCATGGCCCTACCGACGCGGAAATCAGAGACCTCCTGGAAGACCCGTTGATGGAGTCGTGGCTCATTGAACTCGATGCGATGAGACCGTTTATGGAAGATATGTACAGGGTGAATGAAAGCCCCATCCTCCTTACCCCGGTCCAGAAATCCGCCAGGATCAGGGAGATTCAGGATAAATGCCTGGCCGGAATTTTCACGGCAGAGGAGCGGAAACGGCTGAAGGGCCGTCTCGAGGAAATGGCATACATATTTCTGAAGATCGGGCAGGAAGAGACGGCAAGGGTGGCCCTGGCTGCCGCGCAGACCGCCGACCAGGAAGTCACGACCCTGAAGACCAACCCGGTGATTGAGGTCCTTTTGCAGCGAAGCCTCGCCTTTTATCATAACGCAACGGAAGAAAAGGTCCGTGAACAGGGCTCGGGCAAGAGAGATGCTGCCTCTCCCATTATACTGCCCTGAGGACGAGACCCTTGAGGAGACGCCCATGCCGGCAACGATCAGCGTAAAAACCGGTTCGAGAATAGACATGGTCGATATCACGTCGCTGGTGAACGCAGAGGTCTCAAAGAGCGGCGTGACGGACGGGATCTGCATCGTCTACGTGCCCCATACGACCGCCGGCGTGACCATCAATGAAGGGGCGGATCCGGCGGTCTGTACCGACATCATTCGAAAGATGAACGAACTGGTCCCCCCCAACGACCGGTACCGTCACATGGAGGGGAACTCCGACAGTCATATCAAGACATCCCTCATGGGCAGCTCGGTCACCGTGATCGTTGAAGAGAGACGTCTGGTATTGGGGACCTGGCAGAAGATATTTTTTTGCGAGTTTGACGGCCCGAGATCGCGAAAGGCGTATGTAAAGACGCTGAACGGTTAAGGCGGAGCGCCTGTCGGCGTTCGTTTCTCTCATCATATGAGCGTTACTGCCTGTGGGTCCATTCCTATCTGTACCAGCCAATTCTGGATCGCCTTGTAAAGAAGCCGGTAATAGGCTTCCGTACCCCCCAGCCCGCGTCTGCCGAAGTAATAGTTAATCTCCAAAAAGAGGGGCTCGGGGTCCTTTTCTGTGAGGGGAAACACAAAGTCGATGGCCGCCAGGTTGATGCCGGTCTTTTTGCAGAGTTCCTGCGTGTATGCGCGCCCCTTTTCCTGAAGTCCCGGCTGCCAGTCGCAGTCGATGATGGCCCCCCGGCTGATGGTGGTGATCTTCTGCCCCGGTTCATTGGGGCGTTTCCAGTACGTGAGTATCCGGTCCCCGATGATGACTGACCGAAGCACATTCCCTCCGCAGCGGACATATTCCTGGGTAACGAATCCGGTCATGCCGGAATTTTCACGGAGGGCAAGGTGAACCACGGCCTCCTTCAATTCGTTTGTGTTTTCAACCAGAAATATCCCCTCCGCCTCGTGGCGTCGATCCTCCTTGATCAGAAAGGGCATTTCATGGGGCAGGGTCTTCATGCCCGGGTGGGCATCTTTGAATTGCCCGACCGATTCCCAGGAAACTGTCTTCGGATGGGGAAGGGTCAGTTCTCTGAACATTTGTGCCTGGCCGATTTTCCCTGGATACCGGATGCGTGCGTCATAATTGGGAAAAATGTTTGCAGTGGAGGCGAGGCAGATCTCATGGAGATTCTGGGCGCATGCCTGGGGAAGAATAATGGCGTCGGCATTCCGGATACACTCGAGGATATCGGCGTCCAGCCTTCGGTCTCCGAGGATGATCTGAATGTCGGCATCGATGCATGGATGAAATGAAAGGATCATGGTTTGACTTTGTCCTGACAGGTGACTATAATCCTTATACATAATTTAAAGGAGCGAGACAATGCCCATTTTTGAATTCAGGTGCGCCGCTTGCGGCGAGGTCTTTGAGAAGCTTTTCATGGGCTCGGACGAAGAGGTGGATATGACCTGCCCCAAATGCAAGGCCGAGACCATTGAGCGGGTGGTCAGCCGGACCAACTATTCCATCGGCGTGGGTCCCGGGGGCAACCAGCCCAAGATAACAGCCAAATCATGTGGTGATGCCAACCAGTGCATGACCCTGGATCTGCCCGGCCCTGCCAGATGAATGATCGATCCCCTTCCCAGCCCTTTCCTGATCCTGAATTGAATGATGATGACCGGATTCGAATCAGCGAAGTCTTTCAGCGGGATATCGTGCAGAAACTCATGATGATGCACGCGCGAAACGGCACGATCTGTTGTGAATTCGCCGGAGAGAAATACAAACACTGGCTCATCGAATTCAGATCCAGCAGGGCCGGGCTGGATATCGTCGGGTTTGAGTATGACCCGGAATCGAGGAGTTTTGAATTGCCGCACCCGATCTTGGAAGAGACATAACCGACCATGTTTGAAAGCAAATTCATCGGAAAGACCACGATCCTCCCCCCGAGCTGTCCCTTCTGCGGACTTCTGGTTGAACGACCCAGGGAGTTGACCGTACACAGGCCCGGAGAGTTCCCGGTAGGATCCTGTTCCTGCGGGGCGGTGTATGCCTGTGACGAAACCGGACATAATCAGGGGGCCGCCATGATCGAGGCCCTGGTGTTCGGATGCAACATGGACTGGGACCTTGCCTGGAGCCTCCTGCCTGAAGAGGATTACAGACAGGAGATTGTCGAGCATTATGACCCTGTCAGGCATCTGATTATTCCGGGAGGATTCATGGACAGCCGGCGGATATCCGGGGTCCTTTTTTTTGTCAGGTTGCATGAAGATGTTCGGGAAGTCACCTCGGAGGGTGTTCGACAGAGGCTGAAAAAGGCCTCATCTGCTCCTGTTGCGCGCAGCAAACCGGCTCCAGGAACCGGAAAACCGCCTCTGTCCAAGAGCCAGGTTGAAGCGTTGGTAAGAGAATTTAGGGTTGAAGCGATACTCGATGTGGCAGGAGAAGATAAGAAGCTCCTCAGAAATCTTCAGAGGCTGATCTATTCGGGCGACGATCTTTTCCGGAAAAGGGCCGCTGAGATGTTGGGCCGGGCGTGCGCCGTTATTGCCGAGGAAGCGCCCGGCACCATTGTCAAACTTCTTCAGGGCCTTTTTTACGCTATTTCGGACACGGCGGCCTTTACCTGGGGGGCCTTTGAGGCGATCGGCGAGATTATCAGCCATCGACCGGATCTGTTTGCAGGATATGTTGCGCAGCTATACCAGTTTTTGGCCGATAAAACCCGGCGGGCCCAGGCCCTTCAAGCCATCGGGAGGGTGGCCCTGTCAAGGCCGGACCTTCTCCGAAAGCACACCTTTCACTTCTTTGTCTACCTTGAAGATCCCGATCCGACAGTGCGCGGCTATGCGGCCTGGCTCATAGGAAGTCTCGGGGCCTATGAGGCAAAAGGCGATCTGGAAAAACTCATCGGCGATCCCCATGAGGTCCACCTTTATGAGAACGGGAATCTGGTGAAAATGAGCGTCGGCCAGGTGGCATCGGAGGCCCTGAAGAAAACAGGCGCCGGAAGCGCGTGACGCTGCAAAAAGGGCTATTTCCGAATAATCCAACGATGTTTATCGACTGTCTCTTCTCATCCCCCGACGGGGACATCCCCCTCGGGCCTCAAGATCTCGCAAGGCCTTTTCTGATGGCGCCTTCGGAGCCGCATCCTTTTCTGACCTTGGGAGACTATTTTGAGACAATCAGAAAATTTGCCTTAAGAGATGGGGGAAGGTGTCTGATCGATGCCCTTAGGGCGGGGGCAATCGGAGAAGGCGGTCTCGCCGCAATTCAAGGGATACGAATTCGGAGCGAAAAGCATGGGGTCCTGTACCATGTGGCGAGCGTCGAGATCGTTGTTGATGACAGCACCGTCAAATTCGCGGTCAGCACCGCCGTCTCGAGTGAAGCGAAATCATGCTTGACCAACGAATACGAGATCGTCAAGTCCCTTTACCGATCTCTCCGGCCCTCCTATCTGCCGAAAATCTATGAAAAGGGAGATATGATATGTCAGGGCGGGGATCAGCCTTATGAAACGCTGACCCTGATGCTTTCCGAATGGTTTGAAGGTTACCATGAGTGGCATTTTTCCTCGGACCAGGCGGATAATCGCCAGAAGATCTGCATCTGGGACCTTGAAAACGGCCACCGATATGCTTCCGAAGAGGAAGCTTTCGAGATTTTCAGGCAGGCTTCCAGGATTCTTACCCTGTATTACGATGCCCATACCTTCAAACAGATCTATCCCTGGTATCATGCTGCCGGAGACTTTGTGGTGAAAACCGGGGATGACGGCATCCATGTGAAACTCACCACGGCCAGAGACTACCGGTCGATCATGGATTTCTTCTCGGAGGATGCCGTCCATCCGATGATCGCCAGGGTCTATTTTTTCCTGAACCTGACGGTCCGAATGCGGTTGGACAGGCTGAACGGGGTGGAAGAAACGATCTGGGCCGGAGACTTCATCGTGCAGGCCGTGGCCGAAGGCTTCTTTGAGGCGCTCGGATTCATGGGCGGGAAGGGGATGCTCACATCCGATGAGATCCAGGAATGCCTTTCACTCCTTCAGTCATTGGCGGAAGACGATTTTGAGAGGCTCTTCAATCCACTGCTGGCGCTCTATCAGGAAGACAGTCCCGACGAGTTTCACGTGATACATGCACATCTCAAGGGCCATGTGGGCGCCCTGTACCGGACCCTCCAGGGATTCCGGTTATGAGTTCTTCAAAGGGCGTTTTTATCACCTTTGAAACAGACAAAAGAAGCGTCGACATTTCAAGATCTTTTCCACCGGCCCTTTGCAAGAGTTCCCTGGATAACTGGTGGAGTTCGCGATGGACCTCGTCAAGATCAAAGAGGGGATATTCCCGGTCTTTTTTATAACCCGCCTTTCCACAGACACGGGGCACGCCCCGGACCCTGGTGGGAATGCCATAAACCCGGCATGTGATCGGACGGTAAGGATACAGGACGCATTCGTTATGGTCATTCAGCAGGGGGCAGCGGATCCGTGCCCTGGCCAGCGAGTAGGAGATCATTTGGGGATCCTCCTTGAATGATCTCAGGGTCCCTTCCAGTTTTTCAAGCGCCTGGTCTGCGTCGCGACCCCTTTTGAGGGCCGCTTCCCTTTCTTCTTCCCCAAGCTGATCGAAATCGCGTTTGAGGAAGGCGGCTTCGATCAGAAAAAGACCGAACACGGCGTGGCAGCAGTCCGCACAGTGGGGCTCGCATCGCACGCACTCGGGAAATTCCTCCTTCGCCTGCTGAAAAGCCTCATCCGCCCTTGACACAATGTTCTCGTAGGGTTCGAACAAATAGAGAAAGTCCATCTTAACGGTAAGACTCCAGGGCCTTCAGAAATTCCGGATGCGGGTCAAATCCTAATGAAACGGCCTTATCGAGGTGCTCGATCGCCCTCTGAAAATCATCATTATTATAATAGGCAGAGGCAAGATTGTTGTGCCCCAAGGCAAAATCAGGGGCTATGTCCACCAATTTTTCCCCTGTTTCGATGGCCTTTCTTACATCGCCTTTCTGGAGGTAGGCATTAACCAGATTACTCCAGGCCTGAACCATGTCCGGGTTCAACTCGATGGCCTTGCTCAAGGCCTCGATGGCCTCATCGGTCCGGGACATCTGAAGGTATGCAAAGCCCAGGTTGGCATACCCCCGGGCGTATCGGGGTTCTATCTCAATGGCCCTTTTATTGGACTCGACCACCATTTCCAGATCGCCCTTTTTGAAATAGATAT
>Ga0209164_1002066_pt1 | contig 22781 bp, 17 predicted proteins | sample MTBNYHSulfiMetaG_FD_187458 | JGI IMG/M metagenome (GOLD analysis project Ga0209164, IMG submission 187458) | Enrichment culture microbial communities from rom New York Harbor, USA that are MTBE-degrading - MTBE-NYH (New York Harbor Sulfidogenic)... | ecosystem: Environmental > Aquatic > Marine >... | reverse complement strand
AGCCCTTGAACGAGGTGCAGCTGCACTGGAGGGGAACCAGCATCTTGAGATTGTTGCACTCGAATTAAGGGACGGACTTGACAGGCTCGGTGAAATCGTCGGAGAAGTAACCACAGAAGATATTCTCGATAGAATCTTCAGTAATTTCTGCATCGGGAAATAAGCTGCCTGCGCATTTGCATATTCAAAAGACTAACAGGTAAAATTATCAATTCCCGGTTAAATTTGGACCGCTGAATTAGTCCGGTATTATTTTAATGACAAATCCTTTCCCTGGAAGAATTCAGCGAGGGGAATACCTGAGAGGCGCTATGGAATGCATGCAGGAAAAATTTAAGAAATTCTGCAATTGTACTTACGAACCGTGTGAAAGGAAACACAGATGCTGTGAATGCCTTCATTATCACAGAAAAAACGGCGAACTTCCTGCGTGCTTCTTCACCAAAGAAGTTGAACGCACCTATGACCGCTCAATAGCAGCATTCATACGGATGCAGGGAAAATAACGTCCATTTTTTACTGGTTACTTTTCACTATTAACTTATCACTGTTTTTTATGTGCCGGTGTGGTGGAATTGGCAGACGCGCCGGACTCAAAATCCGGTGGGGGCAACTCCGTGTGGGTTCAACTCCCACCACCGGCACCATATAAATCAAGGACTTATGCCCTGTCCGACCCATGTGTCAATTCCTCCAAATCCCGAATTGTGCCCAAATTGTGCCCACGCGATACTCTCTCAAGTCTCTCTTGTGCCTCTTGATGAAGACTCGTTACTCTCTCCGAAGCGTTCCTAAGATCATTCTCATTGACAATGTTATAACGGTCAAATACCGCTCTTGTTTTATGTCCTGATATTTTCATAGCAACTACTTCGGGAATCCCGGCCCGGATCATATTCCTTACTGCTGTCCTTCTGAGATCGTGAAAGAGTTTTCCTTCGACACCGGCAACTTTGCAGGCTGTCTCCCACGCCGCCCGAAAATCCTTAATACCTACCCCTTCATTGAAAAATACATGCTGACAGGTAGGGAATTGAGCATCTCGGATTTGTTTTTGCTGCAGGATTGTCTGATAAAGTTCACCGCTCATATAGATAATCCGGCCCTCATTATTCTTTGTTGTTCCTGCCTCAAGCGTGATCTTCCCTTCGATGAGGTTCACCTTCTCCCATATCAGTGAAAGAATTTCCTCTTTCCTCATCCCCGTATGGTATCCCATAGTCAAGACAGGCTGTAAATACACGGGAAGAGCTTTCTTCATCTTCAGGTATTCGTCATGCTCAAAGTATCCCGACCTGATATTGTTCTCTTTAAGTTTAGGGATATAGGGTATCCTGATTACTTTAGGCGGGGTCTGACGCGCTCCTAATGTAAACATCCTCTGCAATGCTGATAACTCCCGGTTAATAGTGCCATTTTCCGCCTCTTGTGCCTGTCTTTCAAGGATATACCGCTGAATCATGTCTGTACCGATTTGAGCAGCCTTCATGTTCCCGAAGTAACCTGTCAGATGTTTCAGGCTGTTTCCAAGCCGCTCAAGAGATTTGCGACTGTTCAGTTTGTAATCATTAAGGATGTCCTGTTTTAGTTCACCGAACAGTATTTTATCAACCTTCAGGCCCGGAAACGTGCCGCTTTCGCACTGACCTTCTCTGAGCTTCAAAAACCTTTTCGCGTCCGTTTCTTTCTCAGACTTTGATGATTCCCGGTAAGGCTTACCATTAAGATAATACTTAATCCAGAAAGTCTTCCCTCTGAGGTAGATCGTACCCATTACTTTTTCACCTTCCTTTCCTTTTTCGTTTTCATTTTCTTTGTACTGCCTTGTAATACCGGTCTTCCTCTTCTTATTACACCTCCCTTCTTTGGCAAGGATTTAAGGGCTAAATGAAGGAAAGGGGGTATTTCCCGGTCTTCCCTTTCCCATCTGCTGACAGTAAGCGTGATAACCCCTAATGCCTTAGCAAGCTGACTTTGACTATAACTGTTTTGAACCCTCCATGTTTTAAGTTCTTGACCTGTCATATAAACATTATCCATTGGAATATAATAAATGTCAAGTAATATTTATAGGGTGAAGGTGAACTTGCTCTGCTCAATCCATCTATCTAGATCGTACACGTCCAGAAGTATTCTCCTGCCGTCTTTAACTACAGGTAATTTACCAGCCCATATCATTTCCCGCAAGGCACAGACAGTGCGGCCCATGTAGAGGCTTGCATCTTTAAGATTATAAAGCCTCTTAACAGGTCTATCCTTATGCGAAACAGGCTTATTCATGGGCACAATTCAGGCACAGACTCTTTTAAGACGTTTATAATCAAGCGGTCACAGGCACGCACTGGATTGAATATCCTCTGTGCTTTTCCTGTCAGTTTTGTTATCTCACTTATTCCAAATCCAGATTTTTCATTATGCGAAAACGTGTGCGTTGTTAGCTCTGCGTTGGTTGCTTGGGAGACATGGAGAATTGACTTAGCCCTACCCTTGATAAATGAAACAGGCATATAGGTAATGGGGGAGGGGACTTTTACCCCTATACACAGCATATTGTGATACCCATTCAGAATTGCGATATTTTTTCTCAAAATAGCCTCAAAACACCCCTTTTTCTGACAAAAACATGTTACCACCTGTTAGCTTTCTGGAATACATATAAACCCTTATAAATCAATATCTCATGAGGCATTCTAACCCCAACAAGTGTCAGGAAATGTTAAGAAAGAGTTACCACGTGGCTGTCCTTGCCCCTGATAAATTATATTTTGGAAGATACCCATAGCATCACTCATGACCCGATAGCCTCCAGAACCCCCTCTGTCGAGCCGATTTTTGACAAGGATGAGCCTTTGTGAGTCTATATCCTTGTTCTTTGTAGGGGGTTAAAATAGCTTTTTGAATGTAAGGTTTTTTAAGGTTTTTATATGTAATGAAAGGATTTGTTTGAATCTTAGGTTTTCTTAGGTTTTCTTTGCCTGTCTGTCTTATTGACTTATCCAAGTATTTTCGAGTTTCACTCATTGTTGACTTTTGTTGACATTCAAAATACATTTCAACATTCAGATAGTCCTTTTATGATCCAAAGTTATCCAAATTTATCACATTTAATCGCTAAAATAGGGATAAAGGTTAACCCCTCCCCCTATTCCTAATCATTGCATCAAATTCAAGATACTTTTCCAACTCTCTCTGCAGATTTCCCAGGTAGAAGTCTATTCCGCTTATTCCCTGATATTCCATCTTGTGAAATTCCCTTTCTTCAAGCTCCCTTAATAGATTGCTTAGCTTCTGGGATCGCTTGTGTCCTTTCACCTTGCATGAGGTTTGTGTGCCTCCGTAGACCTTTCTTGTTGCCTCCGTTGCGTTCATTTCAGCCTTGAAATACTCTCTAATCCATGATTTTTCTTTCTCAGTGAGAGGCTTATCTAAAGATTGCATGTCCCTTACCCTCTACCTATCCCTTGAATGACTGTGTTTGTCTCCAAAACCCCTTCTGTCGTGAGGATTTTAGGCAAGGAGGGGCATTTCTGGGGTCGCTTACCGAACCTATATTCCCATAAGGAACAGCCAACTGTAGGACAGAGCTTTATTTCCAGTTTTTGACTATTACAGCACCACAGGCAATAAGCCCTTATACTTTTAAGGGTTGCCCTGCTACCTTTGCCCATTCTGAAGGGATGGAGGGGACACTCTTCATCCTGTTTGCCGTCAAAAGGGCAAGCGCTGACTTCTTTGTACTCTCCTCCTGAACAATCGAGACATTTTGCACGAATTGCTTTTAAAGGTGTTTTCTTCAATAAATCTCTCCTGATATTAGTTTTAGAAGCTAAGGCCTCTATACTTACCCTCCTGTACTAACTAATGTGTAGTCATTTGTCGCTATCTCCTGTAGTCATTTGTCTATCTTTTTGCATGCATCCTTTGGTGGTCTGGGGATAGGGAAAATTCTTCTGATTTCAGTCGCATTCTTTTCCCATTTCCTTGAGGTTCCCGGTTTATATTCGATAAGATTATACGAGTGGAGTTCTTCTAATTGGAGGTTTAAATGTCTTGTGCTTATACCTGCATAATAGGCCAGTTCTCTATGACTAACATACAATCTACCGCCCGGTTTACTACCCCTCACCCGTTCTAATTCTGGTAGTGCAAGGTAATAGATAAGTTTTGCGGCATTCTTTAATATCAGTTGCCATTTATAGGAAAAGAATGCTCGGAAATTTATTTTTCCATCTTTATCAGCACCACTAAACCATTTGCACTTTTCTTCACCTATACAGAAATCTTCGAGAAAATAATGACTGCATCCATAGTTATATTTTCTTCTTAGGGCAGTTCTTAAGGTAGACCTGATATCAGTTTGTTTTAGGGGAGGATTATTTTGCCTGTTCCATGAGAACAGTTCAGTTTCAATTCTTTGCTGGGTGTATCCGAGTCTAAGGAATTCTGAGGCTATTATTGAACATGCCATGCTTCTGTCATGTGAACCACCTTTCTCGAAGCTTGACTGCCAGATAACTGAAACACATGGTCTGAGGGAACTTGGATTTATATTGTATTTCTTCGAGAAATCTCCTTGAGCAAAGACACCCCCTATTTGTCTATCAAGAGCATCTGTAATACTGAATTCTCTTTCTGAAAAATCCATGAGAATACATTAAACAAAATGGATTGAAATTCATAACGAAACCTATGTAGGACTTAATTGTTAAGTTGCAGGTAGGTTTTAAGTTTTAATAGTACTTGCCGGGGAAGTCTCCTTCCCAAGCATTCTTAATAAGCTTTCTTGCTTTTTTCAAATCCTGACTAATCTTTCCTTCTCCAGTGCCTACAGCGTCTTGAGGAAAGAATTGTCTGGCAATCTCTCTCTGTTTTTTTCCAAGTTCAAACATCACATAGACCTTAAAATATCGTTCCCATTCATCGAAAGGATAAGATTTTGGTCTTTTCTTAGACCGCAAATCTTTTTTGTAGCCAATATGACCAAATTCCGGAGCCTTATTATCAGGATATTTTTGAAAGTATTTCTCCTGCAATTCTGACATGATATTTTTGAAGTCTTCTAATAATTCTTTTTCAGGTCTGTAGAGTTTAACGCCTAAATAAACTACATCTGGAATATTTCCTTCTCTTCGTTCTTGTATATATTCATTAAAACAAACTAATGCATTGTCTTCCTCTTTCTTAACATTCTTATCATAGCTAATTAAAGGAACATATCTTTCACCCGATTCGAATACAGATGTAGGAAAGAGATGATCCTCAGAAGTAACAGATTGATAGAGTTGCAGGTTGTATTTATTTATTTTATTTCTTGGAGTTCGTTCTATTAAATTAGTTAAGAAACCAGCATTAAACTTTTTTACTAATTCTTCATTGCCACTTCTTGGCAAAGTTTGTCTCTTACACAATGGCAAATTATCTTCAGGCCACAAAGAAATGAACAGGTCTATTGATTTTTCAAATGGTCTTACGGTGAATACCGTAAACCATTTTTCAAGCTGTTCACCGAATTCCTCTTGAAATGTTTTATTTAAGAGCAGAAAGTAATTTTGAAACATAAACAACTTGAGATGAACAGGGAATCCTCTCCAATCAGGAATAAGTTTAGGTTGGTATATCAACTTATAGAGTTTATCGCTTATGTGTTTCTGTTCCCTATTCATAGCAAGGATTGTTTAGTACAATCTTATCAAAAAATCGTACTGAGAACGACTGTTTTTTGATGAAGATCATATTCCTATCTTTATGGGCATAGTGGGAATAAATTCTTGAGGGTTTTAAAACTATCTACACTCTCATAGTAATGCTTTTTTTATGAGCAACATGAATTATAGGAGGATATGGAATTGTGTTGTCCACTCCACCTGCGAAGAAACACTCTGGCATTCGTTATAAAAATAAAGAATTCGAGAAAAAACAAACAAAGATTGCTTGGTTCTTTTAGCTCGATTCTTCCACATAGAAGGATACTACATGCTTCTCAGATGATCGGTGTGATGTTTTCACAAAGGCAAAGACTTTAAACATGATAATTGTATTGTTTATCAATTGTAATTTATAGTTAAATGTATCTAAAATATGTTGCATGAGTAAACAGCTCAAGAAGGCTTTTGAGTCATACTGCCAAATTGTCATTGAGAAAGTTGTAAAGCCATCTAAAATCTCACCAAACACCGGAAACTTAAATATTATCGCCAATGAAGACTACTATTTGCGAAGTGTCGTTGAAACAATAGAAACTCATCGAAGTTTTGATGAGCTTATTCGTATAAGCACGAATGTTTTTGCTGATCATCTTCGTTTAGAGAATCCACTATTAGAACATATAAATATTGATGGTATTTACTATGATGACATTGGGTGCTTTAAAACAACGCAAAACTTCTTCAGAAGATCATACTTTTACAGGCATGTTTATAATGGTGAATCTATCGATATCGCAGCATTGTTTGAAGATTATTGTAACACCTTTAGAAAAGAAGAAGTAAAAATGACGCATATCCTTGCATTCGAAAATGTTCTATTCGACAAGAACATGGATTTTGGTGATTTCAAAATTCAAAAGTTTGGTGAAAAAATCGAGAAACTATTGGAAATAGAAAATAACAGAGTTTTCTATCCACAAAGCAATTTCCCGATGCTGCAAGATAGCTGGCTCATCATTATTGAAGATACGGAAAGAATGTCGGAAAAGGCAAAGAAATATCACGATAGTTTCTATGACGATCAGGGTGATAGAACAAAATTACAAAATGTTTTCTCAGAGCAATTTCCGGCATGCATTCAGAATATATTAGAACTTCTCTCTCTCTATTTCTGGAGAATACGTAAGTCTGAGGATGTCGTAATGAGAAAAGAGAGAATTAAAGAGGTCATGGCACTAATTGGGGTTCAGGATTTTGATAACATTGCTCCAACTCCAAAGACTAAAGTAAAGGAAAACAAGAAGAAAAGCGTTAAGATTATTGAAGACCTCTACTTGGTATTTGAACCTGTAATCATAAAACATGTTCTCAGCTTTACTGATAACTTACTTGTTCCGCCATATACTTTTGTGGGACGGTGGGATGGACCTATAGAGCCTTATATAATGCCAGAGGAATTTGGAAGCTATCCGAACCCACGAATGTACACTCTTGAAGGAAATGATTTTAAATCGGAATTATTTAAAATTAAAAAGAAGGTCGAATACTTACAGGAATATGAAAGCAAATGGCCATTCGTTAGACTTGCTTTAAAGTATTTTGAAAAAGCATTTCGGTCCTCAGGCATTGAACAATTACTATGGCATATAATCGCCATAGAAAGTCTTGTAGGTAAACAAAATGAGACACGGGAAGCTTTGGCCAAGAGAATATCAGTTGTGCTGTATGATACAGAATCAGAAAAAGAGGCAACTCAAGCGTTACTGAAGGATATTTATGATTTTAGAAATAACTTGGTTCATGGAAATATTTTTGATAAAGAATTGCACATGTATGATTTGGATATAGCGAGAAACATCGCAAGAAAAACCCTACTATGGTTTGTAGAATTCGCTTATTATATGCGTAATAAAATAGAACAAAGTGAGAGTGTTTCGAAAGATGATATTCATAGACTGTTAGATATGGGGAAAAGCGGCCTATACTCTACTCAGAACTCTACCCAGAAACTTCTTGATCTTTTTGATCTTTTACCACTTAAATTCCCCCGGTGGTTATCATAATTTGTACCTTCCTACTCATACTCCATTATCTTAATTGCTACTTCATTTTATGCTATGTATGAACATAAATTAGGAACAAGGTAAAACAAAAATGTTGAATAAAATAATACGGTCGATCAGGAAGCAATTTACAAGACAAACTAAACCTCAAGTTACAAGCTCCGAGATTAGGAGCGAATATGATGAAAGCACAGGATTATGCAGGTACTTCAAGGTTGATCGCATCGTCTATTCGGCTTTTGCGAAGTCTCTTACGTCTTTCCGTACGATTTTGGTCTTACCTGAAGTGCCGTTTGAAAAAGCTGCTAAAAATTCGCTTGCAGTTGAATGTATAGATTCAGAAGCGAATATTGGCAGAAATGGTCGTATGAGACACATAATGCTCTATAACGATGAGAAAGAAACCCGTATCAGTATTAATGAATATGACTATCCTGACGGTAGTTCATATTTCACATCTTACGAATATCCAAACCCTGAGAAGGGCTGATGATATACTGTCAATGCCGCTTGGCTATCGGAAACGGAATACCTGATGAATCATATTATATTCGGATTGATTCACCTGCTAGTCTGCAACTTAGACTTCTTCTCAAAGATGCTAATTTCCGTTTGAAGTAACGATCCTCCCTAAGATGTCGATATATAATTAATTCCTTATAATTAAGTTAAATGAAGTTGTCTGTCGTTTCAGGAGGCGTTTGTGATATAGCAGAAGCCTTTAGTTTCTCCACACAGGATAAGCAATAATTACCGGGATATCCCAGCGGAGAAATATATCTACTGCCGCCTACAATTTCAATATATATCACCACTTTCTTTGTCTTCGGATTAATTTTGACGGTAGCATATAAATCTTTCTTGCATTCAAGACATTTTATTTTTTTCCTTTCAATTAACATATGAAAAGGGGCAAGTTCATATTCTCGATATTTCCGGCGGTAAGTATAGCCTTGAATATTCAAGATTTGCATGCCGGTCAGTCATGCCGGCTATGTAATTGATAAGAACTCTGATGCCCTCGCAGGCACATTTTGCTTCACATTGAACCGGACATTTATCCCCCTGCTCGTTGCTGATATACTTATCTTCAGTGCTATATAAACAACCTTCTTTGGCACAGTTTCTTGCAAACGATAAGCCTCTTCTTTTCAGATCATCTTTCACTGCCTGTTCAAATAAAGAGAAAACCTTGTGCGGTAATTGGCCCGGATTCCTCTTGAATGCCTTGAACAACTGCTTGATGAAGTAATTACCCCGAGAGTCCATCCTCTTTATCTCATAGTGACTATAGAAATTAGGCTGCAAGAATCCCTTTTGGAATATCAAATCCATTTCTTCGAATTCAGGGCTGAAAGCGACTATCGGTAGGTCTTTATCTTTAACGGCGGCATAGTCTGCGATCTTATACTTGTCGATATTCTTGAGCGAAGTTCTGACGACCTCAAGCACATACCACTTAATCATGGCCACGACAATCTTCGAAATCGTATTCCCCGTTTCCGACCTGAAGTTTTCGATAAGAACCTTAGGATCAATATGGCCAAGCTTGATAATCTTTTTCATAATAGCTTGGTCAAGAAGCTCTCGGAGGTCGATTCTGCCAGTCCTGAGCCCGTCGTCGGTGTCATGAGTTCTTTGGGCAATCTCGTCAACGATTCTTACAATCTGCCCTTCAAGTGTGACAGGGTACTGGCGCTTCGAATCAAGAGTTCCATCATAATATTCTACCGGGATTTCTTTTTTGATTTTAGTATGACGTAGAATTCCATCGCGGGTTTCATACATCAAGTTAAGCCCGCCGACATCCCTGTATCGCGTTTCAAGTTTGTTGACGATCAACAAGCTCTGATAATTATGCTTGAAGCCGGGGAGTCCATGGTCAATGAGAATCTCAGCAAGCGTTCTCTCTCCGCCGTGCCCAAAAGGTGCGTGACCAAGATCGTGACCGAGGGCAATAGCCTGAGTAAGGAATATGTTTACACCAAGGCCATAGGCGATACTATCAGCCATCTGCAGGACCTCAAGGCTATGTGTTAGCCTTTTCCTGTTATGATCGCTTTCCTGACTGGTAACTACCTGTGTCTTGGACTCTAAGCGTCTGAAGGCCTTTGAATGGATTATCCGGTCGCGATCATGTTGAAACTGGGTTCTGAAATCGTCTGTAACGGTCTTTTCTCGATCATGCCGCCCCTGCGATTTTGCGTCCGTCATTGCATATGACTTAAATTTTATCTTAAGAAGCGCCTGCATTATTCCTTCTTCACTAACCTCTCTTGCCGCTTTTTTCAGAGGTCCAATTTACACCCTATCAACTAAAGACCCCATATTCACGGCCACCTTGCATTTCATAAAAGGTTCCCTGTAATCGCGAGGTCTTTTTCCATCCCCTTATTTCTCTCGGAGTTCCAACTTTCAATAGGAATGAGCCATCAGACTGTCGAGTAAATAGGAGTGTCTTATTGCTATAATTTAGTGGGCCTTCAATTCCGGGCCTCGGAAGATTTAGCTTGTCCATAGAGTTATTTCCAAAGCGCAAACGACAATCAACAGAATGATTTCTATACTTAATTTTCACACTACCAAGTGGTGTATTTGGAGGTACCTGACCAACACCAAAACCAAAAAATACGCGCGTCCCTCTTTGTAGGTCTATTTGATTTCCGGGCAACCCTTTGCCCCTGTTTTGAACAACATATTTCACATCAACCACCAGGTTGCGACCAGTAGATAGTGCAACTGCCTTTACCATCGTAACTTCTGACTTTTTCCCCCTGAGTCTCTTTACCTGTGGGCTGTCATCTTCTGATTTCAGCCGTTTTATTTTAGGTCTTTTCATTGCATAACGTTGGATCATTGCCTGATCCAAGACGGGTGCCAAATCAAACAGTATTTCGATTTGCCGCAGTTCCTCAAAAAAAGAATAAAAGTATCGCCTGAATGCCTTGGGCGGCTTCTTTTTCCACATAATGGATAGCGCGTTTTCGTGTCCAAAAGATAGCCCACTCACAGTTAAATTAGCTGAGCCTACGACTAATCCGAAAGGACCTATCCTGTAATCAGAATTGGTGTCAAGAATCAATGTCTTTGCATGAAAGCAAGTGAGAGGATTAAAATTTCGCTCCATTACTTCATCGAAGTATGGAACGCGAACTTCGGAATTTCCTAATGATATTAATCGCTTTAAGGCGGCAGGCTCAGTGCGTGCAAAGTCGATAGAAATAAGCCAACGCTTAGAAACTTCGTCCCAATTTCTCATATGTTGACTCAATACTTCAATTAGAAGGTCCACACCGCTTTTTGTGGCATAGGCAAATAGCCCAGTAACTCTATTAAATTTAGCCATCGGTGCAATTTGTTGAATACTCCGTAAGACAGAGGCTTTATTTTGTGGGCCTTGTATTGCTATTTCATGTATCATCATACCCCAGCATTCCGTCTTGTTCAAACAATGGTTCAAACATTGTGACCCCGCACGATCTCAATCTCTTCAGGAGTAAGCTCATACGCCATATAGACTAACCTATCTATCTCCCGTTCTATAAGCGAAATATCAGTGGCCGAATTCTTTTCTTTCAGAGATAGAATCTGATCAACCAATGATACTATTGGCATTTGATCTGTCAGTTGCGGGATCTTAATAGGGATATTTCTTAAAAACATAACCTTAAAAATATAAAAGCCTCCCGCTTTTGGCACCGTAGTTTTTTTATAAAACCATTCGATGAGTTTAGAATTCAAAACCGCAAGTAAAAATTTTAAATCCAGTTTGTCGTAGATTTCATTTTTCAGAACAATGCCGCAGATAGTATCGCCATAAAAATACTTGGAAGGCACTAACGAGAATCTGTTGCGGTCTGATAATTCAGGGGTAACAATTTTGGGGAGATTAAAATTGGCAAAATCTCGTTGGTTCCACAATTCATACCATCTCTTGCTTGATTCCATAAAATATTTTCTTTTATTGATCAAAGCTATGTTTTCTTTAAGATGCTTCATAAATCGAGGGCAGTTCTGCTGCAATTCAGATTCATCAACGGGCAAAGTTTTCTCACCGACCAATTTGTAGGGATAGAACAAAAACTCCGAAAAGTTTTTTAAATAGTATTTATCAATATCCTTTCCCCGATAACAAGGCACAAAGCAGGTAAGTTCAAACTTATTTTGCTTAATAACATCTTCTTTCAATAGATATAGCGTATTTAGCCCCGTAACAACGCCTTCTGATATTTTTGAGATATCCCCGAGCTTGAAAAAGTGCTGCATTTTAGCAATAATGCTCGCATCAAGTGACCTTGAGAATATCCAAGGCTTATCGGATAACTCCTCTTGATTAATAAATATCGGGTTTTCATTGAACCCATTTCTGTATCTCAATTTATTAAGCCTATTACTGGCCTTTACAAAAGAAAATACACCAGTATAATTAGTGGCTTGATCAAAAATCTGTGCATGTTCAAAATCCACAAGCTCCTGCAGTTTAGTATGCTCTATTAGAAATTTTCTTATAGCACCGCCATGATTTCTTTTCGTGAACCCAGTTGGACATATAAATACAAAAAACCCTCGATCCTTGAGTAGGTCGTAGCCTTTTTCTATAAAAGGAATATATAGGTCGAATTTCCCCTCCGTCGTGACGAATTGTTTCCGAAGCACTTTCTTGAAGGATTTGTCTATCCCCTGAAAACCAAGATAGGGTGGATTGCCTATGACTACATCAAACCCATTCTCAACTCCGAACATCCAACTCTTATTGAAAAATGGCGCTGGTTTGGAATCGTCAAAGGGATCCCATCCGGTGACTTTGTTCGCAAACTCAGCTTCAAGCAGCTTTTGTTTGATAAGTTCCAGAGACATATTAAACAGGTTATCTTTGATGGTATTGAATTCATTTTTCAGTTCGTCCTTGCGATTTTGATTAAGTGTAGGCTCAAAGTATTTCTGGCGTATAGCTTTCAGTGCATCGAGGTTTTTCAAGAAGTTTGCTATAAGAAGTAGGCCGCCGCTTTTTTTCGTCTGCATTGTTCTGATGAATTCTTCATATCCAAGGTCCATCAGAGAGTTGGCGGTTACAAATTTAAAATCAAGATTCGGTAAAGGCTTTATGTCCTTAGGGTCTTCGTCTACAATCAGCGACAGCCAGCAGCGAAGGCGGCTTAATTCCGTTGCCATTGGCTGAATGTCAACGCCATATATAGAATTTTCAATCGACTTAAGTTTAAGGTTGTAGGGGGAATCCTGCGCGGCCAATTGATGTTTCAACGCCACAAGTTTCTGAAGCATGCTTATGGGAAAAGCCCCCGATCCACAGGCAGGGTCGAGGACTCTAATAGCGTTTAATCTATCCAACAGCTCTTTACTGTTTGGCTTCAGTGCATCCGGAAGTACCTCCGTATGAACAAAGTCCTCAATCGCTTCATCAGAGATAGGCTGAGCTCCCTTACTTAGCGGATAGAGAATTGCATCGTCTCTACTTGACTGTTGAGTTTTGAGATATGCGATGAGGCTTTCTTCGACCATGAAATCAACAATTTCTCTCGGGGTGTAATATGATCCTGTAGCTTTGCGGGCAGATTCTCCGGTTTCCGGGTTCTGCTCAGCCAGGAGGTTTTCGAATATCCTTCCGAGCATTTCAGGGTCAATTGCTATTTCAGAGCTCGCAGCCGAGTTTTCATCAACGGTGAAGTTATATCTCTCAAGGGTGTTATTGAAGAAGTTAATAAACCAGTTGTTTGAGATATTCAAGGCCCAATTACCTTTATGGTCATGGTGCTGGGGTTCGAACAATCCGCCGTTTAGGAAGGGGTAATTCTTTATTGAATCCGGGAGGTCCTTACGCCGTTCGTTCAGGGGGGTATTGAAGACATAAAAGAACAAAGGTTCCAGAAGGTCGCGATAGTAATTTTGCTGGGACTCTACCGCCCTAGAGGACAAGACATCATTTGTAATAATACCTTTGCGCTTCAAGAACCAGCAAAAGATGATCCGGCCTATCAATCTAATGGCGAATTGTACTCTCTCCTGTTCATTTGTTAGAATGCCTTTGCATTTTGGTAGTTCTTCTTTCGTAAGGGTATCAAATATGGCCTTAATTTCAGCATAGAACTTCTTGTTTACAATCGAGATGTCAAAGGCGTCCCAGATGGCCCTCCACAGGCCGGAAGGCTCCTTGTGTTCCTGGAAAAGCCCATCGGTATTAAACTTCCGTTCGACTTCGCTCAAGATATATTCATAAGTCTTGAACCACTGTCCTGCCTCTAACGTAAGGGTCTTTAGTCTTATCTTCTTGCCTTCTTTGCCCGAAATAACAATCTTCAGGACATCAGCGGTCTTGTTTCCAAAAAACCAGATGATATATCTGTCCGCAGCAGCGCCACCAATAAATTTCCTGGCTATTCTCTCAATAACAGCCTTGGGGAGTTTCTCATCTTTTAACTGCATATAGAAAAAGAGGAGTTGAGAAAGCTCACCCTTCATAAGGCAAACAGGCCGTATTTCCTTCTGGTTCGCAAGAGTGAGATGATCGGAGATAAGTCTTAGGATTTCCCCGCCGAAAAGGGTCTGCTGTTGCTCGTGAGGGAGTACGCTATCCCATTTGACTGCCTGCTTTACCCCGAATCGTCCGATCAGTGCAGAGCAGAGTTCTTTATATTGCAGCTTACTGGTATTGCTAATAAGATCTTTAATATTCATTTTTTGTCTTCTGCATGATGATATCCGAACCATAAGACAGGATCGGGAGATTCCTGCGGCAACTCATTCTTGATCAGGTTGGCACTCAGGATTGCCAAGGTATCAAGAAGATCTATCGAGACCTGATTATCGTATCTTTTGAGATAAGTTCGTATTCTGTTATCGACTGCCAGATTTCTTGAAGTCAACAGGCTCTTCATCCTGTTTATGTTATCAGCCGAATAACGGTCAGTATTCTCCTGCAATATCTTGAGCAACTCCTCTTTGTAGCGTGCAAGCGATGTAGCACCGCCAGCCTGCTTTACACCCATAAATGATTCAAGGTCAACATCTTCAATAGTATCTTGGTATGCCTTCTCTGCTTTGAATATCTCTAAGGCCTTCTTTTCCAGTACGGCTTTTTCATAAAATGTCAGCTTTTCAACTCTTCTTTCTTTGTCGAAGCTGCGTATCTGTCGTAACGCCTTCAGCTGGTTGGCTTCTTTACCTACCTTATTACCGTCTGTCCTAATAAATTCGAATTCTCCCTTGCCAACATTAAATGTCAGTAGTTTTTCGTCCCCCTTCAACGCGGGGATACCACAATACTTGTTGAAGTTAAGATTCCTAATATTTTCCTTTTCTTCGTCAGTGGCCTTTCGCATGAATTCCCTCAAGTCGTTTTCAAAAGCCTCATCAAAGGCAAGATCGTTTTCTCTTTCAAGCTCTTCAATCGCCTGTCGCTGTTTTTCTCTATCTCCAGAATAGATATTGTCAATGAGCCCGAACTGCTTCTCCGTTATCTGCTCACCCAGAACACTGCTATCAATACCGACACTATACCCGATAACCTTAATCTTATCCTGAAGTTTTTTCATAAGCTTGAGGAACTTGTCGAGTTGGTCCTCCGGCCTGAAATTATAGATAAATATCTCGCTGAAAGATGACCCAAGGCGGTTGATTCTGCCATTCCTCTGTATCATCTTAACCGGGTTCCAATGAAGATCGTAATTGATGATAATCCCGCAGTCCTGCAGGTTCTGCCCTTCGCTTAATACATCAGTGCTGCAAAGGAGCTGCAATTCCGGCTGCCCGTTGATGAGTCCATTCACAGGCATCTGTTTCTGTGCTTTGGGAGAGAATCTCTGTACTATGGCTTGCTTATTCTTGCTGGTTTTGCTTTTCAGAAATGCTACCTGGTACTCGTTTAGACCTATCTCTGAGATAAATGATTTGTTTAGTTCCTGTGTCAGATAATCAATGGTTGTAGCAAAATAAGAGAATACAAGGACTTTCTTGCCCTTAAGCTTTTTGAGTCGGCTTTTCAGTTCATTCAGTTTTGTATCGACTTTGATCCCGCTAAGAACCTTTTTGATAAGGTTAATGATTTCTTTATCCTGTTGGATAAAAGCCTTGATGTTTTTCGTATTGTAGTCATCCGGCTCAATTTCAAAGTAAGCATTTTGCAACTTGTAGGTTTTGTCATTCTCTTTTTTTATTTTTTCTCGTTCTTCAAACCTCTCGATCTCATCAAAGATTAGGTCCATAATATCTTCATCGGGTTCTTCCGCATGTCTCACCATCGCCTTCTGAATAATTGCAGGTTTGACGATTTTCATATGCTTAAAAAACAGCGCTTCGAAATTGAACAAATAAGACTCATACTTCTCTATTCTTTTGTTGAATGTATAAATAGATGAATCAAATGATTTGAACATTGTAACTTTCATGACGCCGGTCAGATTTTTCCTTGCGTTTGCCTGTATTTCTTCTTCTTCTGTTTTTTCAAGTTTTTCGGTGAGATAACTGTAGGGGATAAACTTCAAACCCTTGATTGCCCTGTCAATGAAATGAAATACTGATTCAAACTCTGTCTGATTTATCTTCTTGCGCTTACTTTTATCTTTGAATTTAAAAAACTCTTTTACCCCCTCTTTTTCCTCTATCTCTTCGTCGCTTACTTCTAATTCTTCGGTAAAAAACTCATATAATTCTTTATTGTTTTTTTCGATTTCTCGCAATTCATGGCTTATTGCCTTTCTTACTTCTTTGCTGTCAAGTTCATATAGCACATTCTCAAGTCTTTCTTCCGGGAAAATGATCGGCTCGCCATCAAGAAGGGCATCCGGGAAATCTTTTTTAACCTGATGTTTGGTCCTCTTCACCATTATCTTATTCAGGATCGGGTAAAGGTCAGCAAAAACTTCCTCAGAATCTCTCATCTGGAATTCTCTCTGGGTGGTCCCAAAAAGAGACAATATATTTGGAATACCGAAATGAGCAAAAAACCTCTCATTGCCGCCTTTTGCCAGCAGGATCTGGTTTGCGAGGTCTTTAATACCATTATTTACCGGTGTAGCAGAAAGCATTAGGACCTTTGGTAGTTTTGCGCAATATTCTTTATCAGTGATAAGCTGCAATAGATTTTGGAATGACTTGCTTCCCTGTGTCTTCAGGTTATGACTTTCGTCAATCACCAGCAAATCTACTGCAGTATCACTTTTAGAGAGGAGCTTTCTTTGCAATAAATCGCTTTTTATATCCAAGAAGCTCTTTTCCTGTGAAAACTCAGTAATCGAATAAACAGGGGCATTAACAGTAATATTCTTCAAATGAATTATCCAGTCATCTCTAAGGGATGCAGGGCAAACTACAACAACATTTTTCCTTTGAAAATAACCGTAGTCTTCAATTACGTTTTTTGCGATGAACGACTTGCCCAGACCCACGCTGTCACCGACAAGGCACATACCGATTTTATCATTGCTAAGTTTTGCAATTGCTTTACGGAAGCTCTCCTCCTGGAAGAGTGTCAGGGTAACTCTGCTCTCAAAGCGCGCTTCTGATTTAAGCTTTTCCTCAATCTCGATATCCTCGCCATAGATCTCGTACAGTATCCTGATATACATTTCATAAGGGGAGTAGGTCAGATTGCCGAACTTGCTGAGACCTAAAATCTCCATCTTGAATTGTTCGTTCCAGTCAACGTTCATGTCATCTTTCCAAACATTTTCGAACCAGCTGCGGTGACTCGGGTCCTGAGTATCATCTTTAGGAATGTAGTTCACTATCCTGTGGTCACATTCGACATCATTTAGTTCTGTGTTTCCAAGCAACCCGTTCCTTGTAAAATTTGAACTTCCAATAATGCCGATGGCATTCTCGTTTTCGGAGCCAATTATGTAACACTTGGCATGAAGGAATCCTTTTTTGTAGAGCTTAATCTTTATCCTTCCTGAATCCAAATATTTAGCCAATAATTTGGCTACTTCTTGATATTCTGGCTTAAAAGGTAGGTCTCTAAGATCGTCTTTGATATACCGCTCAGGGAATGATATATCTAACTGATTAATCCTTACTTTCGGTTCCTCTCCAATAAGGAACCTTATCTCAGAAAGCATCTTTGCACTGAGAAATACCTCAAAAGCAGGTAATAATTCTAACATCCCGGGTAGATCCCAATACCCAGTGGCAATTGAAAGTTCAGTATATTTATTTGAGGTAAGGAGTTCAGTTAAATAAGTTTTCAGCTGGAATGTAGGAGACGAATTATCAAGTATTTTAGGGTCTTCCACGAGTCTTATGCACCTATCCTTTCCAAGCTTGCAAATGACCGTTTGTTAAGAGACATTTTAAACTAAAGCAATTCTTTTTTACAGCATTTGCTCTTTCGGGACTCGTCAAAGGATTGCTGAGCTTGTCATCCATGCAAAGTAAAAGACAATTATCATGATAGGGCAGACATTAGCAGATAATAATTTTCATAAGAAATAAACAGAATAACCAGACTGTATAAAATGCGAAGTACTGTGAGAAGATAATCCTATCAACAACACCTGATACTAAACAGTCTTAAGTCCTTGCAATTATTGAGGGTTACTGGTACAAATATGTATGTTTTTGGAAATGCCTTACATCTTCGATAACAGAGAACCGCATTCCCTTTCCATGCTTTATTATATTTTTAGAGTTTCTGAATATGCAGATTTTTGTGTAGTCCATTTTAAGGAGAGAGAAACGACAAGGAAATATTGTATCCCCGGGATGGGGGAAATTGGCTAAGATGCAGAGATGAGTAAGCCGCTAGACTTAAGAGAAGTTCCGGATCTTCCTCTAGAGATCAAACAAGCAGCACTGGACGGTGGGCTAGTGCTATTTGTGGGGGCCGGTGTTTCCACGTTAGCTGGATTGCCTTCATGGGATGGGTTAGCAAGGAAAGCACTCGAAGATCTTCGCCAGAAAGGATATCTTAACTATTCCGCATTGGAACAATTAAGAGATCTCGATCCTAAGAAACTCCTATCCATTGCACAGCAAATAGCTGAGGAAAATACTGTTTCGCTTGAATTAGCAAAACATTTAAAGGCAGAGACCGGCGATAAAGAGATATATAGTTATATGAATAAGATTGGCTGCCCTTGTGTCACAACAAACTATGATGAGTTGCTTGAACCTCATTTTTACCATAAGAAAGACGGATCAGTTACAGAAACACCTATAACTAGGGTTTCCCAAAAGGAAGACTTACTTGCAGGTCATCTAAACACACCGGGTACTGTAGTGCATTTACACGGTTCTGTGAGTAGGCCAGATACTATGGTAGTTAGTACAAGACAATATCTAGAACATTATGATGATGAGACAGTGAAGCATTTTCTTGGGGAATTATTTGAGAAAAAGACAATACTATTCATCGGCTATGGCCTTGAGGAGGCGGAAATTCTTGAACATATATTGAGGCGAGGAAGGGTAAAAGATACTAAGGATAAGAGACGCTTTGCCTTGATGCCATTTTTCTTGAGTCAATCTCCCCTTTATGGAATGCTCTACGAATATTATCTGAAATCATTTGGATTGCATTTAATTGGATTTGTTAGGGATCATAAAGATTATAGACAGTTAGAAGATATTGTTAAAACTTGGTCAGAGCAAATTGAAGTAAGGCCCTCGGCGTTAGTTGAGGATTTAGAGTTTTTGGATGAGGTTATTGGTTAATGCGAGAACTTAATGTAAAGGAAAAAGATCTGCTTAAGCGTGTAGTAAAGAAGCCAGAACTTCAGCCGTTCTTCTTTCGAAAACTAAAGGGTTTGCATTGGTTTGATGCATTGAGTGACAATGGTTTTCTCGCGCCTGAAAAGAACCCAAAACCTGTGCCAGCGAAGGAAGAGGGATACGTAAATATTCCACATTGGTCAGTTACTGAGTATCTTGTTGCTACGAGCCAAGAGTTATCTAGCCCAGATAATGATAATTATGCTATCAAGTTTATTGAATTGATCAGAAAAATTACAGCGTATGCAAAGATTGAGAACTTTAGCAATTATCGAACTTGGTGGCAGCTTGCCAAGGTTATCAGAAATATACCTGTTCACCTAATCAGTTTAGAGGATATTGATTTAGTTGATTACTGGTTAGACGATTCTTTTGAGCGGGGTCTTCTTGCAAAAGAACTCGGTGAAATATGGTTGCCGGATTTACTTGAAAGACAAGATAAACACTCTCAGCAGCTTGCTTTGCGTTTATTGGACTGTTTGTATAAAGTAATATTTGTCGATAATAAGATCGGTTCCTCTGAAAAAAAAGAGCCGAAACTTAGATATGATTCATATTATGCGGAGAAGATAACCAAAAAGGTTGCCAAACTGAGTGGGTTACGATTAGGTCTGTCTGCGGTGGAGCTCTTTCAGGGACGGCTAGTTTCTATACTTGATGAAGGCGACCATGATACATGGTCATCAATCTGGCGCAGGGCGATAGAAGAACACGAGCAAAATGGTCGTCTTAACGATGCAGATGACGTTATATTGGCTGCATATAGAGATTGCTTCTTAGGTGCCGTTGATAAAGATCTTCAGTTAGCCAAGGACTATATTCAGGTCCTTTTAAAGGGCCAATATCAGACGCTTGAACGCGTTGCCATTCATGCATTAGACAAACGATATATTGAGCTTAAAGCTTTAGTTGGTTCTGTTGTTAACCCTGAATACTTCAAAGACAACTATCGACATGAGTTTTGGCATTTTCTTAATAATCACTATAGAGAATTAAGTACTGACCAACAAAATAAAGTAGTGGAAATAATAGAAGGATTAGATGTTACTGACGAAGGCGGCGGCGTAAATGAAAAGGCAACTGCCTATAATCGCTCAATATGGCTGTCAGCAATCAAGAGTTTCGATGAGAAATTAGCTCAACTTTATGAAACTTATGCAAACGTCGCTGGTGCAGAACCAGAGCATCCAGATTTTTCAAGCTATATGACAGTTGGATGGGTTGATCACAAATCTCCTATTCCTATAGAACACCTGCTTTCCTTAGACATAGGTACGCTTGTTCAAACTATTGACAGTTACAAAGATACTGGGCGTAGTTGGTTTGGTGAACCCGGGCTGGAGGGCTTGGTAAAGACATTCAAAGATGTAGTTAAAACTAAAGCAAAAGATATTTATCGCGAACTCTTGAAGTTTTCCAACAGTGATTTAGCATTTATCTACCCACTTATAGAAGCTTATCATGAATTGTGGAATGAGAAAAAAGAATTGCCTTGGAATGATGTGTGGCCACTTCTGCTTAATTTTTGTCATGATCTCGTCACGAAAGATAGGTTTTGGTCAGAAGAGAACGCAAAAGAAAGATCGCATTTCGTTGCAAACCGGCATTGGATAGTGGGAGCAATTGGGCGGTTAATCGAAGATGGATCCAAATCTGATGAACATGCATTTGACAAAAGCGTATCAGCAAAAGCAAAAGAAGTTCTTCTTGCTTTGCTTGAAAGGCAAAATGCTGAGGAATTTAAATTAGATAGCGATGCAGTTTTGGTCGCTATCAATAGCCCACGCGGGCGCTGTCTTGAAGGTCTAGTTAACCTCGCATTGCGTTCGTGCCGCATAGAGCACAAAGAGAGCGGCGATCATGCTCAAGCATGGAGCCAATATAAAGATATCTATGAGGCTGAGCTCATGCGATGTGCACACGATGAATATGAGTTTGTAACGATCGTCGCCATGTATCTCCCGAATTTTTATTACATGTCAAGCCAATGGGTTTTGTCACACCTCTCTGATATATTCAATCAGTCAAATTATCAGCAATGGCTTTGTGCCATGCAGGGTTACTCATATATCAATAATGTGTATGAAGAATTTTATAAGCATCTAAAAACAAATGGCGATTTTCTTAAAGCATTTGATGATAATAATCTTAAAAAACAAGTTAATGAAAAAATCATTCAGAATATTGCGGTAGCCTTCATAAATGATTTCGAAGATATCAATCAGCCTGACAGTCTCATCGCGACGCTTGTTCAGCGAAAAAATTTGGATGAGTTAAGACAACTTATATGGTTTATTTGGACACTGCGCGAAAAAAATAATAAAAAGTTGAAAGAGAAAGTCTTTGAGCTTTGGCCGCGATTATTGGAAATTGTTGATGTTACTTCTAAAGAAGGACGGGTACTGGCCTCTATTCTGTGTCATTGGGCTACGTTTGTAGACAAAATTGACGCGACCGTAGAAGGTTGGTTGCTCAAAATAGCGCCCTATGCGGATGAAGATCACAACGTATCTGAATTATTGCTTAGTATTGCTGAAATTAGCAAAATACAGCCAGTGGAGGCACAAAAGATTTGGGTGAAAATGCTCGAATCTTATAGCTACGATTACCCGGAAGATGCAATCCGGCAGATATTCAAGAACCTAATTGCGTTAGGAGCTGATGGAGAGAGAAGGGCGAAGGAAATAATAGACGCCTATTTAAGGCACGGCATTGAAAGGCCAAGGACGTGGCTTGCTGAGATAAAGACTACTGCTGATATGAAGGCCCATAGTTGACAATTACCACTTGTACTGTGCAGAATCACCTGCGTGATGGTGTGCGTTTGCTTCTGTGAGTAGAATCCAATAAACTGTGCCCATTTTGTGCCTCTGATCGTTTATATTGACCTTATTTCACCTGACTTGAGCTGACTCGATGAAAAAAGAAAAGCCCTTGAAGTTAAATAATAATTACTTAAAATCAAGGGCTTAATCGAAACTCTTCAAAAGACTATTTTTGTACTCAAAATCCGGTGGGGGCAACTCCGTGTGGGTTCAACTCCCACCACCGGCACCAAAATTTATCATTTATTTTCAGTGCGTTGCGCCTCTCCAATTTTTTCTCCTTTTTCAATTTCCGGGGGTTTTTCATAGTACTCCCCTAAAAACGTTTATGTGGACTCTTGCTCGGCAAGAAGGAACTGCCTATGAATGCTTCAGGAAGGATGTTTGCATGAGGAAATGACCGGGATAAAGCGGAGGGTGTAAATTACTTCGTTACAGCATCTTTTGCATATATACAACGTCAAATGTTTTGCCTCTTTTATTGCCAATTTCCCTCAATCGACCACATTCTACAAATCCATTCT
>Ga0209164_1002063_pt1 | contig 22789 bp, 17 predicted proteins | sample MTBNYHSulfiMetaG_FD_187458 | JGI IMG/M metagenome (GOLD analysis project Ga0209164, IMG submission 187458) | Enrichment culture microbial communities from rom New York Harbor, USA that are MTBE-degrading - MTBE-NYH (New York Harbor Sulfidogenic)... | ecosystem: Environmental > Aquatic > Marine >... | reverse complement strand
TTACAAGATTGTGGATGACTATACCGACCCCCCCGGCATGACAGAGCAATTCTATACGGAGAAACTGCTCCGGATACCCGGGTGCTCCCTCTGTTACCTGCCGGAGAGGGAAAGCCCCGCAGTCGGCCCGCTCCCCGCTCTCTCATCCGGACATATCACTTTTGGTTCCTTCAATCATTTTGCAAAGGTAACCCCCGCGGTCATGAAACTCTGGGCTGAAATACTCAGCGCGGTGCAGGGTTCCCGTCTTGTCCTGAAGGCGAACAGTCTTTCCGACCGCTGGACACAAAGATACGTGAGGGACGCGTTCCTCCGTGCAGGCATCCCGGGAGAAAGGATCGAACTCCTTGGCTGGGAAAAGGAGAAACGCAGACATTTTGAGACATACAACCGCATTGACATCGCCCTGGATACTTTTCCGTACCACGGGACGACTACGACCTGCGAGGCGATCTGGATGGGGGTGCCGGTTATCACGCTCGCAGGAAGCGTATACGCATCCCGTACAGGGATCAGCCTGCTGTCGAATGCGGGGCTTCCCGAATTCGTCGCCGTGACATCTGAAGAATATGTGGAGAAAGCTGTACGACTTGCAGGAGATCTGCAAAGACTTGAATCTCTGCGAAGGGGTCTGCGGGAGATGATGACACGGTCTTCACTGACGGATGCAAATCGATTCGTTATGCATCTGGAGCAAGGATTGAGAGTACTCTGGGAGCGTTGGTGCGAGATGTAACGTTAAATTCTTAGGGGAAAGTATAAATGAATATTCGCAAGGCCATTAAATCGGGCATACAATATATTCAATCAGGACAATTGAAAAAAGCAGAGGAAATCTGCAGAAAAATGTTAAAGAGGGACCCGAAGAATGTCGACGCGCTCCATTTTCAGGGGGTTATTTTCTCCCGTTCCGGAAAGTATAATTCCGCTATCACTTCTCTGAGCAAGGCGTTGCAGATTGATCCTGGTTATGCTGAAGCGTACCATACACTCGGTACGGTCTATTATGAAAAAAAGGAATTTAATCAGGCAATACAATATCTTATGAAAGCCCTTCGCCTTAACCCAGCTACCCCGAAAGTATGGTTTCATCTCGGGGTGATCCTTCAGGAAAGGGGAAAGCTTGATGAAGCGATCACTGCTTATCAGGAGGCCCTGTATCTGAAGATGAGGGATGTGAGAATTATGAATAACTTGGGACTTATTTTTCAGAAAAAAAGTCTAATTGATAGAGCAATGGTGTATTACCGGAAAGCGCTGGAAGTCGACCCGGACTGTGCCGAAACCCACTATAATTTGGGGAATGCCCTCAGGGAAACAAATAATCTTGATCAGGCGATGGCTGAGTATCAGAAAGCCATTCATATCAATCCAAAATATGCTGAAGCATTGAATAATCTCGGCCTTGTTTTTTATAAAAAGACTCAGTTTAAGGAGGCGGAATCTTTTTACCGCAAGGCGCTGCAGAGAAACCCGAATCTTTTTGAGGCATATAATAATCTCGGCAATCTTCTAAAGGATACCGGACATGCGGACGAAGCCGCCGGGTATTATCACAAGGTGCTGGAGCTGAATCCGGAGTTTGCGGGAGTCTATAATAATATCGGCACAGTGTTGAAAGATCAGGGGAAAATACAGGAAGCCGAGAAATATTACAGGAAAGCAATTGAGTTGGCACCAGAATCATCATATTACAGCAACCTTCTTCTTCTCATGAACTACAGTTCTCGCTACGATATGTACACCGTATTCCATGAGCATCTGGAATTTGCAGAACGGTTTGCAGAACCTCTTGTTTCCGCTATTCTACCGCATACGAATGACCGTTCACCGTCACGAAGGCTGAAAATCGGCTATATATCCCCTGATTTCAGGAGGCATTCTGTAAACTATTTTATTGAGCCCGTACTGACTTCACACAATCATGACCGGTTCGAAATATTCTGCTATTCCGATGTGCTCGTTCCCGATTCTTGCACTCAGCGAATTCAGGAATGTGCAGATCAATGGAGGGATATTGCCGGCATATCCAATGAAAAAACTGCTGAACAGATACGAAACGACAGGATTGACATACTGGTAGACCTTGCCGGACATACGGGATATAACCGGATACTGCTGTTTGCGTGCAAGCCTGCTCCGGTGCAGGTAAGCTGGTTAGGGTATCCGAATACCACTGGACTGTCGACAATAGACTACCGGATTGTAGATAGGTATACTGATTTTCCTGGGTCCACTGAACAATTCTATACCGAGAAACTGTTCCGTATGCCGGAGACGTTCCTTTGTTACCAGCCTGATAGGGAAACCCCTGAGGTAGGCACTTCTCCTTTTTTGAATTCAGGGCGCATAACCTTCGGATCATTCAATAACTTTGCAAAGGAGACTCCGGATGTTCTCGGATTGTGGGCAATGATTCTACGGAACATCCCTGATTCCGGATTGATTCTGAAAGCAAGAAGTTTTGTTGACAGACGAACCTGTGACGAAGTGCTGAGAATGTTTGCATCTCATGGTATCGACTCGGACCGGATCGAGTTATTGTCACTCGAAGCATCTTTCTCGGGACATCTCGGCATATACAATCGTATTGATATCGGGCTTGATACCTTCCCTTATAATGGGACTACCACAACATGCGAAGCATTATGGATGGGGGTTCCGGTGATTACCCTGGCTGGAAATACGCATGCATCACGTGTAGGGGCAAGTGTCCTGACGAATGTTGGTATTGCCGACCTTATCGCGGCGACACCTGATGAGTATGTGCAGAATGCGGTAAAACTCGCGGTTGACATAGAACGTCTCCGGTCGTTGAGGGAAGAATTGCGGAATATGATGAAACGTTCGCCGCTGATTGACGCAGGGCGTTTCACTGGAGAATTAGAGAAATTCTACCGGATGGTATGGGAATCCTGGTGCAGTTCTTCCTGAGTATTCGAGCAGGAACCTCTATCCTCTCTTCCCTTGGTTTCTTCTGCTGCATGATTGTTTTTTACAGAGGAACAGCAAGAAATATACCCATGCATGCCAGATTCCGGATTTGTTAAAATATTGTAATAGTTTCCTGCAGTTTTACCGCAGCGTTAGCCATATTTATCTTCTCTTGGAAAGGAAGGGGCGAAACGGGACAGCGGGTAACGGATATATATTGTATTTGTTCCTGGAGGGCAATTTGCAAAACATCTATCCTCACAATACGCACAAGGAGTTGGTCATTGAACATTGCAGCGTCATTGCATTCAGCTTCTGAATACTATGAGAAGGGCGATCACGGGCAGGCAGAATATATCTGCAGGGAAGTAATCCGCACTGACCCCGGGAATGTTGAGGCATATTTTATCCTCGGAAATATTTTTCAGAACAGGAATCAGTTCGAGAATTCGACGCGGTGTTATCAGAAGATAACCCGGATAGACCCGCACCATTTCGGCGCGCACCTTCAACTCGGCATTTCGCTCTATAACAGAAGACTGCTTGATGAAGCAGCAGCAAGTTTCCAGACAGCCCTTCGTCTGAATCCGCGCTATGATGAAGCATACTGCTCGCTCGGGATGATTTTCAGGGAACAGGGACAGTTTGACAAGGCTATTGCTCATTTCAGGAAAGCCCTTGAGATAAATCCGGAATCGGCATGGGCATATACGAACCTCGGCGTTGCCATGCAGCACAAAGGAGAGCATGAGGAGGGGAAAAAGTTCCTCCGCATGGCGTTAGGAAAAAACACCTATATTCAAGATCCTGCCCGGACTCTGGGAGATCTGCTTGTCCGGGATCAGGAATCACTCCGCGAGAGAATGAATCTGCAAAGACAAATCCCCAAAAAAATTCTGATTGTTGTTCCGGCATTTAACCGGAAAAAGATAACGGCGCTGGCGCTTGATCAGATGAAGAGATATAAACCCGCTTATTGCCATTTGCAGGTTTATAATGACCATTCTTCAGAATACGACAATGCCTTTCTGGTGGAGCATGCTGACGAAGTGATACAGCTGCCTGATAAGATGGGCATCGATAGTTTGAGATGGTATCAGTTCAGGCAATTTCTGAAGACGGATTTTGATTTTCTCTATATGACGGACAACGATGTCATTCATGATCCCGGCTATGTGGGTATGCTGGAGGAGCTGTATGCAAAGGGTAAGGGCCAGCTTCCCGTGTCTCTTTTCAGTAATATTTTTATGCTTCAGCCGAGGCTTATTTTGTTGCACGAAAATGGAGTATATGTCAAAACGTCCGCTCCGGGCGCTTCAATGTTTTTCGACAGGAAAATGGTGGAAACGATCATTACCGTTTCAGGCAATATCGGTAATATCATTGATTATCTTGCCTGGGATAATAAAGCAGTAGCCTGTTTAAGACTGCCATGGATAACACCGGAACAGTCCTATCTCGAACATTTCGGGGCCGGCGGTCTGCATAGTGACAATTATGAACGTGAGAGAGCCATAAATCTTACTGAATATCTACAGGAAAGGCGGGAACCTATTCTGCAATACCTGGATGAAGGAGATGATTTAAGAATCGACTGGTAGACACTATGAATATCAAGAGAGCATTGCAATCAGCAAGGGAATATTTTCAGGCAGGCAATCTTGCAGAGGCGGAGAATATCTGCAGGAAAATAGTGAAAAAGGAAAAAAATAACGCTGAAGCCTACTTTTATCTCGGCCGCATTCTTCAGGCCAAAGGCATGCCTGACGAAGCGCTTTCATGCTATAAGAAAGGGACAGAACTGGACCAGGGGTTTGCGGCAGCATTCAATAGCATGGGGAATATTTTCCAATCCCAGGGACGGTTCGAGGAGGCAAAAGCCTGCTATCAAAAGGCAATAGCCCTGAATCCCGATGTTGCCGTAGGATACAATAACCTCGGCAATGTGCTGCAGGAAAAGGGACAATTCGATGAAGCGGTCTCCTGTTATCAAAAAGCCTTGCATCTTGATCCACATCTGTATATGGCATGTGAGAATCTCGCAAGGGCATACTGTGCGCTTGGGTCTGTTCACCGGGAAAAGGGCCAAAAGGACAGCGCTGTCGATTTTTACCGGAAAGCTCTGCGCCTGAAGCCGGATGACGCAGGGACATCCTATGCCCTCGGACTCCTGTATATGGAAACCGGCCAACTTGATGAGGCATCGACCTGTTATCAGGAAATACTCAGGCGCGACTCTATGCATGCAGACGCCTTGAATGCGATGGGAAGTATCTTGCAGAAGAATGGAGATATTGACGGGGCCGCAGGGTATTATCAAAAAGCGCTCCGGGTCAACCCGCATATTCCCGAAGCCCTGAATAACCTTGGAACGATGATGAGAGACAAAGGGAGGTTCGATGAAGCTGAAACGTATTACAGGAAGGCTCTGTGCGAGAATCCCTCTTTTCCAGCGGTTCTCAATAACCTCGGTACAGTATTGAGAGACAAAGGGCGGCTCGATGAAGCTGAACTGTATTACAGGCAAGCGATTGAACTGGATCCTGATTTTGCTGAGGCGCATTGGAACATGGCGTTTACCTATTTGCTGGGAGGAAATTACAGGCCCGGATGGAGAGAATATGAATGGCGCTGGAAAATCCAGGATCACTATCTCCATGATCTCTCCCAGCCTCTCTGGGACGGCTCGGATATCCGTGGATGCACCATTTTACTTCATGCCGAGCAGGGGATTGGGGACAGCATTCAGTTTGTCCGGTACGCACCCCTGGTTGCAGAAAAGGGAGCGCGGGTAATTGTTGCATGCCAGAAGGAACTGGTCCGGCTGTTGCAGACAGTGAAGAATATCGAAAAGGTGGTAGCTTACGGGAGCAGTTTCCCGAAATTTGATCTGCATTGTCCCCTTCTGCGATTACCTCTTATATTTGATACAACGCTTGAAACTATCCCTTCATCAGTGCCTTATCTCTCATCGGATCCCCTGACGGTTTCCGCCTGGAGAGAGAGAATATTGCAGGAAAAGACTCAATTCAGTATCGGACTGGTATGGGCCGGAAGTCCTTCACACATCAATGACCGAAACCGGTCCTGCCCCCGTGAACTCTTGCTGCGGTTGACAAGACTTGAAGGCATTACGTTCTACAGTTTACAGAAAGGAGATGCGGGAAGGCAGGCACAATATGCCCCGGAAGATATGAAGCTTATCGATTATTTCGGAGCACTGCATGATTTTTCAGATACCGCCGCATTCATTGAGAATCTCGATCTGGTTATCTCGGTGGATACGGCAGCAGCCCATCTGGCCGGGGCCCTGGGAAAGGCCGTCTGGACGATGCTCCCCTATGCCCCGGACTGGCGATGGATGTTGAACTGCGAGGATACTCCCTGGTATCCGACTATGCGGCTTTTCCGTCAGCCGTCGCCAGGGGACTGGAATGCTGTTATTGAACACATATTCGATTCTCTTAAGAAACTGAAGCTATAGGATCATGCAAAAATCATGGATAGAAGTCTTCAACTGGTTTATAGTTAAATCTTGCCATAATAGCAATAGTTTCCTCAGAGCATGGTATCTTTGAAACCAGTTTCGGATAATATTTGATAAGACGTGCGGCATCTTCAAGAATTCCTTCATCGAAATCTACACCCAAGAACGAAAAGATTTTTTCCATCTCTTCCTCTGCCTGGCAGCATAAATCTTCATATCTTATATCCATGACTTGATCTGGAAACTTCTGCTGCAACTCCATGACCCTTTTTTCATTGAGAGTCCATTGTTCAAGGACATCTTCTGAAGTCATTTTCCCCCAAATGAAGCCCCCATCTCCATGAAACAATTTGGCACTCCTTATAACCGTAAAAGGATGTCTTACAAGATGTAAGAACCGTGTATCAGGAAATATCGATAGGATGAACTCAGCCAGGACAGGATCTGCATACTGAAAAGGTTTTTTGTCACCAACCCATAGAATTTCTGTCTTTGTCATTGATGGAAGGTGAGGATGAAACCCTTCTGCCATCAAATGCAGTTGAACAGAAAAATATATTTCCTGGATGGAAGTTGTTTTGTCCAACAAGTGACCACACTTTGACAATGTATACTGCATTCCTCCCGGATCATCAGGCAAATATGGTGCGATAGGTTTATTATGGTACAGATTATATAAAATCCAGATAATATCCGATTCATGAGATATAAATATCCGGGGATGCAGATTCAGCAGTTTCACTAAAAGTGATGAACCGGAGCGTTTATTGCCTGATATAAAAAACGTGTTCATGCATTTCACTCCAATAAATTATCCCTTTCAGGGGATTAGGTGCATTTTTGACCGAGTGGATCCCTTCGGATGCGGTTCTCAATATCATATTGAACGGAGACTTCGAAGTATTTTTTCCTGCTGCATTGATTTCTGATAAACTCTCTCCGTTCTCTTTCAGGCATGAAGAATGATTCCAGAAAAATACCTACGTTAACAGAGAGCTTGGCGATACCTACCATTCTCCGTGTATTTTCCTTATGGTCCTTATTGCTGCCCCCCGGATTTGTGTATTGAGGCGGTGAGTGATATTATCTTCATGGAATACAGAAACGCATCTCCTTTCTTTAAAAAGATACTTTTCTTTTTGGTAAGCACTTGTATATTTGCCTGAGGCTGAGAGTTTTGTGTACCAGATCACAACTTTTTTGTGTTTGTTCGGCCTGTTCCGGTCTGCTTTTGTTATATATCCATTATGCCAGACAGCGTTGTTATGTTTATGCATTATCTCTGGAAAAAGCTCCTTGCCCGTTCATCTGCAGGGGTCATGGGAGCTCTCTTTTTAGTTAAAGGCTCAGGTTTGATGAGCGATTGGGGTGAGGGGGGGGTGGGAATAGTCTTTGAAACTGGTGTCTGAACAGGAGAAGCAATGACGGTTCGTTTCGCTTTGTGAGACTCGATTATAGACAGGGTTATCCGTTCCTCACCTCTTGTCATCACTATTTTATCAATATCGATTTCCTTCAGAATATATCCGCTTAATGTGTCCCCTGTCCGTAAGGCTGTCTGCCGCCTCCCTCTCCCTGGAGTACTCCGGGGAGCCTTCATATCTTCGATATATGCAATGCTTATGTCGTCGGTTCGCAAGGTGCCGTAAAGGACAAATTCGGGTTTCGGCAGTTCATTTTCTGCTTTTTTCCCCAGGGGGATTTTCCTCTCTGGGTGAAAAAGATTTTCCTCGGCGATGAGAATATAATCTGAAGGTGATTCGAGAACAAATTCTCCTGAGGATACCCCTTTCGGTTCTTCAGCAAGTTTTTTCAGGGAAGGGAGCGCAAATTTCACTTTTGCATAAAAAAAGGGGGAGAGCGCAAAACTAAGCATCAGGACAATGAATGTTGCCAGGATTATATTCAGGACAGTGATATTTCTGAAAAAATATTTATTTCTTGTCATAAATTACTGTTCATTGAATACTTTCTTCTATTCTATCACAGCAGTGCCGTATGGTTTTATCAGAACTTCCTCAAATAAATTTCCCGCACAAGGACAGGCTCGTAACCGAACATTGCATTCAGGTGGTGAAGGAGGGAATGGCACCCCTGCTCGCGCCACAATGTTTTGATGGATTCGTTTGTGTTCTCGTAAAGAGCGAGTAACTTCTCCAGAGACGACGTTTTCTGCTTTTTCCGGAGCCCCTCGCTCAGATGCTGAATCAATGACATCCACATCTGACAGACGCCCATGATGAAAAAAGGCCAGGATTGCCGTATTTCCGGAGCCCAATTCCTGTCGCTGGTATCTTCAGTACCGGGAGCTGTGATTATTCCGGTATCATCATAGAGATCGTGCGTAATAATGCGGGCACGTTTCATTCTTTTCAGTAAGGGATTAACCCGCAGGACGGAAAATATTTTTTTTGCCGTCTCCGGAGAAGAATAGAAGGCGAAACTGAACTGATGTCCTTCCGCATCCCTTACCGCTCTCCTGTGGAATCTCCAGAGCGCGATGCTGTTTCTGTACCGTTGTAAAGCAGGCGCAACGATTTCGCCCGCAATAAGCAGGTCTATATGCCATGACGGTTCCGAATTAGCAGGCCATTTTATGTGGAAACGGACATGCCACCACCCTTTTGCATGAGATGAATCCTCTCCCATTGATTCGACCTCCTACCGGATTGACGGAGAGAGAATACCGATATGCGCAGGTTTTCTGCACGATGAAAGGCACCATACAGAAAACCTGCAAAACCCGAAAAGGCATTTCCCTCAAAATGAAGCTTACCCGACCGGTACTTTTATGAAATTTTTGATCTCTTCCCTGAGAGGGATCTCTACCTTGAGATAGCCGTCCTCATATAGTGCTTTTGCCCCGGCAGGGTCCGCCGGGCATGGGAAGGACAGGGTAGCAACGTAGAGAGTACTTCCTGAAGGGGCAGAGAGATAACAGCCATTTTCTCCTATCATCAGGCTGATGTCCTCCTTCTCAACTTCAAGCATGGTGAATTCTATCATCAGGGCAGACTTCTCAACGTCGATTGAACAAACTGTCTCAGGGGTCTCGGAATATAATTCTTCCACTGGTGTTACCTCCTTATATTATTGAATTGGACTACTTATACGAAGAGCTTGCTTCGTCGCTATGCCTTCCGCAGGAAGAGAACCTGTCAGCGTTGGTTTTGTTCTTGCGGATTGTCCGGCGAGGAGAAACAATCCCTTGTTTTGATATTGAGCACGTATGAGTTTCACTGCCAGGAAAATAAATTATCCTTATCCTTGTTATAGCGTAATAATTAACTTTTTAATTATACCCATATTCCGGAATTTCTCTCAAGAGAATTCTCGGCGCAAAAGATACGGGACAGGTTAAGGTTTCCCATGCCGGTGCGGGATCTACATGCCTTGAGAAGGTTTTTTTGCGATTACATTCAGGCTTATGGGTACGCCCTTGAACTGCATTATACTGGTGTCATGAAAAAAACCGAATGAACTGACTCTGCGCATATTGACAAAGCCTGCCTCATGCAGGAATGTAGCAAGAAAGTCTTGATCGAATCCTGTGAAATGAAAGTCATATTCATCCACATGAGCTCCGAATATCATCGCCATCACGAATAAGCGGTCCTGTATGTTCAATCGATCCTTTGAAAGGAATAATCGCGCCAGAACTTCAAGATCGGGAACACTGATATAGACGTTACCCCCCGGATTGAGAACTCTGTGCCATTCTTCCAGTACAGGGAGTAATTCTTTTTTGAAATCAAAATGCTCCAGAACATGGGAGGCATACAGTGCGCTGAACGTGTTGTCGGGAAACCGGGACAGATCACGGGCATTACATACATGGTCAACATAAGGGCCGGGGACAATATTGAGGACTTCCCATCCAGGGGCTTTCGACGTACCGCCAATCAGGAGTTTTCTTTCCATAGACTTATTTTAACAAAGTGAAATTTTTCATATGAGGATTATCCTGTGATATTTGATTTTGGAGAGGTTTGTAAAATATTTTGTTTGCATATAAATAGATGGATTTAAACCATGGTGTGCATTTCTCCCGATCAAATGTATTTTTTTAGTCTCCCAGTTTGTTAAAATATTATAATAATCCAGATATATAAAAAATTATTCCGATGACTTAGATTCACACCAGTCCTGCCATATCGAACGATAACAACGCTCCAGTTCCGCAACAAATATCGTACTGTCGGTTACCGCGGAACAGGAGAGGGATTCCCTGCTTCTTTTCCTGAGTGATTCAAGGGATTTCAGATCTCCTGCCAGATTAAACGCTATTGTTCTGTATTCTTCGGGAGTTTCAGCAACAAGTCCAAAAAGTCCTGCATTCGAAAGGAGGCTAACTCCTACCCGTGACGCATGACTCTTACCCGCAAGGGTAATGACCGGTACGCCCATCCACAGGGCTTCACAGGTAGTGGTAGTGCCGTTGTAGGGAAAGGTATCGAGGGCGATGTCGATGCGGTTGTACATTTCAAGATGCGCTTTGGTGGACGGTTCCCAGGAAAGAAGTTCAAGACGTTTCGCCTTTATCCCTTTCTCTGTGAACCTGTCCATGACATAGTCACGGGTGGATCTGTCGGAGAGGCTTTTTGTCTTTATCACAAGGCGGGAATCAGGCACTGCTTCGAGAATGCGCGCCCAGAGATCCATGACATCAGGGGTTACTTTTGCAAAATTATTGAAGGAACCAAAAGTGACATGTCCGGATGAGAGAGCGGGGAGCGGGCCGACTGCGGGGCTTTCCCTGTCGGGCTGGTAACAGAGAGAACACCCTGGAATCCGGAGCAGTTTTTCCGTGTAGAATTCCTCAGTCATGCCGGGAGGGTCGGTATAGTTATCCACAATCTTGTAATCTATGGATGAAAGGCCGGTAGTTGCAGGATATCCTATCCAGGTTACCTGAACTGGCGAGGGTTTGCGGGCAAAGACGAGCAATCTGTTCTGTACGGTGTGCCCTGCAAGGTCAATGAGGATATCGATGGTGTCATTTCGGATAAGTTCCGCAACCTGTTCATCTGGCATTCCCGCAATACTCCGCCAATGATCAGCGCAACCTCTCATGCGTTGTGTGACCTCATCTTCCTGTGGAACATCAGAATAGCAGTAAAGCTCGACATGATCCCTGTTGTGTCCTGCAAGAACAGGTTCTATGAAAAAGGCAACCGAATGTCTTCTGAAATCAGGTGAGACATAGCCGATCCTGAGTCTTCGATTCAGGGACTTATCGTTGCAATGAGGAATACCGGAGGGCACCAGAAATTCCGCGCAGCTAACCGCAAATTGCTGATGCTCAAAGAAGATTGTCTGAGGGTCATACCGTGAATAATAGAGCATGAGGAAAAAAAGATTGTCATAGCAGTATGCACAGTCAGGCTTTAATGCGAGGGCATTTCTGTACCAACGCTCGGCTTCTGCTGAATGGCGGTAATCTCTCAGTGCGTTTCCAATGTTCACCATGGCTTTCACAAAGTCGGGTCTGAGATCAACGGCACGGCGATAGAGCTCAAGAGCTTTGTCAATATCATCCTTTTTCTGAATGATGATTCCCATGCTGTTATACGCATCGGGAAAGTTCGGATTGATCTGAAGGGCTTTTTCATAACTCTCCAGAGCTTCATCGAGTTGATCTTTCTCCTGATAAACGGTTCCCATGTTGTAGAGGGCATCGAACATATCCGGATTCAGCCGAAGCGCCTGAAGGTAATGCATGATCGCTTTGTCAGGCATCTTGTTGTCCCGGTAGGAGTTGGCAAGATTGTAATGGGCGTCAAAGAAATTCGGGTCGCGCTGTATCGCTTCCTTATACTGCGCAATCGCTTCATCAAGCCGTCCCCTGTCCTGGTATATCGTGCCCAGATTGTAATAGGTATCAGGGATATTCGGATTCAGATGAAGAGCCCTCCGGTAGCAGTTTTCCGCTTCGTCAGTGTTGCCCTGGCTCTGATATATTATCCCAAGATTGTGACAGGCCTCAAAAAGCTTCGGGTTCAACTGGAGCGCTTTTTGGTACTGTGCTATAGCTTCATCGAACAAGCCCCTGTCTTTGGTGACATTCCCCAGATTGTAGTAAATATCTGCACTGGCTGGAGAATAGCGAAGTGCTTTTTCGAGATATTCTGTTGCAGTATTAAAATTGCCAAGCTGGTAATGTATTACTCCCAATAAGTTCAGGACAAGAACGTTACCGGGTTGTTTTTTGAGGATATCTTTACAGAGAGACTCACCTTGATGCAGATTCCCTTCATGGCAATGCTTGACTGCCAGCCTGATTTTCTGCTCAAGTTTTTTCAACGACTGGACTGAACGTGCGGTTGGCATATGTGCAACGCGATGAATCCTGATATATATCGCGAACGACACCTTGCCGCACTTCTATGAATGATTTTGAGGGATAATTTCATGCATAAGGCCTTTAAGATATTTTTCATAATCATCGGATGAATGCCTTCTTTTAAGCCCAGGCGAATTCCCTGAGGCGAAAGCAATATCATCATTTCAGGAGAAGGATTTCTTGCGAATACTGCAAAAAAACAGTTACAAGATCTCCACAAGCGTGATCTCGATTGCCAGATCCTTCCCTGCAAGCGGATGGTTCCGGTCCATAACTACAGTGTTTTCTGTCACTTTGAGCACAGTCAACAGATCAGTTTGACCATCCGGCCGCGGTATCTCGAGATGCTGGCCGATTTCAAATTTAAAGTCGGACGGAAATTGCTTCCGGTCGATTTCGGTTATAAGCTCTTTGTAATACGGGCCGTATGCCTCTTCGACACCGACCTTTACAGTCTTGGATTCCCCTGCATTCATGCCCATTACTGCTTGTTCGAAGCCGGGGATTGCTTGCCCCATACCAAGGGTGAACATGAAAGGCTCATGGTCAGAGGTGCTGTCCACGACTGTTCCGTTATCAAGCTTTACCGTATAATGAACCTTTACCGTATTGCCAAAATTTACTACAGCCATCACTTTCTCCTTTTTATTCTAGGATCGTAATTCAATGCGGTGCAGCAGATATGTGATATGTATGAACTTATTGTAATATTTTAGCATTATTTGCCTCAAAAAATAAAAATTTTCTCAGCGGTTTGAAGCCCAGATAGATTTCCGTGAATGATGTTTCACTACTTACTGCCTCTTCTGCACCATTCTCCCCACATCTGCCTGTATCGGGCTTCAAGGTTGAGAGTGAACCTCTTTGCATCGCACAATACCGAACGGAACATGGTGTCACGCAAAGTTTCCCGGAGAAGCTTAAGTTTCGAAAGATCATTTGCGAGCATGACTGCATGTTCGATATACTCCTGGCTATTTCTGGCGGCAAGCCAGGGCAGGCCGATAGTTGAGAGAATACTCATGCTGACCCGTGAAGCGTGAGTTGTGCCGGCAAGAGTGATTACGGGGACACCCATCAACAGGGATTCGCATGTTGTAGTCGTGCCATTGTAAGGGAACGTATCAAGAGAAATATCGATACTGTTGTACATGTCGAGATGTTCTGTGAACGAGAGTCTGATCGACATGAGATCGATCCGGTCAGGTGAAATACCTCTCTCTGCAAATATGGCCTTCGCGTACTTGCAGACAGTTTTATCGGAGAAATTTCTCGCTTTCATGACAAGCCGCGAATCCGGGATCGATTGCAGTATCGCGGCCCAGGCATCTGCTGTTTCGACCGAGACCTTCGGGAAATAGTTCAAGGAACCGAAAGTAATATAGCCATTCTCCACAGCAGGCAGAGCGCGAACATCCGGCCTCTCCCTGTCAGGCAGGTAGCAAAGGAAACAGTATGGTAAACGGACCAGCTTTTCGGAACAGAACCTGTCCGTCAATCCGGGAGGGTCCGTATAACTGTCAACGATGCGGTAATCAATGGTTTTCAGACCTGTTGTGTTCGGATAGCCCAGCCAGTTTATTCCAACCGGGGCGGGTTTTCGGGCAAATGTAAGCATTCTGTTGTACCCTGTATGTCCGGCGAGATCAATCAATATGTCTATCCCGTCTTTGCGTATCAACGCGGCAGCTTCTTCATCAGTGAACCCTGCAATATTCCGCCAATGATCTGCATATCCCTGTAATCGTTCCGTCACATTGTCCGGCCTGAGCACATTGGAATAGCAGAATATCTCAAAATGTTCGTGGTCGTGCGAAGCCAGAACCGGTTCTATGAAGTAGTTTACCGAGTGCCTTCTGAAGTCAGGGGATACATATCCTATTCTCAGACGGCGGGAGTCCTGGCAGGAATTGGTATGGGGCAGGGTTATTGATGAGAGCGGTTCTTCAAACTTTTTTGAGAACCGGAGATGTTCTGCGAAGACCGATTCCGGACCATGCAGAGAACTATAATTCATAAGAAGGAGGAGATTGCTGTGACAGAGGGCAAAATCAGGTTTTATTTGCAGTGCTTTCCTGTAGTAAGCTTCTGCCTCTTCCAGCTTCCCCTGATCCTGAAGAGCAAGTCCGAGGTTATTGTATGCCTCGAAAAGAGACGGATTGAGTTCGATGGATTTTTTATAGTATTGTACAGCTGTATCGGTTTGCCATTTCTCCTTGAGCGCCGAACCGAGGTTATAATAGGCCCGGTCAAAATTCGGATTCAGCTGAATAGCTTTTTGATAACAGGGTATCGCCTCATCGAGCCGGTCGGTTTCCTGGAACACTATCCCCAGATTGTTCTGTGCATCGGCGTATTCAGGTCCGAACCGGAGCGCCTTCTGAATATAGCGTATCGAGTGATCATACTCTTTCCTCTGATAGTGGATAACACCGATGAAATGAAGGGCGGTGACGTTGTTCGGCTGAACCTTTAGGACGTCCCTGAAGATATGTTCCGCCTGCTGAATATCCCCTGATTGAAGACAGTCAAGTGCTGATTTCGTTGCCGTTTTAATGTCCATTGCTGCTGATTTCAGTTATCCTTTTATCATTCCGGATGCAATTGTTTCACGCAATCAACAATCATGGTTATCACGGTCTCCCAGTCTCCGAGCGCAGGCTGGCGGAAGAGCCTCATGCCAGGATACCACGGAGAGTCTACCCTGTGAAGAAGCCAGCGCCAGTCAGGGACAAAAGGTACCAGCGTCCAGACAGGTTTTCCAAGGGCGCCTGCCAAATGGGCAACTGCCGTATCAACCGAGATGACTAAATCGAGATTTTCGATCAGCGCAGCAGTATCTGAAAAATTATTGAGAAGGTCAGTATAGTCGATGAGTTTCATGCCCTGTGGAGGGTTCTTTGCCTGTTCTGACGGAGGTCCTTTTTGAATGCTGTAGAAGGTAACATTTTCAAGATGTTGAAGAGGTGAAAAGATATCAAGCGAAGATGACTTTTTTAACGGCAACCCTCCGCCGGACCATATCAAACCGATTTTCAGCCGGGAGGTGTCATTTTGGAGCCGCTTGCGCCATTCCATCACTAATGTGTTCTCTGCGCCCAGATACGGTATCTTAGCAGGGATATTCTCTAGTGTTGTGCCGAAGATGCCGGGCAGACTCATGAGAGGACAGTGGATATCAAACGCAGGCAGTTGATCGCCGTGAGAGAGGACCCGATGAATACCGTCAGTATTTTGAAGCAGAGAGGTCAACTCTTTCTGGCTTTCGACGATCACTTTTGCCCCGCGCTGTTCTACCAGAGGGGCATACCTGATAAATTGGATCGTGTCGCCGAACCCCGCTTCGGCATGAAGGAGAATGGTGAGTCCTTCAATATCAGAGCCATCCCATAAGGGTTGAGGGAACGTCCGTTGAAGATTACGGTGATCGCCTGTCTTTCTGAACCATTCAAACTCTCTCCAGCCCTCCTCATAACGGCCGGTCAGCAGGAATACATTTGACAGGTGCCAGTGTGCTGTTGCGTTATCCGGATTGCAGGTTATTGCTTTCTGATACCATGTTGCCGCTTCTTCATAACGTCCTTGTATGATGAGGACAAGTCCTGAATGAATATATGCAGGAACGAACTCCGGTTTTGTATTCACAACCTTTTCATAGCATGACAGCGCCTTGTCGAATTCCTCTCTTTCAAAGAAGTAATGTCCAAGATTGAAGAATGCTTCGGCAGAATCCGGATTGATCTGCACGGCCTTCTGGTAGGATGCGAATTCTTCATTTGTGCGGCCCATGAGTTTGAAAATGAACCCGAGATTGACATATGCTTCAGCATATCGGGGGTTGAGATGAAGCACCTTTTGATAACATCTGAAAGCTTCCTGAATTTGACCGCTGTCCCTGTACACGTTTCCCAAATTGTAATGTGCGCCGGTATGGGACGGATTTATCCTGATAACCGTCTGAAAATATCCGATTGCGCTGCGGAAATTACCTGTCTGCGCGCTGATCAACCCGAGCATGAACAACGCATTGAGGTCATCCGGCTGTAAGTTCAGTATCTCCGCATAGAGAGAAGCTGCCTGGTGAAGATTGCCTGCCCGATAAGCATCGTATGCTAATTGCTGTGACTCTCTGATGTCCATTTTGAATGATCGCGGGTGACGAATACCGCAGCACCTTGTTTTTTTTGTATTGTGATTCCCTGCTATTTTAATCTTTCTCTAACTGCACGTTCAAGAAAGTCTTCAAGCCCGGTTATGCAGGAACTTTCCCGATAGACACTGTGTTTGGTCGATTCAATCTTTTCCGACAGGTTACGACGCCATTCCGCATCCTTCCCCAGTCTCGCCGCACAGGCTACGTATTCATCGGGTGTCCCTGCTATGGTTTCCGTAACTCCCATCATGCTCAGGATGGCGAATGCTTCCCTGCCCCTCATAAGACCGGTCGGAAGAGTTACCACGGGTGTATTCCCGGCAAGCGCCTCCAAGACGGAATTGCAGCCGGACCATCCAATGGTATCGAGATATACGTCTGCAAGAAGGGTAAGCGCCTGATACCATTCGGGAGGGAGAGGCGGGAGAAACACGATGTAGTCTTCCGCATTCATATTCAGCCTGCTGAAAGAACGGAATATCCGGGCACGGAAGAGTTCTATCAGATTGCTGATGTTCGGATATGAGGCGAACAGGAACTGGCAGTCACCGACCTCGCGGGCAATACGCGGGAAGACGTCATCGTATTCGGGAGAATACTTGTAGAGCGATTGACAACAGTGATAGAGTACCGAGTCCCGACGGAGGCCAAAGGTGTCCCGGTCCAGTTCTGCAGTGCGTATTTCCGGAGGGGTATAATGCACCGAGAGATGCGGCAACCGTATCAGTTTTTCCGTATAGTGCAGGTCGCCATCAAAGGGTTCTATCAGGTCCCCGCTGAGATAATAATCAATTGTCGGGAGACCCGATGTATCCGGGTGTCCCCATGATGTGCACTGGACAGGTGCGAGCCGAAGAGCTGCAAGTTTTACTGTTGTCGGGTCCATGCCGATTTCGGGAAAAATGAGTACATGGAGGTTGTCTCCCCGAATACGAGCGCAGAGATCCTGAAAGGGAAATACATCTTCAACAAAGCGGGTGCAACACTTCCGTGCTGATGCAGTCTCTCCGTCCTTCTTTGTTCCCGTATGATAACCAAAGAGGCTGAAACGTCTTTTATCCAGTTTCTCAATCCATCCCTTGATCGGTATTTTCCATACTGCATGGTAATGAAAAAAAGCCGAAACGATACCTATTCTCAGTGGCTCTCCCGGGGGCGTTGGCGGAACAGATGGTCTGGTGGAGAATTGAGGATATTTTGCGAACATGATCCGGCACGCAAGGTCACCGTAAATCTGCTGCAGTTCCCTGTCGTTCAATCTCTGGTATGCGAGAAAGAAAGGCTGCTGTCTGCCCATTGCTTCAGCTGCTGCATCGATCTCTTCAGGGGTCTTGAGTGAGATCGAGTCGCGTAATCTGAGAAGTTCATTGCGATAATTCTCCCGCGAAACCGCAACAGAGGACCGATCCGGATATACAGGAGGTATCTGCGCCATGCACCGGGCCCATTGCGCGGCAATAAAAGAAGGGTTGATCTGAAGAGCCTTGTCGTATAAGCCGAGGGCCTCTTTCTGACGCCCCTGTTCCTGGCAAGCTAACCCCAGATTATAATAGGGGTCTGTGAGTCCCGGGTTTAGCTCGATTACTTTCTGATAATGCAATATCGCCTTGTCCAGATGTTTTTCCCCTTGATAAATAGTTGCAAGGTTATAATGTGCTCCTATAAGGCCGGGATCTACCTGAACAGCTTTCTCGTAACATGCTCTTGCGAGGTCCGGCTGATTTTTTACATGAAAAGCGGTTCCGAGATTATACAAAGAGGGTGCATGATAGGGATTATTCCGGAGATTTTTCCGGTAATATGCTATTGCTTCTTCAATGCTTCCCTGTCTGTGAAGCTCATACCCGCGGTCATAATCTGGAAAAACAGACTGTGAACCTGTGTCGTTCCCGTGGGCAGAGCGCGGGAAATCGGAATCTTTACGAGTTTTCCTGCGTTTAATCTTTTTCATGGTATCGGAGAAATTTATCGTTCAGTTTCATTGTAATACATGAAGTCGGCCGCTTGCCACTCTGAAACTTTAAGGCATTATATCAGATACCTTGCGACCAGCGCTGTTTCGGGGAGCGGTAACTTTCTTCGGGACAAAACCGGAGTTTTTGGTATAAAATACTTTATATGCTCACGAGACTGGCGACATGGGACAAGTTTGTACGGAGAAATGCAGTTCAGGGCGAGATGCCTTCAGGGGCATGGAACCTTGCCGGTATTGATCTCAGCAATGCCGAACTCAACGAGGTTGACCTCAGAGGCGTGAATCTGAGCGGCGCTAATCTCGCCGGAGCGAGCTTTGTCGGAGCGTATCTCAGTCAGGTGAATCTTCAGAGGGCAAACCTCAGCAGGACAAACATGGTCGGAGCTGTCTTCCTCGTGGCAGAAGCAGAGGAAGCTGATTTTCGCGGGGCAAACCTCAGCAACGGTGAGTTTGGAAGAGCGAATCTCCGCAGAGCCGACCTCAGCAATGCTAATCTCAGCGGAGCCTTTTTGATAGAAGCCAATCTCAGTGAAGCACTTATGCATGGAGCCATCCTTTACAGAGCAACACTCGGTGCGGCAAAACTTATTAAAACAGATTTGAGCGAAGCCGACCTCAGCGAAACTGATTTCAATATCGCGAACCTCAGAGAGGCAAACCTTGCAAGAGCAAATCTTGTGAGCGCTGACCTCAATGCAGTTTCACTGACCAGGGCCAATCTCAGCGAAGCGAATATGCACGGCGTCAACCTGAGCGACGCAACCCTTCAGGGGGCAATATTGCAGGGAGCGAACCTCCAGGAAGCCAGACTGAAAGGGGTACGGAAACTGACAATTGAACAGTTAAGCAAAGTGAAGACATTATTTAAGGCTCGCATAGGACCCAAACTTATGAAACAGGTGCAGGCAGAGTATCCGCATCTCCTTGTGGAAGTTTCGAATTAACCCGGACAGTGTAACCATCCCGTGTTATTCATGAATCGGCGTATTTCATAAGCTGTCATTGAAGGATGCTTTGCAATATCAGACCATACTTATTTATGATATCCGTGCTTTTTCAATATATTTCGGATTAGGTAGAATCACACCAATTTTTCCAGATCATCCTATAATTTTTTTCGAGAGCATCGGTAAAACGTCCGGTATCCATTAAAGGCGATTGTATTATCATATCCCGCAGACGTTCTCTCAGGAATTGAAGCCTCATTATATCTGTGGCAAGAGTAACTGCCGTTGTCATGTATTCATCCCCGGATGCCGTAACCAGTTCCGGGACCCCGGCGTTCGTTACAAGACTTGCTCCCACACGGGAAGCATGCGAAGAGCCCGATAGAGTAACCACGGGGACTCCCATCCACATTGCTTCACAGGTAGTAGTAGTCCCGTTATAGGGGAAAGTGTCAAGTGCGATGTCGATACGATTATACATGCCGAGATGGTCCTGTATTGATGACTGCCAGGCGTGCAATTCAATCCGGCCGGGTGCAATATCCTTTTGCATAAAAATATTTCTAATGTGTTCACGGGTCGATAGACTCGAAAGGCTTTTCGCCTTCATGATAAGACGGGACCCCGGCACTGTGAAGAGTATATTTGCCCAGAGGTCAATGACCTCAGGGGATATCTTTGCATAATTATTAAAAGAACCGAAGGTGATATGACCGGCGGAGACAACCGGGGAAGGACCGGGATCAGGGGATTCCTTGTCCGGCAGATAACAGAGGAAACTCTCCGGCATATAGAGAAGTTCTTCCGTGTAGAACTGCCTGGTTCTCCCCGGTGGATCGGTGTATATATCGACGATCTTGTAGTCCATGGAGGAGAGACCCGTAGTGGCAGGATATCCGATCCAGGATACCTGCACCGGAGCCGGCTTGCGGGCAAAGAGGAGAATGCGGTTATTTGCCGTGTGGCCTGTGAGGTCTACGAGAATATCGATTTTATCGCTTCGTATTCCTTCAGCAGCCTGGTCATCGGACATTCCTGATATGTTCACCCAGCGATCGGCATGCAAGCGGAGTCTTTCGGTGACTTCGTCTTCCGCAGGAACAAGGGAATAGCAGAAAACCTCAAACTGTTTCCTGTCATGTGCAGCGAGTACCGGTTCGAGGAAATATGCGACTGAGTGTTTCCGGAGATCAGGAGAGACATATCCGACCCTGAGGCGCCGGTTGGGAGTTCGCTCACTCATATGGGGAACCACGACAGACCGGAGAGGCTCTTCAAACCGTTTTGCAAACTGCCGGTGCTCTGTAAAGACAGCCCCAGCGCTGGAGAGGGAATCATAGTTCATCAGGAACAAAAGGTTGCTGTAAGGAATCCAGAAAGACGGATTTATCTGAATGGCCCTCCTGAAACAGATTGCAGCTTCCCGCATCTGCCCGAGATCCTTGAGCAGGTTGCCGAGATTGTTATATGTTTCGAGTGAATCAGGTGCTATTTTCAGAAGAAGACGGTAATTTTCGAGCGCCTCTTCCATTTTCCCCTGCACCTGGTATGCATACGCTCTGTTCAGGAGCGCATCAGCATGATGAGGATTTATGGTGAGAGCCCTGCTGTAGCTCTCTATGGCTTCGTCAAGTTTTTTCCTGATCGTATAGATATTGCCGAGGTTATAAGAGGCGTCAACATGATGCGGATTTAACTGCACAGCGGTTTGATAGCACGGTATTGCGTTCTCGATGTCCTCCTGTTCCCGGAAGGCATTCCCGAGGTTGAAATATGCTTCAGCAAATCCCGGGTTCAGCGTGATACTTTCCCGATAACACCTGACGGCGTCATCAAACCGGCGCATCTGAAAATAAACATTCCCGAGATTGAAGAAGGCAGGTCCATTCTTCTGATTGAGTACAACTGCCCTCTCAATATACGTTTTCGCTGCATCGAGGTTTCCGCGCTGCAGATACAGGACCCCGAGCATGTGCAGCGCATCAAAGTGATCAGGATACCGCTTCAGTATCTTTCTGTAGATAGTTTCCGCTTCTTTTGCGCGGCCTTTCTGATGGTGTGCAAATGCCGTTTGCATCGCATTGACAATATTCATGTGTTTTAGTCCGGAAGATTTACAATGTTGATCGTTTCTTACGGAGAATTTTTTCAACCTGCTGACGCCATGTATTTCCTGTTGCAGATCTGGGCCCTTGCGCGTGATGACCTCTCCTGTGATACCAGAAAGGCAGGGGTATTTTTATACAGCGATATTTTTCCCAGACACGCAGGTAATAATCAAAATCTTCGCCTGCATCAAGGGATTCATCAAAAGGGGTCGAAAGGGCTGCCGGAGTTTTTACGAAATGTCCTATTCCCAGCGTGACAAAGGGGTCGCACGACAGGACATCGTCAATACTGTACAGGAAAGGTAATTGCTGAGGTCTTTCTCTTGCAACCTGTTCGCCCTGCTCTATAGGCCAGATTGAACCCCATAGGGCATCATACTCATCCAGATACGGCGATACATATTCGAACGCGAAAGGCGACATCAGATCATCCGCATCGATAAAAAATATCCATTCGATACCTTGACCTGAAGCTTGTTTTACCGCAAAGTTACGGGCCTTCGATCGGCCGAGTTCTCCAAGATGGTCATCAACCGGGATAAGGGTAATCCCGGAAAATCTTCCTTTTGCATTGTGATAAGCCCTGTTTATGGAATCACGGCACAGAGCATAAAGGCTTTCGTGTCCGGGACCCACAGGGGTGATGACCGCACACCGGTAGGTCGCGCCGGTTGCATACGATACACGGGGAGAGAGAGGTTCATGGACGGGTTCGGCTGTAAGAGAGCTTTTATAGGAATGAATGATCTCAGGCATGATGCCGGTCGCAAGGAAACGGTTGAGGTCCGATGCGACACGCTGAAATACTCCGTCCCAGTCCCCCGGACTTTTCTGGCGGATGA
>Ga0209164_1002060_pt1 | contig 22810 bp, 16 predicted proteins | sample MTBNYHSulfiMetaG_FD_187458 | JGI IMG/M metagenome (GOLD analysis project Ga0209164, IMG submission 187458) | Enrichment culture microbial communities from rom New York Harbor, USA that are MTBE-degrading - MTBE-NYH (New York Harbor Sulfidogenic)... | ecosystem: Environmental > Aquatic > Marine >... | reverse complement strand
TCATAGGCTCGCTCATGGGCTCGCGCCCTCCCGGGAAGGCTGCGCTTGCGTCGGTCTCCTCTCAGGGGCGCTCATCCGGAATCGGTACATGACCCACACAGCGAGGAGTGCTGCCGTGGAAGCCACTACAGCTGTCCATAGGCCCGCCACGAGAACCATTCCCAACGGCATCAGGAACACCAGGCCGTAATAGGCTGCAAGCCAGGGAAGGCTGAGCCTCCCCACCCATCTGCCGGCGCGAAGGCGCTCCAACAGATACATGAGGACGACGCCGGTCCCCATCCATCCGGCCAGGTTGACCCAGGGCATACCGTAGTATGGGCCTCTGTCCTCCCAGACCCAGTACGGTGTGAGGTAGCTCATGGCCGGATCCAGCGCGAGGTCCCACGCCGTGAGGAAATATGCCCCGAGGAGCAAACGCCCCCAGAGCTGCCCGGCCTTCGGAATCATCGCGTTGGCCATCGCCCAGGACGGAAGCGCCATGAGGAACCAGCTGACGGGGATCAAGAAGGGAACCCGACCCCCGAGCTTGGGGCCCAGCAGTGCGGTGTAACCATACCCTCCGAACGGAAATCCGTAACCGGTCCCGGCGAACTCACTCAGGAAGCTTACGAGGAAGATCGCCAGAAAGGCCGCGATCCATCTCAGACCGGTCCGCAGGATCAGCACCATTCCCAAGACAGCTGCGCTCACAAGGATGTGAGCCTGGGCGAAGAGCCGAAACGAAAGGCCGTAGAACCTCCGAGCCGAGTCCGTGTCGGGAATGAGGTTCGGATGAAGGCCAAAGATCCCATAGCCCAGGATGGCCGAGAGCGTGAAGAGGAGAAGAAATGCGAGCCCTCCCCATTCCGGAGTGCGGATTCCCCGTCTGAATCGTCCAATGGTGTCCCTCATACGGTCCTCCGGAAGGCTGAGAGCTCGCCTGACTGGGACAAGGAGCGAACCCATCCCAGAAGTTCTTCGGCCGAATCCGATACGAGAAGAGCCTCGAAAGGACCGGAGCCCAATTGGATTGGCCCGATGTCGCCCAGCGAGCCACCGAGCGCCAAGGCATACGGGTGCTGGGGCCGATAGAATTCCTCCAGCACCCGTACCGCTCGTTGCAGGTCGGGGAGGGCGTTACGCGGAGAAAAGGATACACAAACGAGCGTCGCGACCTGTGCCACCTGGATCGCCGCAAACTCCTCGAGCGGCACGTTGGCCCCAAGGTAGTACACCCGCCACCCCTCCCTCTCCAGGAGGATTCGCACAGCCTGCGCCCCCAGATCGTGTTGATCGCCTTCCGTCGCTCCCACGATCGCCACGGGGGCGGGATCGGAAGCTCCTTGGACGAGCGGAAGGGGTCGCTCCCAGCCCGGCCTCAACCGCAGGAGGGCTTCCATGACGACCTGGGACGCCATGTGTTCCTCTCCCACCTGCAGGCGCCCCGCCTGCCACTCCTCACCCACCAGAGCCATGAATCCACGTATGCCTTCGTCCAGGAAACGAGGAAAGGGGATGTCCGGGCGTCGTCCCACTTCATGCAGGAGGCGACCGAGCAGGTCCGTCTCTCCTTGGGAAAGCCAGCTCATGGCCAGGGATCGGAGACGTCGGAAATCCTGATGGTGAGCAGCCTGGGTCACGGCCAGCCAGGCATTGGCTTCCCACGGGTGGAAGATATCGAGAAACGTCGCGATTCTCCGATCCCTGGCCGTGCACAGGGCATCACTCAGGTGGACCCTGCGGTGTCCACCCTCGGTCTTCCGGGAGAGGATGCGCCCCTCGTCTGCCCAGCGCTTGATGGTGGAGGGATGGACGCCAAGAAGGTCGGCCACCGCTGACGTGGATAGAAGCATGCGGTCGTGGGAGTCTGCCATCTCGTTCCTGACGGGGATGCCCAGCGGGACAGTGGGTGGTGACACAAACCGCTCTAAATGGAAAATTAAGCGTCTGTGAGAACGCTGTCAATACTTTGGCGTGGACGAAACGTGCATCGATGCCATGGAGAGCGATTGGTGATCTCGCTTCACAGGCTCCACTCACGGCCGCGGTGTGTCCAGCCCCTCCTCCAGCCAGCGATAGAAGGCGTCCTGAGCCTCCACTCGGGGTTCCCCGGCCCTACGGCCCACGTAGTGATTCATCTGGTCGGGATCCAGATTTCTGGCCTTGGTGTTGTCGGCGAGCTGGAGATGCAGAAAGTGCTCCAGCTCATCCCGAGCGAGGCGGTCATAGATGGGAAAAGCCACCTCGACCCGGTGGTCCAGGTTCCTCTTCATGAGGTCGGCGGAGGAGAGGAAGAGTTCGGCTCGGCCCCGGTTGGCAAACCTCAGGATCCGTCCGTGCTCCAGGAAGCGGTCCACGATGCTGCGGGCACTTACCTGATCCGCGAAGCCTGGCAGACCCGGTCGCATGCAACAGATCCCGCGCACGATGAGGTTGATCCGGACCCCCGCCTGGCTGGCCTGATAGAGAGAATCGATGACGCGCCGATCCTCGAGGCTGTTGACCTTCCAGACCACTCCGGATATCCCGCCTCGGCGGCATTCCTCCACCTCGACCCTGATGCGGTCCTCGAGTCCGTCTCGCATGGTGAAAGGGGCAACCAGCAGGTGGGAGCATTCCGGGGATTCGATCTCCTCCCAGAGGTAGCGAAAAACCTGCTCCACGTCTCCGGTCAAACGGAGATCGGCGGTGAGGAGGGCGTGATCCACATAGATACGAGAGGTCTTCTCGTTGAAATTCCCCGTGGCTAGATAGGCGTACTCGCGACGGTCGGACCCCTCTCTCCTGGACACCAGCGCAAGCTTGGCGTGGACCTTGATTCCCGGCTTGCTGTACACCGTCCTGACGCCCGCCCGCTCCATCTCCGCAGCCCATTTCAGGTTGCGGGCCTCGTCGAACCGAGCTTTCACTTCCACGAATGCCGTGACCTCTGCACCCCGGCGGGCCGCCGCCATGAGCGCACGCACGACGGACGACTCCTCGGACACCCTGTAGAGCGTGATCCAGATGCGGTCCACATTCGGATCCCGAGCCGATTCCTCCAGGAATCGCACGACGTACTCGTAGGACTGGTATGGGAAGTGAAGAATCCTGTCCTTTTCCCGCACCGCATCAAGGATGGAAGGACACCTTCGAAGCGAGGGATGCGGGAGCGGTTCGAGGGGGCCCCGGGCGAGATGATCGAGATGGCCGGGCCTCGGGAAGTGGATGAGGTCATGGAGATTGTGATACCGTCCACCGGGGACGAGATCGTCCTCTTCCAGGCTGAGATGTTCCTTCATGAAGGCGATGAGCGCGTACGGTGCCTGGAAGTCGTAGAGGAAGCGGCTGGGCACGCCCGCCTCCCTCTTCCGGAGGCTCTCCCTGATCTTCTCCACCAGGTCGCCCTGGAACTCGTCTTCCAGGTAGAGCTCAGCGTCCCGAGAGAGCGTCACGGCATACGCTGAGCCCACTTCATGCCCGGGGAAAAGCTCTCTGAGGGACAAGCGGATCACATCCTCGAGGAACAGGATGTTGTAGCCTTCCCCCGGTGCTGCCACGAAGCGGGGCAGCGGGGGGCAGGGGATCTCCAGGATTCCGTAGGAAGGTCGCTCGGAGGCCAGCGTGACTTCCATGTCCGGCCAGAGCTCCGTCACCAGGTAGACCCGGCCCTCTTTGAGGAAGGGTGCGTCCGCCTTGTCCTCCAGAACCTGTGGCGCCAGATAGGGCAGGACCCGATCCCGGAAGTACTGGCGGAGGAAGGCGGTCTGAAGCGAGCTGAGGTTTCGATGGTGCAGGAGGAAGATTCCGTTGGCCTCCAGTTCCGGGAGGAGCTTCCCACGGAAGGCGCTCCCGAAGGTATCCTGCTGGCTTGTGACGATGAAGTGGATCTCCCGAAGAAGCCGCCCGGGGCGGAAACCCAGGGTCTTGAGCTTCTTCTTCTTCAGGCGGAGGAGGCTCCGGAGTGATGCCACCCTGACTCGGAAGAACTCATCCAGGTTGGAGTGGAAGATGGCCAGGAACGTCAGTCGGTCGAATAGCGGCACCCAGGGGTCGATGGCTTCCTGGAGAACCCTGCCATTGAAGGCCAGCCAGGATATTTCTCGGTTCGCGTAGAGATCCGGCTCGTCCAACAAAGGCCGGTCAGTGCCCGGTGGTTTCGCGTCTCCCGCGGGCGGCTCGCCCTCGGGTGGAACGGGTTGGTCGGTCATGATTTGAAGAACCGGGGGTGCCGTCTGATGGTTGTCTCGCCAGATGCCATCAAGAGTCTATGCAGGCCGTGAGGATCCCGCGAGGGGCCCCTCGTTGCCCTTCCTTGCTCGCCGGCGGGAAAACCCGTTGATTATGAGGTGGTGCCGGGGTGGCGAAACTGGCAGACGCAGGGGACTTAAAATCCCCGGGGCTCAGCCCATGCGGGTTCGAATCCCGCCCCCGGCATACCGGAATTCCCCCCTGCGCCGGACGGGGCCCTTGGCCGGACCCGTCCTCCCCTCTAGACTTCGGCTTCCTTCTGACTCAAGCGGTACCGGAGGGACGGGGGCGGCGTGGCCGCCCTGAATCCCCCGGCGCCCCCGCCCTTGAAGAAGAGGCATGGAGCCGCTCATCGTCGTCATCGCCCTCGGTGGCAACGCTCTCCTGCAGCGGGGAGAGCCCGTGTCTGCCGAGGTTCAACGCAGGAATATGCGTCGGGCTGGAGCTTCCATCGCGGAAGTGGCCCGGGAGCATCATGTTGTCCTCACCCACGGGAATGGGCCCCAGGTGGGGCTCCTGGCCCTCAAGGAGGCCTCCTACTCCGACATCTTCCAAAACCCCCTGGACGTGCTCGGAGCTGAGACGGAGGGGATGATCGGTTACCTCATCGAGCAGGAGCTCTCCAACAGGCTTCCCGGGAGGGAGATCCTTACGCTCCTCACGAGGGTCGAAGTGGACCCGGCCGATCCTGCGTTCCAGCATCCCACCAAGCCCATCGGCCCTGTCTTTGAACCCGAAGAAGCCCACCGCCTTGCCGGAAAACTCGGTTGGGACCTCGCCCCTGACGGCGACGGGCTCCGCCGCGTGGTGCCATCCCCTCTTCCCAGGGACATCATCCCCGCCAGGATCTTTCGCCGCCTCCTCGTGAGGGGCGTACTGGTGATCTGTGCCGGGGGCGGGGGCATCCCTGTGGTATGGGACGAGGAGAAGGGTTGGCGGGGAGTGGAGGCGGTTATCGACAAGGACAGGACCGCGTCTTTGCTCGCTCGAGAGGTGGGAGCCCACGCCCTCGTCATGCTCACGGACGTGTCGGCCGTCCAAGTGGGGTTCGGGACCCCGGATGCCCGGCCGATCCACAAGACTACTCCGTCCGAACTGAAGGCCCTGACCCGCGAGTTCCCCGCAGGATCCATGGGACCCAAGATCGACGCCGCAATGGAGTTCGTCGAAGAGACCGGGGGCTTCGCCGCCATCGGCTCACTTACTGACGCCCTCGCCATTGTTCGCCAGGAGGCGGGGACCATCGTCCTGCCGGACTAGGATTCGAGATGGAGGCTTCCGCCGCGGGATAGGCTCGGTTGAAGGACGCCGGTCAGCAAAGCGGCCGGAGGGCGAGGCCCCCCGGCCGCTTCGAGACTTCCCCTGCGACGCTGTGAAGGAAGAAGAGCGACCTCTTCAGGTGACTTTCAGTAGCTCCTTGTCGATGGGGAGCTCCCGGATCCTCACTCCCGTGGCCGCGAAGACTGCATTGCAGACGGCCGGCGGAGTGGGTGGCACCGGAGGCTCCCCCACCCCTGCAGCTGCCTCGGTGCTCTCCACGAAATGAACCTCCACCTCGGGCATCTCGTGGATGGCCAGTAGCGGGTGGTTGTGGAAGTTGCTCTCCACAGCAGCCCCGTTCCGGACGGTCACCCCCGACTTGAGAGCCGCCGTGAGAGCGAGGACGATGCCGCCTTCGATCTGACTTCTAACGGCTTCAGGGTTGACGATGGTCCCATGGTCCGAGGCCGACACGATGCGGTCCACCTTCACGGTGCCGTCGGGCTCGACCGTAACCTCGGCCACCATGGCCACGTAGCCGGTGAAGCAGGTCCAAGCGGCAATCCCCTGGCCTCGCCTCTCTCCCATGGGACGGCCCCACTCGGCCCGTTCGGCCACCATCTCCAGGCACCTGAGTAGCCGGGGATTCGCTTCTCTCATGAGGTGCCTGCGGTATTCGAAGGGGTCCCTGGCCGCCGCGTGGGCACATTCATCCATGAAGGATTCGACGGCAAAGGCCGTGTGCGTGTTCCCGACGGAGCGCCAGGCGCCGATGGGGATCCCCCACTCCTCCAGATGATTGTCGCAGCGGAAGTTGGGGAGCGTGTAGGGAGGATTGGCCGCGCCGCCCGTCGTGGTACCTCTCGGCGGTTGCCCGTAGATGCGGTGGAGCCACGCCACGGGCCACCCGTCCGCGTCCAGACCGGCTCGCATGGTCTGGTGGGTCAGAGGGCGATACATGCCGTGGGCGAACGTGTCCTCCCTGGTCCAGACGACCTGGACCGGTGCGTCCACCTTCATGGCGACCTTCACCGCGAACTCCGTGTCGTCGGAGTTCAGGCGGCGGCCGAAGCCTCCTCCGGACAGGAGCGAATGGAAGACGACGTTTCCACGGGGAACCCCGGCAACATCGGCGGCCATTCGCTGGCCTGCCGTGGCCCCCTGGGTCGGGACCCACACTTCCACCTGGTCGCCGCGTACCCAGGCCGTGGCGTTGAGCGGCTCCATGGGTGCGTGGTCCAGGAAGGGTGTGTCATAGGACGCCTCCACGATCCTGGCCGCCCGGGCCAACGCCCGCTCGAAGTTCCCCTCCTCCCGCTCGACGTCTCCCGGGCGATTGGCCAGTTCACGGCCCCTGGCCGTGAGGGCTTCGCTGCTCTGATCGGCGTTGGGCCCCGGGTCCCAATCCACGACGAGGGCGTCCCTCCCCCGGAACGCGGACCAGGTATCCGATGCCACGACCGCGATGCCTCCCTCGATCTCGAAGACATCCAAGACGCCCGGTACGGCCCGGGCTGCCGAATCATCGAAGCTCCGCATCTTCCCCTGGAACTGGGGCGGCCGCGCCACGGCAGCGAAGAGCATTCCGGGGAGGCGCAGGTCCATGCCGTACGTGGTCTTCCCCACCACCTTGTCCGGGAGGTCCAGGCGCTCGGTGGAGCGGCCGACGAGCCTGTAATCCTGGTGCGTCTTGAGAGGCGGATCCTCCGGAATCGGCAGGGCCCCTGCCTCCTCGGCAAGCTCGCCGTAGGAGAAGGTCCGACCCGTGCCCTCGTGGACGATGGTGTGGTTCCTGGCGACGCACTCCTCGACGCCGACCTCCCAGCGCTGGGCTGCGGCCATCCGGAGCATCTCCTTGGCCTGCGCTCCGGCGGTCCGGATGAAGGTCCATCCCTGCCGGATCGTCGTGCTCCCTCCCGTGGAGATGGTCCGGCTCCAGGCGTCAGGATTGGTGGGCACTGGCTCCCATACCATCCTGGACCAGTCGGCCTCCAGCTCCTCGCATACCATCATCAAGAAGCTGGTGGAGCTTCCCTGGCCCATCTCGTGGTCATCGTACACGACGTGGACCAGCCCATCCGGGCCCACCCGGATCCAGGCGTTTGGCTCGAACCCTCCAGGGGCAGGGGGGGGCGGAGGGGCTTCCGTGCACCCCTCCAGGAGGGGGATGTGGAAACCAATGATCAATCCGGTCCCCGCGGATCCCGTGACCTTGATGAAGGTTCGCCGGCTCAACTCGTTCATGTTCATCGGATCTCCTCCATCTCGACCTTGCGGATGGCCCTCTTGATCCGCTGGTAGGTCCCGCAGCGGCAGAGCACGCCCGCCATATACTGCTCGATCTCCTCATCCGTGGGGTGGGGATTCTGCTCGAGGAGAGCCGCCGCCTGCATCAGCTGCCCCGGGTGGCAGTAACCACACTGAGGGACCTGATCCTCAAGCCAAGCCCTTTGCAGGGCATGGCCACCGTTCCTGGACAATCCTTCGATGGTGGTCACGCTCCTGTTTTCCACGCCCTCAATGGGTACCGCGCAGGAACGAACCGGCTCCCCGTCCAGATGGACGGTGCAGGAGCCGCAGAAGCCGATTCCACAGGAGTACTTGGTGCCGGTCAAACCCAGATGATCCCGGAGTACCCACAAGAGAGGCATGTCCGGGGGAACGTCGACCGACATGCGCTCTCCGTTGACCCGCAGATTGAACACGGCCATAGGGCAGACCCTCCTCGATGGTGGACAAGCTCTGGAACAAGATGGGGATCGGAGGCCCTCAAAGCGAGTCCGTGACCCGAGTCTCGCCCTCTTCGGGCTGGCCCCTCACCCGGAGACGTCGGGGGAGTATCCTGCCGCCTGGATCGCGCCCACAATGTCCGAGATGTCCAGCTCATCGATACCGAGTACACGGACCGCCTTGGTATCGAGGGACACCTCAACCTCCTCGACGCCCTCAATCCCCTCCAGGGCTCCCCGAACGGCAGCCACACAATGGCCACACGCGAGGTCCGGCACCTTCAAGTTGAACTCCTTCATCCTGAGCCCTCCTGATTAGGATGTATGACGCTGGCCGGCAACGAAGACCTGCGCTGGAATCCGCTCAGGTCGCCACGCCATTTCGGGATGCATGGATCATAGCCTCGATGAACCGGTCAAGTTCCTCCAGGTGCGTATACACGCTCGGCGTGACCCTGATGCCCTCGAACTCGGGGTGCTTGATGGCCACCGTAATGATGCGGTGCCTGTTCCACAGCCAGTCGCTGAGCTCCCCTGAATCCACCCCCACCAGCTGGATGTTCCCTATTCCACAGGAGAACCGAGGGTCGAAGCTGGTGTGCAGGCGGAACCGGTCGTGCTCCAGGAGAGCCTTGGCCCAGTAGTCCCTGAGGTAGCGCAGGCGAGCTTCCTTGCGCGCCCCCCCAATACCTTGATGGAAGGTCAGGGCCTCACCTATGGCCAGATAGTTGGCTGCGGGGTGGGTCCCGATCTCCTCGAACTTCCGGATATCGGAATCCATGCGCTCCGGAGCGGCCATGAGGGGCCAGAGGCCCTGGATTCTTTCCCTTCGGACAAAGAGAAGTCCCGTTCCGTGGGGAGCGAAGAGCCACTTGTGCAAGCTGACCGCGTAGTAGTCGCACCCGAGGTCAGGGAGCTTGAAGTCGAAGTGCGCCAGGCCGTGGGCTCCGTCCACGATGACGGGGATGTCATGACGCCGACCGAGCGCGGCGAGAGCCCGGACCGGGAAGATCTGTCCGGTGAGGTTGATGACGTGGCAGATGAGGATCATCCGGGTCCTCGGAGTGATGGCGCTCTCGAAGATCCGGACCACCTCCTCCGGGTCTTCGGCAGGAATGGGCACCTGGACCTGCCTGAGGACCACCCCATCCCGCCGTTCCCGCTGCCGGAAGGTGGTGATCATGCGGGGGTAATCCTGGGTGGTGGTCAGGACCTCGTCCCCGCGGCGCAAGTCGAGGCCGAACTGGCAGGTCTGCATACCTTCCGACGCATTCCGCACCAATGCGATCTCCTCCGCATCGACGCCCCACTCCCGAGCCACACGCTGCCGAACTCCTTCCCGCATGGGCTCCTGGATCTGCCACATGTAGTAGGTAGGGGCCTTGTTGGAGAGATCCAGGTGTTTCTTCATGGCATCCTGGACGAAGGTGGGCGAGGGGCTCACCCCTCCGTTGTTGAGGTTGACGAGACTTCGGTCAACCGTGAAGGCACGTTGGACCTCCACCCAGAAGTCCTCATCCGACGCGACCTGCTCCGGAGTACCTCGAAAGGACGACATGTCCTCGGCCCATGCGGCCGCGTCCCCGCGAAACCGGGTCGGAAGGCGAGGGTTCCCCGCGAGGACGGCGGCGGCCGGGACGGAGATGGTTCCCAGGAACTGGCGGCGGCTCTGCATGATGACAACCCTCCGAATAGGGTCGAATCGCCGTCCCGAAGGGGGGATCCGCGGCTTTCCGGTCAGGAAGGGACGGCCCGTCAGAATAGGACTCAGGTCGGGGTTTGTCACCCCGCCGGACGGCTCGAACCCGGATTCCGGTGCTCTCCTTCGGCTGGTCCCTGGAAATCCGGGCACCGGTGCGGCTACCTTCCGGGCGAGGCTTTGCTTTCACATGCACGCTGGGGCCCGTTCCCGGATGATTCGCGTCACTTTCCTCGGTACAGCGGCGTCCCGTCCCACGGTGGGGCGGAACGTTAGCGGGCTTGCGGTCCAGCGCGAGGGGGACTTGATGCTTTTCGACTGCGGGGAGGGCACTCAACGGCAGATGATGCGGTTTGGGACGGGGTTCGGGCTCGGGGCCATCTTTGTGACCCATCTCCACGCGGACCATTTCCTCGGAATCATCGGGCTACTTCGCACCATGGCTCTCCAGGGACGCGAGGATTTGCTGGATATCTATGGGCCCATGGGGTCCGAGGAGGTCCTCCTGCAGACGGTGCACCTGGGGGTTGAGCGGATTCCGTTTCCGGTGAGGGTTCGGGAGCTCGGCCCCAGGGACCGCGTTCCTTTCGGAGACTACGAGGTCGCTCCATTTCCAGTCCGGCATGGCACCCCGGCGCTGGGCTACACCCTCAAGGAAAGCCCGCGTCTCGGCCGTTTCGACGTACAGCGGGCTCGGGCGCTGGGCGTGCCGGACGGCCCCATGTTTGGTCGGCTCCATCGCGGCGAGCCCGTGGAGGTAGACGGACGCGTGGTGCATCCACACGAAGTGGTTGGAAGCCCTCGCCCCGGAAGATTGGTGGCCTACACCGGGGACACGCGTCCGTCACCGGACATCGTCGAGGCGGTCCGGGGCGCAGACCTTCTGATCCATGAAGCCACGTTCGCCGAGGAGGAAGGGGCCCGGGCCTTCGAGACCTTCCACTCCACCGCCCGGGGGGCGGCCCTCCTTGCGAGGGAGGCCGGAGTGACTCGTTTGGTGTTGACTCACGTCTCCGCCCGGTACACGGAGGACCCCGGCCCCCTGGCCGCTGAGGCCAGGCAGGTCTTTTCGCCAACGGTGGTGGCCCACGACGGGATGGTCATCGAGATCGGTTATCGCCCAGACGAAGTGATTCCCAAGGAATCGGGGAGGCCGGAGAGGAGCGGAGAGGTCCATGAGTGATTTCCTCCCCCGGAATCCGCAGGTGCCGCCGAACGGACCGGAGCCTGTGGAGGACCTGGACACCTTCCTCGAAAAGAGGACCGACCGGAAGTCCTGGGAGATTCGCAGCGCCCAGTGGAGGGCCTGGGCGTTGGCCGAAGCGGTCTTTGGGGGGGGCGTCCTGGTCCACCTCTCAGGGCGGGTTGGGTACCATGGAATCAGGGGCCTGCTCACGTTGACCGTTCCCTTCCGGGATCTCTCGGATCACCGCGGGCGGGAATCGCTCTTCCTGAGCTGGGCCTCGTGGGATCCGGTGCTATGCCAGGTGCCCCTGATCTTCGTCTTCCAACCGGACCTGGCGTCCCCTCCGCAAGAGGTTCACTCATGGAAATGAGAGTGCCGGGGGACAAGTCCATCTCCCAGCGGGCCATCATTCTCTCCGCTCTCGCCCGGGGAGAGAGCCGGGTCCGGGGCATCCTTCTCCGGGGAGACCCCGCCTCCACGGCTGGAGCCATCCGTGCTCTGGGCGTTGCCATTTCGGCGACTGATCGAGCTGGATCGGAAGTCCGGATACTGGGAGCGGGCCTTCGAGGTCTCCGCGCACCGTCGAGCCCCCTGGACCTTGAGAACAGCGGAACGGGCGCCCGCCTCCTTCTCGGTGTGCTTGCGGGACAGCCCCTGGAAGCCGTCGTCACGGGGGACCCGTCCCTCCGCAGGCGCCCCATGACAAGGGTCACGCAACCCCTATCGGCCATGGGCGCCAGGTTCCAGGCCCTGGAAGCCGAGGGCCGACTACCGATCCGGGTCAGGGGAGGACCTTTGGAGCCGCTTTCCCATCGCATGTCCATCGCCAGCGCCCAGGTGAAGAGCTCCCTTCTTCTTGCCGGTATCGTCGGTGGTGTGAGCGTCCGTGTCCGGGAGCCGACCCGCTCCCGGGACCATACGGAGCGAATGCTCCGCACGCTTGGAATCGACGTGGAAGCAAAGCCCGTCGAGGCTGGATGGGAGGTCTCCCTTTCCCAGCCCCCCGCAGGTATTCCACCTCTGGACCTGGACGTCCCTGGAGACTTCTCGTCGGCGGCCTTCTTCCTCCTCCTGGGCATCCTTGGGGGGGGACGCCAGCCGCTGGTGATACGGAAGGTCGGGTTGAACGACACCCGAACAGGCCTTCTACCGGTTCTGGCGCGGATGGGAGCGAGGATCGGCGGGGAGCTTGAGAACCGGGAGGGACCTGGCGAGCCGGTGGGGGACCTGGTCGTGGAGCCGTCCGAACTTTGCGGATGCCACGTGGGCGGAAGCGAGGTCCCCCGGCTCATCGACGAAGTGCCGATTTTGGCTGTAGCTGCGGTTCGGGCACGCGGAGTCACCAGGATCACCGGAGCCGGCGAGCTGCGGGTGAAGGAAACGGACCGGATCCGAGCTCTGGCCACGAACCTGGCTACCCTGGGGGTGGAGGTAGAGGAATTGGAGGACGGACTGGCAATCCAAGGCACGGACCGTCCACTCTCGGGAACCGTGTCGAGCTTCGGCGATCACCGGATCGCCATGGCCTTTGGCATTCTTGGAGCTCTTCCGGGAAACGAGGTCAGGGTAGAGGGAAGCGATGTGGCAGCGGTGAGCTTCCCAGGGTTCTGGGGTTTGCTGGATGAGATGGTCCGGGGCATGGGGCACTCCCAACGGCCTCCGCCGCGTCCCCGGTCCGGAAGGGAGTATGCCGAGTTCCGAGACGCGGCACCGGCACCCGGGACACGGCGCCCCATCATAACATTGGATGGCCCCGCAGGCTCCGGGAAATCCACCACCGCCAGGGAGGTCGCGGTCCGAATGGGGTTCCGGCATCTCGACTCCGGAGCGCTCTACCGAGCCCTCACCTTCGCTCTCCTCTCCGCCGGTGTTCCGGAGGAGAAGTGGCCCGAGCTTTCGACGGAGTTCCTGGATCGGTTCCGCATCGCACTTCGGCCGGTCGGCTTGCGGTTCGAGGTGCTTCTCGGGGATCGGGTCCTTGACGACGAGCTGCGAAGCCCGGAGGTCACCGCCGGAGTCTCCCCTCTATCGGCCATTCCCGCCGTGCGGGCATGGCTCCTGGAGGCCCAGCGGCGCACGGGCGAATCCGGGGGGCTGGTCGCGGATGGGAGGGACATGGGCACGGTGGTCTTTCCTGATGCGGAGGTGAAAGTCTTTCTCACTGCGGACCTGCAGGAGCGGGCCCGACGCCGATTCCTCCAGAGGGAGGGCAGGAGTCCTTCCGCCAAGGAGTTGCATGTCGAAGCCGAGAGAATCCAGGAGAGGGACGAACGGGACTCGGGGAGGGCTCTGGCGCCCTTGCGAAAGGCTGAAGGGGCGCTGGAGGTGGACACGTCGGACCTGAGTTTCGACGCCCAGGTCGACATCATCACGAGCTTCGCCAGGAAGCTTGACGGATGACGCGATCTCCGGTAGCATAAGTAGCTTATCCCCTTCCGGTCTTTCGGGTTCTTACGAAGCGGCAGGGGTATCTGTGCACCGAAGGGCCATCGGGGGCTGCCTCGGGCCTTTCTTCATTTCAACCCGGTTCCACTGCCGAACCGGCACGAGAGGTCTCCCGGAGCGTGAAGCCACGGGAGAAAAGGCGACCCATGAGCGAACCCACGAAGGACGAGGCCCTCACCAACAACCTCGATGCCGGGTCCCAGGACTCGGATGCGGTTGACACCAATCCCACCGAGGCTGCGCCACAGGAGCATCCGGAATCCGCGGCCGCCGAGAATCTCCCCGGGGAGGACCTCACCGGAGAGGACGAACCTGCAGAGCTTGCCCCGGAGGCACCCCCGGTTCCCCTGGAGCCGCAGGAGGCGGTCCAGCCGCCGCTGGAGACGCCGGTGACCGACCCCGGAATTGTCAGCCGAGCTGCCAGGACTCCTGCCGCTTTGGATCCGAGGGCATCGTCGCCATCGGCCATGGGGGACATCTACTCGGACCCCTACGGCGAGGAGTCTCTCGATCTCTCCAGGGACGATTTCGAGGCGCTGCTTTCAGAGCATCAGAACGCGATCGGGGAGGTGAAAGAGGGGGAAATCGTCAACGCGACTGTCCTCCGTGTCACCGACTCCTCGGTGATCCTCGACTTCGGCTTCAAGAGCGAAGGCTCCATATCACGGGATGAGTTCAAGGAGTCGGACGTCATCGAGCCCGGCCAGGTGGTGGAAGTCCTCCTGGAAAGCCTGGAGAACGAAGACGGGGTCGTGGTCCTCTCGAAGAAGAAGGCCGACTTCCTCCGGGTGTGGGAGAAGATCAAGGAGGCCCACGAGGCCGACCGCCCGGTGAAGGGGATGCTGGTTCGGAAGATCAAGGGTGGCGTGACGGTGGACCTCATGGGGGTGGACGCCTTCCTGCCCGGGTCGCAGATCGCCCTCCGCCGGGTCCCGAACATCGAGGATCTCCTCGGCCAGACGTACGATTTCAAGATCATCAAGCTGAACAAGCGGCGTCGCAACATCGTGGTTTCGCGCCGGGTGATCCTGGAAGGGGAGCGGGAGAAGAAGCGGGCGACCCTGGTAAAGGAATTGCTCCTCGGGCAGGTCAGGGAAGGCGTGGTGAAGAACATCACCGACTTTGGCGCCTTCATCGACCTGGGCGGGCTCGACGGCCTCCTCCACATCACCGACATGTCCTGGGGCCGGGTGGGCCACCCCTCCGAGGTCGTGGCCATCGGGCAGAAGGTAGACGTCAAGGTCCTGGACGTGGACTGGAATCGGGAGCGCATCTCCCTGGGGCTGAAACAGCTTCTTCCCTATCCCTGGACCGAGATCGACAAGAAGTACCCTGTGGGGGCTCGGGTTCGCGGCAAGGTGGTGTCCATCACCAACTACGGCGCCTTTGTGGAGCTGGAGAAGGGCGTGGAGGGCCTGGTCCACATCTCCGAGATGTCCTGGACCCGCAACGTGCGTCATCCCTCGAAGCTCGTCTCCATCGGTGACGAGATCGAGGCGGTGGTACTCAAGGTTGACACCGAGGAAGAGAAGATCTCCCTCGGGATGAAGCAGATCGAGGAGGATCCCTGGCTGGCCCTCCCCATGAAATACCCCACCGGGACCAAGCTGGACGGAACGGTCCGGAACCTCACGTCCTTCGGGGCCTTCGTGGAGATCGAGCCCGGGATCGATGGTCTGGTTCATGTCTCAGACATGAGCTGGACCCGACGGGTCGAGCATCCTTCCGAGGTGCTGCAGAAGGGCGAGGAGGTCCAGGTGATGGTGCTGGACGTGGACGCTGAGAACAAACGAATCTCCCTCGGCCTGAAGCAGCTTCATGACGATCCCTGGCCGGGGATCTCTGAGCGGTTCGCTCCGGGAGTCGAGACGGAGGGATCCGTCACCAGAGTCCAGGACAAGGGCATTGTGGTTGACCTCGGGGATGAGATCGAGGGGTTTGTGCCTGGGTCACACGCCGGCATCGAGAACCCGGAGCACCTCGAGATGTACTACGAGGCCGGCGATCAGGTTGACCTGAAGATCCTGGAATCGGATGCGGCAAATCGTCGGATCGTCCTCCAGATCACGTCGAAGCCCGAACGGAAGCCCCCGAAGAAGAAGGACGAGGCGGTGCCGGAGACCGAGGCCAACGCCGACGCAGCTGCGGACGAGGCGGTGCCGGAGACGGAGGCCAACGCCGAAACAGTTGAAGACGAGGAGCCAGAGGCAACCGAGGAAGCTCCGGTGGGGGAGGGTTTCGGCGAGGAGGTGTCCTCACCCGCAGACCCGGAAGGCGAGGCCCTGCCCGAGGCCTCGGACGTGGAGGCGGTCGAAGAGCCCAAGGAAGAGGCATAGCCGAGCCGGAGGCGAGATGAGCCGTCGGGAGCCGACTTCTCTTCCAGGAAGATTCTGCCCGGGCGCCGGTGGCGCCCGGGCGTTTCTCTTTGGAATAGCCATCTGGTCCTGGACATGCGTGATTGGCTGTGCACCCATCGGCTTCCAGGGATCTGCCCCGGTTCAGGAACCCTCGGCAATCCCGCCCGTAGGGGAGGGGATTGCTGCCCCTTCTTCCGTCCGGGAGGCGGCGCGACTCCTCGATGAGGCGAGGGTCTCCTTCACCGCAGGGTCCTTCGAGGAGGCCCGGGCTGCAGCCCTCACAGTGATCCGCGAGTATCCGGAGACTCCGGGATCAGGAGAGGCTCTGGAAATCCTCGCCCGATCAGCTCTGACTTTGGGGTTCAACGACGAGGCGGTGGAGTCGGCTGAACGCTACGTCGAGCTTCTCGGCCAGTCCCATCCCCTGTTCCCCTCCATCATCCTCCTGACAAGCCAGGCCCGGGCCGCAGCCGGTGATCGGTCCGGCGCCGCCGAGACGCTGCTCCGCCTGCCCTCCGGTACCCCACCATCCGTGGCCGGCCCTGCGGGCGAGCTGCTCCGGGAGAGCGTCGGCGGGATGGATACCGGTGCGCTCCTTATGGCTGCCCAGGACGTGCCTCCGTCGCATCCCCTCCGAGGAGTCCTCCTCACAGAGCTTGCCGTAGCCCTTCATTACGCCGGTGACCGGGCAGAAGCCATGCGGTGGGCCCAGGAGGCGCTGGCGGGTCCACTGGAACCAAGGGAAGCCGATCTGGCGAGAGCCCTCCTCGACGGGCGGCTGGAGGAAGCTCTCGGTGATCCCCTCATCCTGGGAGCAATCCTGCCCCGATCAGGGGTCTCACCTTCCGTCCTCGAGTACGCTCGAGCCCTGGAGGAGGGTATCGAGGTTGCCGTTCAGGAGTTTCAGGGCAGCCTCCGACGCTCCGTTCGGGTGGAGCTCGAGGATGACGGGGGCCTTCCCGGGAGGGGGCAAGCCTCCATGGGCAGGTTGGAGGAGATGGGTGCACTGGGTGTGATCGGGCCCTTGGTGCCGGAGGTGCTCATGGCGGCCGCTTCGGGGCGGAGGACCGGTGTCCCCATCATCGCTCCGGGAGCGCTACCGTCCGCGGAATCAGCCCCCGGGGTCTTCGCCCTCTCCGGGCCGGATGTCACCGGAGCGAGGGCGCTGGCCCGGTATGCCAATGCAGCTGGCTTGCGGCGAGTGGTGGTGATGCGTCCCCGCAGGGACCCGGCTCGCCTCGAAGCCACGGCCTTTCGCGAGGAGCTGGAGGCCGCAGGAGGAGCGATCTCGGGAGAGGTCCTCTACGATCCCGGCGCCACCTACTTCAGGGAAGAGCTGACACAGGTCGCCCGCTCGCGTCCGGACGGTCTCTTCCTGCCCCTGGCTCCCGATGAGATCGAGCTGCTCGCCCCGCAGCTCACCTTCTTCGGGATCGACACACTGGGAATCCAGCTCCTGGGAACCTCCGGGTGGACCTCCGACGACGTCTTGTCGAGAGTCGACCCCCGCCATACCGATGGCGTAGTGGCCTCCTCCAGCAGCATCGTCCTCCAGGACATGGATGCCTTCCATCGGTTCCGTAGCGCCTACGAGAGGATCTTCCGGAAGACGCTCCGCGGCCATGCTCCCGCCTTCGGTCATGATGCTGCGGCGCTGCTTCTCCATGCCCTCCAGGGCCGTCCCAGGAACGCTGCGGAGCTCACCAGGGCCCTGAACCAGATCCGGGACTTCCCCGGAGCCACGGGTCTTCTCTCCGTGGAGGGCGGCCTGGTCACCAGGGCGCCCCACCTGGCACAGATCCAGGGCGGCGAGCTCATTCCCATCCAGACTCGTTTCGACTAGGGGGCCAACCCATGTCCCTTGAAGACAAGCTCAGGCGGCTGGATGAACTGAGGCGTGAGGCCCAGCTCGGTGGTGGTGAAGACCGTCTGGCAGCCCAACACGCCAAAGGAAAGCTGTCCGCCCGGGAGCGGTTGGATCTCCTCTTGGACCGGGGGTCGTTTGTCGAGTTCGACCGGTTCGTGACCAACCGCTCCACCGAGTTCGGCCTGGGGGAGAAGAAGTTCCTCGGCGACGGAGTGGTGACGGGATATGGCGCGATCCACGGACGCCAGGTGTACGTATTCTCCCAGGATTTCACCGTCTTCGGTGGCTCCCTCTCCGAGGCTCACGCGGAGAAGATCGTCAAGCTTCAGGAGATGGCCCTGAAGAACGGCGCACCCCTCATCGGCCTGAACGACTCCGGGGGAGCGAGAATCCAGGAGGGAGTGGTATCTCTCGGTGGCTACGCCGACATCTTCCTGCGAAACACCCTGGCTTCCGGCGTGATCCCGCAGATCTCGGTGATTCTCGGCCCGTGCGCAGGAGGAGCGGTATACTCCCCCGCAATCACGGACTTCGTGTTCATGGTCCGGGGCACCTCCTATATGTTCGTGACCGGGCCCGATGTGGTGAGAACGGTTACCCACGAAGACGTCGACATGGAGAGCCTCGGAGGCGCGGACGTGCATGCCTCCCGGTCGGGTGTGGCCCACTTCGCCCACGACACCGAGGTCCAGTCCCTGCAGACGGTCCGTGAGCTCTTCCGATTCATCCCCCAGAACAATACTGAGCCCCCACCCTTTTCGAGGACCTCGGATCCTGCGGATCGCCGGGACGAGCGTCTTCTGGAAATCGTGCCGGAGAACCCCAATCGACCGTATGACATGCGGGACGTGATAACCTGCGTGGTGGACGAAGGTGAGTTCCTCGAAGTACATGCGGGATTCGCCAGGAACCTCCTGACGGGGTTCGCGCGCCTGGGAGGCCATCCGGTGGGAATTGTCGCCAACCAACCCGCGGTCCTGGCGGGGGTTCTGGACATCGACTCCTCGGACAAGGGAGGGCGGTTCGTTCGCTTCTGCGACGCGTTCAACATCCCCCTGGTGGTCCTGGAGGACGTCCCGGGGTTCCTTCCCGGGATTCAGCAGGAGCACGGGGGCATCATCCGCCATGGGGCGAAGCTGCTCTATGCGTTCAGCGAGGCCACCGTCCCCAAGGTGACTGTCATCACCCGGAAGGCTTACGGCGGGGCCTACGATGTCATGAACTCCAAACACATCCGGGGCGATGTGAACCTCGGGTGGCCCACGGCTGAGATCGCGGTCATGGGTCCGAAGGGCGCCGTGGAAATCCTCTTCCGCCGGGAGATAGCCGCAGCTGAAGACCGGGAGGCCACCACCGATCGGCTCATGGCCGAGTACCGGGAAAAGTTCGCCCATCCGTTCATCGCTGCGGCACGCGGCTACCTCGACGACGTCATCGATCCCCGGGAGACCCGTCCCCGGCTTATCTCCGCATTGGCCATGCTTCGAAACAAGAGGGACGAGAACCCGCCCCGGAAGCACGGCAACATCCCTCTCTGACGTGGCTGCCTGCCTGCACTGTGGCTCCCCGCTGACGCCGGGGCCTCCTTGGGCGCCGGGCCGGGGTCACCGCCTGGCCTATGACCCCCTGAAGGGTAGGCTCTGGACCGTTTGCCCGAGCTGCCTCCGGTGGAACCTGACGCCTCTCGACTCCCGATGGGAAACGCTGGAGGAGTGCGAGCGCTCCGTTCAGGATCGTGGGAAGAGACTCCTGACCAGCCCCAATCTGAGTCTCATCGATGTCGGCGAGGGAGAGTTGATCCGGATCGGCGCGGCGCCACGCCCGGAGTTCGTCGACTGGCGCTACGGCCCGAGACTTCCCGGGAAGCCCGCCAGACCCGGGTTCTTTCAACGGCTCCTTTCCAGGCTTCCGTCGCCGCCTTTGGAAGGGTACGACCCGTATCGGGGAGCCTTTGGCCTGGCGGCCTCCTCCCCCTGGTTGGGTTCACCCTTCATGGAGTCGGCCTCTGCTCTCACCTACCTCTTCTCACAGGTCCCGCTGGCGCCCGAGTGTCCCTCCTGCGGGCGTCCTCTGGCCCTCCGCCCGTGGGAGTTCCAGTCCGTACGCGTTCTCCCCGGCAGCCGAGGCTCCGGGATTCTGGCTTCGTGTGCGTTCTGCCAGACCCGTGTCGAGGTTTCGCTCCAGGAAGCGCGGCCCACGCTTCGCCTTGGGTTGGCCGTGACCACCCCTCCATCCGCCTTGCGGCGGATGGCCAGCGTTGTGGCGGAGGAGTTGGATGCCGCAGGCGGGCCGGCGGGGCTTCTGGACCTCATATCGACCTCGGGAGCTGCTCTTGCGGACCTGGACCTCCATCTCCGGGCGGGCCTGCTTGTTTCCCTCGACGAAGCGGCGGAGGCTGAAGCCCTGGAGGCCGAGTGGAAGGAGGCTGAGGAAATGGCGGCCATCATGGACGGAGAGCTCACCCACGTGCCTGGGTTCGAGGACTTCATCAGGGAGGTCCGGGACCGGAGTGTCTGAGGGCGGCAGAGCCTCCGGTCCAGGAGCCTGGTTCCACAATGCTGCCCAAGGCCTCTTCCCCCCGCCCCACCGCCCGCTTGTGGCCTTTCCCCGCGACGGCCTACCTTCCTCCATCCCCTGCGGTAAGCCGCAGTAATCCAAGCATCGGGAGGGTCCCTGGCGTGTTCGAGAGTGTACTTGTGGCCAATCGAGGTGAGATCGCGGTCCGGGTCATCCGGGCCTGCAAGGAGCTGGGCGTCCGATCCATCGCCATCTTCTCGGAAGCCGACCGCAGGGCGTTCCACGTTCTCGAAGCGGACGAAGCGTATTGCGTGGGTCCTGCCCCTTCCTCCGAGAGCTACCTCCGCACCGACCGGATCCTGGAAGTGGCGAAGAGCAGCGGGGCAGAGGCCATCCATCCGGGTTACGGATTCCTTGCGGAGAGGGCTCCCTTCTCGATGGCGGTCCAGGAGGCCGGGATCGTCTTCGTCGGGCCGTCCCCAGAGACGATCTCCGCCATGGGCGACAAGACGGAAGCCCGCCGCCGCATGCGGGCCGCCGGAGTCCCCATCGTCCCGGGTGCGATCGACCCCCTGGATGATCCGCAGGCCGCGGAAGCCGCAGCCAGGGAGATGGGCTTTCCCGTACTGCTCAAAGCTTCTGCCGGAGGCGGGGGCAAGGGAATGCGGGTCGTGGAGGGACCCGGGCAGATGATTCGGGCCTTCGAGGCAGCAAGCCGCGAGGCGCTGGCCGCCTTCGGAGACGGTTCCCTCTATCTTGAGCGCTACCTTGAAGCGCCCCGGCACATCGAAATCCAGGTTGTGGGGGATCGATTCGGTCGGGTCATACACTTCGGGGAGAGGGAATGCTCCATCCAGAGGAGGCATCAGAAGCTCATCGAGGAGGCCCCTTCTCCCGCGATCACCCAGAGGCTCCGCCGGGAGATGGGTGCCGCTGCGGTCCGGGCTGCCGAGGCCGTGAGTTATCTCGGCGCCGGTACGGTGGAGTTCCTCGTCATGGACGGAGAGTTCTTCTTCCTGGAGATGAACACGCGCCTCCAGGTAGAGCATCCCGTCACGGAGCTGGTCTACGGAATCGATCTCGTAGAGCTCCAGCTCAGGGTCGCAGCCGGGGAGCCTCTGGATTTCGATCAGGCCGCCGTGACATCCCGAGGTCACGCCATCGAATGCCGGATCACCTCTGAGGATCCGCACCGAGGGTTCCTTCCCTCCACGGGCCGCATCGACTACCTGAGGATTCCCGCGGGGCCCGGCATACGATGGGACGGCGGGATCATCAGCGGTTTCGAGGTAGGATTGCACTACGACCCCCTCCTCGGAAAGCTCATCGTGCACGCGCCTTCTCGGGCAGCGGCCATCAAGAGGATGGCTCGTGCCCTTGACGAGATGGTGATCCGCGGAGTCGATACCTGCATTCCGTTCCATCGCCGGGTCATGGATGAAGGCGATTTCCAGAGCGGTGCCATTTCCATCCGCTATCTGGAGGACCACCCGGGACTCCTGGCCCCACAGGAGGACGAATCCATCCTTCGTACGGCTGCGGTAGCGGCGGCTCTCCTGGAGGAGGAGGAGCAAGGGCGGATTCGGCGGGACTTCGCCCCTCAGGACGGAGGCGCCGGATTCTCGAACTGGAGGAGGGGCGGACGCTCCTTCTTTGGCCCGAGGTGCGGATGAGACCGGCGGCAATGGAATCATCCCTGCGGGAGGTCCAGGTCCATGGAATCGCCTCCGGCGGAGTGGGAGTGGGTTCCCTGCCGGACGGCAGGGCGGTCTTCATTCCCCGGACGGCTCCTGGTGACCGAGTCCTGGTCAGGCCGGTCCGGCAGAAGGGGCGGTGGGCTCTGGGAGAGGTGGTTGAGATCCTGGTGGAGGGAGATGCCCGGACGACTCCTCCCTGCCCACGATACCGAGCCTGCGACGGGTGTTCCCTCCAACATCTGGAATACCGGGAGCAGTTGAGGTGGAAAGGAAGGATGGTCGGGGATGCACTCCGGCGCATCGCCAAGCTCGACGTGGCCGACCCCACCGTCGAGCCATCGCCCAAGGAGGTCCGCTACCGGAACAGGATGACCTTCACCCTCCGGCGCCTACCCGGAGGCCGGATCGTGGCCGGGCTCCGGGAGCTGGCCCGGGCAGAGAGGATCCTGGACGTGGGCGGGGAATGTCTGCTCCCTCACGAGGAGCTTGCCGCAGTATGGGACCTCCTGCGCCGTGGTTGGGGCCCTGGCGCTCGCCTCCTGCCTGCCGGCAAGGAGCTTCGCCTGACGTTGCGCCAGAGCGATGATGGGGCCGCCCTCCTGATCCGTGGGGGAAGGGGAAACGGCAACCCTTCAGCCCTACTGGAGGGGGTCCCGGGGCTCCGTTCCGTCTGGCGCGAACTCAGCACCGGATCCCACCTTTACCTCTTTGGAGACCCCTTCCTGAGCGTTCGTTGGCTCGACGAGACCTTAAGACTTCCGGGAGGCGGGTTCCTCCAGGTGAATCGTGAGGCCGGACAGGCGCTGCACCGGTATGTCGTGGAAGCGGTCGGGGCGGTTTC
>Ga0209164_1002054_pt1 | contig 22895 bp, 25 predicted proteins | sample MTBNYHSulfiMetaG_FD_187458 | JGI IMG/M metagenome (GOLD analysis project Ga0209164, IMG submission 187458) | Enrichment culture microbial communities from rom New York Harbor, USA that are MTBE-degrading - MTBE-NYH (New York Harbor Sulfidogenic)... | ecosystem: Environmental > Aquatic > Marine >... | reverse complement strand
TCAATATGGTGTCCAGGATTCACTGTCTGCTACTTTCTCAGGTGTAATGTTTCTTTGACTAAGTATCATTATCATCCTGATGTATTCTTGGTAACCAGTATGTATAGTATGTCCTGGACACCGTACAGAAATTGTTTTTCAGATAAGAGCCTCTGGTAGAATGGGTCTCCAGAATTATGAAAAAAGAAAAATTGATGGGTGAAATTAAGTTCCAGGTAAACCATCTTGTGGAATCGCCCTTATACGAATTCCGTCTGGAAAATCATTACCAGCCGGTGACCGGAGAGGGGTGCCTGGATGCGGAAATCGTCTTTGTCGGCGAGGCGCCAGGAAAGAATGAAGCGTTAAGCGGGAGACCTTTTTGCGGGCGTGCCGGGAAAATCCTGGATGATTTATTGTGTGAAGCTCGCTTGCGTAGAGAGGAAGTATATATTACCAACATCGTTAAGGACCGCCCGCCCAAAAATCGCCGGCCGACGAAGGAAGAAGTGCAAATTTACAGTCCATTCCTGATCCGGCAGTTGGAGATCATTCAACCCAAAACCGTTGTGACCTTGGGCAGTACTTCAACGAGATTCGCGTTCGATCATCTGTCTATCGCGGGTGCGTTCAAGGCATTTGGGGAAGTGGAAGGTAGGCTGTTCGAAATGACTTTGAACAGTCGCCGCATGCTGCTCTTTCCGCTTTACCATCCCGCCTACGCTATCTATCAGCGAACGAATCTGCCAGCAATGCGCGAGAGATTCAGGCAAATCCCTACGCTTCTAGCCGGAGAAAACAAGGCAATGAATTGACTTGGGGATTCATTAGTGATATATTTGGCGCCATTATGCGCTCAATAAGTTTCGGCTTGACTACCGGTACGACCACAACTACCCTCACGATCACGTGGCGGGTGAATGGCGCGTAACTGAGAGTCGCTGAAATTTTGCGGAACCCCAAATGGACGCTCCAATCACCGGAGCGTTCTTTTTGATTAACAAGAAAGGCATCAAGAAACCATGGACAGAAGAAAAATACTCATCATGAAATTTGGCGGTACCTCGGTGGGCTCAGCGAATGCCATCCGCCAAACCGCGCAGATCGTCCGCGACAGACATTTAAGCGCTGAATCGCTGGTGGTTGTCGTTTCGGCCATGAATGGCGTCACCAACCTTTTACTTAATTGTGCGCAATCGGCATCCAAAGGTGATCATGCCCAATTCTTGTCGGATATTGCTCGCATTCAGGAAAAACACCTGGAAGCAATTGAGGGTTTGAGCCTTCCAGTGAAAGTGTCTGAGGATTTACATTCAGAGATCCAGGCCTACATTTCTCAATTACAGAATTATTGTCAGAGCATTGCAGTCCTGGGAGAGGTAACTCCTCGCGGTTTGGATGCGATCGCATCCCTCGGCGAGAGAATGAATGCCCGCCTGGTCAGCGCGCAGTTGGGCGAATTAGATGTGCATTCGCAGGCGTTTGACGCCGACCGGTTGATCGTGACGGATAACGCGTTTCAACACGCCAATCCGAACCGGGCAGAAACAGCGAGAATGACAAGGAACAAGTTGATTCCTGTATTAAAAAAAGGCATCGTGCCGGTGGTAACCGGTTTTATCGGCGCCACCCCGGATGGCATTACGACGACCCTTGGGCGTGGAGGCAGCGACTACACCGCGGCGATCCTGGGCGATGCGCTGGACGCTGCTGAGGTATGGACTTGGACGGATGTGGATGGCGTGATGACCGCGGATCCCTCGATCGTAAGGGACGCACGCGTAATTAGCGACCTGACATTCGATGAAGTTTCCGAGATGGCCTATTTCGGCGCCAAGGTGCTCCATCCAAAAACCATGCGGCCGCTGATTGAAAAGAATATCCCCATCCTTGTGAAGAACACTTTTAATCCACAGGCACCGGGCACATGCATTTCACAGGATGCCCAGCAAAAACCCGGAAAGATCAGCTGCGTGACTGCCATTCGCGATGTCAGCCTGATCACCGTGCGCGGGCGGGGCATGCTGGGCGTGCCCGGCGTCGCCGCGCGCACCTTTTCAGCGGTAGCTGCCGAGAAAGCCAGCGTTCTGATGATCTCGCAATCTTCGTCTGAGCAATCCATCTGCTTTGTGATCCCTGAATCGGATGCGCGAAAGGTGATCGGATCTTTGGAAAATGAACTGGCTATCGAAATGGCGCGCGGCGACATTGACGCGGTTTCCGCTTTGGGGGATGTGGTCATCGTGACCGCGATCGGCGCGGGCATGCGCCATACCCCCGGCGTTTCCGCGCGTATTTTTAAAGCTCTGGGCGAGAAGAATATCAACGTGATCGCGATCGCTCAGGGTTCTTCCGAATTCAGCATTTCCATGATCGTTGCCTCGCATGAGGCGGATCAAGCGGTTCGACAAATACATCATGAGGTGGTGATCAATGGACATTAAACAAAAAATCCCTGTGGCTGTTTTGGGCGCGACCGGCATGGTCGGCCAGCGTTTTGTGCAATTGCTTGCGGATCATCCCTGGTTTGAACTCGCTGTTGTGGCCGCTTCTGAGCGCCGGGCAGGCCAGCGGTATGGAGAGACTTGCCAATGGGTATTGGATGGGGAGATGCCAGATAAAGCAGCTGAGTTGATGGTTCAGCAAACGCAGCCCGGGTTGAATGCGCGCATTGTCTTTTCAGCCCTGCCGGCGGATTGGGCGCGTGAGGTGGAGCCGGAGTTTGCCCGGGCTGGGTATGTCGTCTGCTCCAACGCTTCAGCTTTTCGGCAGGCGCCGGATGTGCCTTTGCTGATTCCCGAGATCAATCACGATCATCTCCATTTGTTGGAAAACCAGCGAAAACAACGGGGTTGGGAAGGGCTGATCGTCACCAGCCCCAACTGCACTACCACCGGTATCGCGCTGCCGATGAAACCGCTGCATGACCTCTTTGGGATTGAGAAGATATTCGCAGTCACCATGCAGGCGGTTTCAGGCGCTGGCTATCCGGGCATCTCTTTCTTGGATATCGAAGATAATGTCATACCGTATATCAATGGGGAAGAGGAAAAGATTGAGCAGGAAACCCTGCTGCTGCTCGGTACGATAACTGATGGGCATAGAGAACCAGCGGCCATTGACATTAGCGCCCAAGCCAACCGCGTCAGCGTAAGGGAAGGGCATACCGTCTGCCTCTCGGTAGGATTTAAACATAAGCCATCCTTGGATGAAGTGGTCAAAGCCTTGACTGAATTTAAAGGTAGTCCTGGATTTCCGAACTTGCACAGCAGCCCGCAGCAGATCCTGGTAGTCAGGGATGAGAAAAATCGCCCTCAGCCGAAACGGGACCGAGGCGTGAATGATGGGATGTCAGTGGTTGTCGGCCGCATCCGTGAATGCCCGCTGCTGGATTTCCGTATGGTTACAGTGTCGCACAACACCTTGCGCGGCGCAGCCAGTGGATCGATCCTAAATGCGGAACTCTTGGTGGAAAAGGGGTATTTACAAACTTTTTAATCCAACAAATGATTAAATTGGTTTCTTATTTCAAGGGTGCAGCCAGATTAATCTGATTCAACTAGTTTTCTTGCCAGATGAACATCGGTGATCAATACGTTCAAGTATTTTCCGAGCAAAACGCCTTGCACCGCATTAAATTTATCAGGTCCACCTGCCATACCAATTACGCGGTTGATATTTTTTATTTGCTCCAAGGTGGCCCCGATAACCAGGTCATCAAAATTGGATTTTACTGGATTTCCATCGATATCAAAAAATCGCAAGCCAATATCTCCGACCCCGCCTTTGCTTATTAAGTATTCCCTGTCAGCCGGGGAAATAACATTGTTCTGCATCGTTATGGATTCTTCTGACATGGAACCAATGCCTACGAACGCAACATTTACTTTTTTGATAATGTCCAAAGCGATAAGGACGTCTTTGTCTGCGAGAAATGCGCCTTTGGATTCTTTGCTTCCAGCTACCCCTGGAGTAGGCAAAATTGTAAATGAGCAATTTAATAGGGATGCCAATCGATTACAGATCACGCCAGGATAAAAATCTGATTCCGGTCTTCCTAATCCGCCTAGAATTTGGACGACATGTAGATTATTAGTCTCAATCGGATGCACAGCGTCAACCATGGCTCGAATTGTTGTACCCCAAGTGACGCCGATAACATCATTATCTTTAATTGTTCTAATCAAATATTCGGCGGCAGCAACTCCGATTTGTTGTGATGTGAATTTCTGTGATTCGGGTAGGTCGGATTCGATAATTATGGCTTCATCCAAGTGATACCTGGACTCCAATTTCTGCTCGAGATCGATAAAATTCCCTGCGGAAGGGAGGACTTTGATTTGAACGATCCCCGCTTCCCTTGCTTGCTTCAGTAATCGGGAAACCATCGTTCTTGAAATACCGAGTTTTTCCGAAATTTCTTGTTGAGTCATCGATTGTAAGTAGTAAAGACTGCTTATTTTGAATAGTAATCTGCTTCGCTCAACGGCTGTTTTACTGATCATAATAAATTGAATCTAAAAAATTCCGACTTGATTTTATCACTTGACAAAATCTATTTAAAAATGTATTATTGGTTTATTCACAAAAATTCATAGTTGCACAATTGTTCATTATTATACATTAAAAATCTCATGAATCAAAATTATTCCTTTGTCATTATGGCGTTAGCTGCAGGTTTAGCTTTGCAGCTGTATTTCACTGGTTGGCAAACTAAGAGGTTTTATTCCCGGTTAAAAGAAATTAGAAGGGATGGGAAGACTTCTATTGGTTTGGATGGTGGGATCTGGACGGGGAGACGATATGCAGTGCTTGTGGTTGATGACAATCTTAAGATCCTGCATGCAGAAAGATTTAGCGGACTAACAATTTTCTCAAAACTAAAACCAGTGAATGAATTGGTGGGTTATTCGGTGCTTGATCTTTTATCGGGTAATACCAATTTCTCTTTATCAAAAGGAATGCTCAATGCATTTAAGAATGCTGCCAAAGAATTTTTAAAGGGTGATGAAGAATCAAAATCGACAATAACAGAAAGAAAGATTCAAAGTGTAAAAATTGTTGATAAGAAAAATTTGAAAACTGAATTAACAGGGGATGAAGGAAAGGAGGTAAAGGAAAAATCATAATTCGTTAGATTATTTTCTGTAAGGAAATTTTAAAAAAGGAGATTAATTAATATGGAAGCAATAGCAAAAGCTGCTGAGTGGTTTATTGGCCTTTTTCAACAAGGCGGCAGCGTATTCGCCAGTCTTGTGGTTGGTATTGTTCCGTTACTGATCGTCTTGATGACCTTCGTTAACGCGCTAATCGCACTGATTGGACCTGAAAAGATTGAGGGTGTTGGGAAAACAGCTGCGAAGGAAGGGCTCATCTACTATCCTGTCCGATATGTTATTTTGCCGTTCCTCGCGGTTTTCTTCTTAACAAACCCAATGGCATATACAATGGGTAGATTCCTGCCTGAAAAATACAAACCAGCTTTCTATGATGCAGCAGTTTCCTATGTTCACCCACCTTTGGGAATATTTCCTCATATTAACCCGGGTGAAATTTTCGTCTGGGCAGGAATTGCATCTGGTGTTGAGCAAGCAGGATATAACATTGCGGAATTAGCGATTCGTTACTTGCTCATTGGTCTCGTTGTTATCCTTCTACGCGGAATTGTGACCGAGCAAATCACATCCATCATGTGGAAGCGCAAGGAAGCCTAAGGAGGAGAGGAAAAATGAAAGGTTTAACGAAATTTCTAGAGAACGTAGGTCGTGGGGTTGGCAAGGTTGTCGGCGCTATGTATCAGGCTGGCCGCGACACGATTGACCAGGTGGTAACCAATATTCTGCCCTTTATGGCTTTTATCGCCATGATCATTGGCATAATCTTGGGCACAGGTGTTGGCGACTGGATCGCTAATACTCTTTCTCCGTTAGCTTCAAGCCTCGTAGGACTTGTTGCCCTGTCACTGATTATTGGATTGCCCGTCCTCTCCCCATTGCTTGGGCCAGGTGCTGTTATTGCCCAGATCATCGGCACATTGCTTGGTACGCAATTTGCAAATGGTTCGATCCCCGCGCAGTGGGCTCTTCCGGCGCTCTTCGCGATCAATCCTCAGGTAGGTTGCGACTTTATTCCTGTTGGATTGGCGTTGGGTGAGGCTGAGCCAGAAACTGTTGAAGTCGGTGTCCCCGCTGTTCTTTTCTCGCGGTTTGTCACTGGACCAATCGCAGTTGTTTTAGCTTGGTTGGCTAGCTTTGGATTGTATTCATAAAAATCCATTCTAGTATCTCCTTATTTGGGCGGGGAAAAATCATTTCCCGCCCAAATAAAATATTGCTATTATTAATTCATCAAAAATTCAAGGGAGAAAAATTTATGCCTGAATATAAAAAGTTAGTCATCAATGCCGGTCTTGGCGGTTGGGGTGGACCAATCACTGTTGAGCCTAAAAATGGAAGAAGTGTGATCGCCTCTATCACAGGTGGTGGTATCCATCCAGTTGCACAGAAAATTGCAGATCTTACTGGTGGAGAAGCTAAAGATGGTTTTAGAGGGGGGGTTCCGTTTGATCAGATCGCTTGCGCTGTGATTGACTGCGGTGGAACTGCCCGAGTTGGGGTGTATCCAATGAAGAAAGTACCAACTGTAGATATTTATCCGACAAAACCGGCGGGACCGCTGTTTCGGTTCATCACACCTGAATATTTCGTTTCGGGAGTGCGTGTAGAGGACTTAAAGTAAAAGAAGCTAAACATTAATTTTCTTCGAAATCGGCTTCAGTTTTATTTCAATTGAAAAAGTTGTTTTTCGGATATGTATTTATTCGAAGTATTAAGTGTTGCTAATTGATAGGCGATAAGTATGAAAATTAAATATCAAGCTGAAGTCACAGAGATCGGACCACTGGTTGCCGAATTCATCGATGCCGGAATTTTGGTTTTCTTTAGTGAAGGAGCTCCTCCTGAATTAGTGGAATTTTCGATTATTCATAATGGAAAATCACTGGTTAGCGACTTGGTTCCTGGTGATGAAATTACGATCGATGCAGAAATGTTCAAAATCCTTGCTGTTGGTGATGTGGCAAACGAGAATTTCAGAAATCTGGGACATTTGATTATCAAATTTAATGGAAAGACAAAAGCTGAACTGCCTGGTGATGTTTGTGTGGAACAGAAAAAAGTCCCGAATATTCGAGTTGGTAGTATTTTAAAAATAACAGGAAATTAAGCAGTAAGAAGGTAAAAATGGCTACTCTTAAAGAACGATTAGAGGAACGGGAAAAAACAGAAGGTCCTTTTAGGATCGGATTGGTTGGCGCTGGCCAAATGGGGACAGGCATGGTCTCTCAGATGGAGAAGATGTATGGCTTGAAAGTGGCAGCAGTTGCTGATGTCCAACCTACAAGGGCGGCAGACTCATTTGTTGAGGCAGGTGTTAAAAAGGATTCAATTCATTGGGTGGAAGACGATCAAGGAAAAGCACATGATTTAATAGAGGAAAACCACCGCGTTGCAACCCATTCCTCAGAATTTCTGGTGAATATTCCTGGTTTGGACGCAATAGTGGAAAGTACCGGAATACCTAATGTAGGCGCAATGATTTGCAAACAAGCGATTGACGCTGGCAAGCCCATTATCAATATGAATGTGGAAACAGATGCGACGATTGGGTATTACTTAACCCAAAAAGCATTGGAAAAAGAAGTTATCTACACTCTTGTCGCTGGTGATGAACCAGGTTCCATCAAGGAAATTTATGATTTCGCTGATGCATTGGGCTTTGAGATTGTCACCATCGGTAAAGGCAAAAATAACCCGTTGGATAGGACTGCCACTCCGGATACACTAAAAAGTCAGGCTGAAGCAAAAAATATGAGCGTTAAAATGTTGTGCTCATTTGTGGATGGAACGAAAACGATGGTTGAAATGACCTCCGTCGGCAATTCAACAGGATTTGCCCCTGAAGTGCGTGGTGCTTATGGGCCAAAATGTAAAGTAGAAGAATTGCCAAAAGTATTTATTCCTAAATCCGCCGGAGGTATCTTTAATAATAAAGGTGCAGTCGATTACGCGGTTGGCCCTGCGCCGGGTGTTTTTGTGATCATCACTACCGACCAACCAAAGATTAAAAAGGACTTAAATTACTTGGGGTTGAGCGGATTTGGTGATTACTGGTGTCTTTACCGGCCATATCACCTCGCTAATCTTGAGACACCTATCACCATCGCCCATGTGATGCTGGACAATGCTGAAACTCTCAACACCAAACGTGTTCCAGTTGCCGAAACCATAACAATAGCTAAACGGGATCTAAATCCTGGTGATGTGGTTGATGCATTAGGCGGTTTTACCGTTTACGGTATGATAGAAAGAGCTGAAGTTGCGAGAGAACAAAACCTGGTTCCATTGGGGCTGACAATAGGTGCCAAAATAAAAAACCCAATCAAGCAGGGAGAAGCGATTTGTTACTTTGATATAGAACTCGATGAAACACAAACGATCGTTAAACTTCGCAGAGAACAGGATCGTATGCTATACGGATAATACTGATGTTGGATGCCTATAAGAAACTAACCAACACAATCGTAAATCGAGTCAATAATATTGTTAGGCCGGGGCAAACACTAGACATTCTGGCGCCGAAAAAAATTCAAAAGGAATTCATTCAATGGATCAATTTCGGCTTCGGCCGGCAATTTTTACTCACCTCTGTTTCTGAGGTGAGCATTCGTTTACAGAAAGACCATTTTTTAACCCATAAACCAGGTTCTACCCTGAATAACCTGAAGGACGAGGACCTGGTTTCTTATTCGATCAAGGTAAACCAATTTCAGCAGGATCAAAAACTCCTCAGACATTTAGAGTGGCATCAATTGCTATATCAAAAAAGCACCGCAAATGCTGTTATCATCTCTCACCCGCTCAATCTCTTTAGTAATTATTCAAGGATCGCTGAGTCAAAAAACGAGAACCTTTTTATGTCTTTTGATTTCCAACCCGGACTCAAGACATCTACCGAGAAAAATGCACGGAACCTATTGATTGATCATCGTTTTCTTTTAATTGAAGGCGTTGGTCTAGTGTCATGGGGAGATCAACTGGGGAAAGTCATGTCTGACATTGAATATCTTAACTGGTTATGTTCTTTTGATCTGATGTAAATTCTTTCTTTACCAAACTTATCTCACTTGTCTCTTATAATCTCTCCGGAATATTCGAACAAGGAGAGCTCATGAATAATTTGGACACACTATCCCATGCGAGAAAAGTAATTGAAACAGAAGCAAATGGGGTTCTCTCATTAACTGATCAATTAGATGAAAATTTCATTCACGCGGTGAATTTATTGTTTGCCTGTCAGGGGCACGTTCTGGTTTCCGGCTCAGGCACATCCAACGCGGTCGCCAGGCGCATGGCGCACCTGTTGACCGTGTGTGGCACACCAGCCCTGCTGCTGGATGCGGGTGACAGTCCCCACGGGGGAGCGGCAGCGGTGACTGAAAAAGATGTGTTGATCGCTTTATCCAAGGGTGGCTGCACCAAAGAACTGGTTTTTCTGGCCTCGGTGGCCAAAGATCGGGGGACGAGGATCATCGCGATGACCGAAAACCTCGAGTCCGAACTTGGAAAGCTGGCTGATGTTGTGCTGAAGGTCATCGCTCCGGAAGTAGGCGACCCTTTCGGCATGATCGCTACCGGCAGCTCACTGATGAATTGCGCCCTGGGCGACGCGTTGTGCGTTGTGCTGCTGCATAAACGCGGATACACGGTTGAGCAGTTTGGCGCGACTCATCCGGGCGGGGCGGTGGGGGACAAGCTGAAGGCGATGAAGATCATTCCGGAGAATTGATAATGGAAGTTAATCAGGTACTGCACTGCCAGAATACCCTCGGTGAAGGGCCCTTATGGCATCCCGCCGAAAGCGCGCTCTATTGGGTGGATATCACTGGGAAGAAGATCAACCGCTATTTTCCTGCATCAAGTAAAACAGAGGTCTTTGAGGTGCCGCGCATGGTCAGCGCGCTGGGGTTGCGGCAGGTGGGTGGGTTTGTCTGTGCCGCGGATGACGGCTTTCACTTTTGGAATCCACAGAAAAACCTGTTTGAGCCGATCAGCGATCCCGAACCAGGCAGGCTGGGCGCTCGCTTCAATGATGGCAAGGTTGACCGCGGCGGCCGGTTCTGGGCGGGCAGCATGACCCCGCAAGGTGCGGATAGTGCTCTTTACCGTCTTGACCCAAATCTCTCAGTTCATCTCATGGTACCCGATATCACCATCTCCAACGGGATCGGCTGGAGCCCGGACAACCAAACCATGTACTATGTCGACTCCAACCGGCTGGTTATTTATGCCTTTGACTTTGATATGAAGAGTGGAGAGATCAGCCGCCAAAGGGATTTTCTACGATTTGAAACTCAATCAGGGGTTCCGGATGGATTGACGGTGGACAGCCGGGGATTTATTTGGTGTGCTTTGTATGATGGATGGAAGGTCCTGCGCATTGACCCATAGGGAAATATTGTTGATGAGGTTCGTGTACCCGTGTCCCGGCCTTCATCGGTTGCGTTTGGCGGTAAGAGTCTGGATGAACTTTACATCACCAGCATTTCCGAGGGATTAAGTCCAGATGAAAAAGCGCAGCAGCCCATGGCTGGAGACCTTTTTATGGTGAAACCGGGCGTGTGGGGATTGCCTGAACCAGCTTTTGCTGATTGACCCGGCTATTTCTTTTTTATTGCCAGGTTTTCCTTTACCCGGAATTCCACAATGCGCCGGATCAGGTCCAAAGGTAAAGGTTGATCTAGCGGAAACTGAACCGATCCTTTTCCGGTTTTGTATTGCGATAGTTCTTTTTTGAACGCTTCCATGCCTGTAGGAACAGGATAAAAGCCAATGTGATGCTCATACCCGGCGAAGTGGACCAAGTTGCCATTCAGTTTAAATGTAGGCATCTGGTAGCTGATCGCTTCTTCAGCTTCGGGTGCCGCTTCATGTATGGTCTGCCGGACTTTTTGCAGCTTTTCCTGAACTTCTTGAGGAAATGTCTCGATGTATTCGTCAATATTCCGATAGGATGTTTTTGTTTCCCGCATGATTTTCCTTTAATAATTCTCGATTTCGATATTGAATATACCTGATTGTAATTTTTTCAGCATCAGCAAATTATCAGATATTTCATCTGCAACTTATGGATTCTAATCTCCTTCCAATATTTAATTTACGAAAATAAAACTAAAATAACTCTAAAGTTTTAATGAGGATAATGTATGACTGAAAAGAAGAACGCCCAAAAATTTTTGAATGATTTGAAGTCAATGGTTGCGAAAGATAAGTTGAAGGAATATGATAAATATTTTCTTTCTACGGCTAAAAAATTCAGTGAGGATGTTTTTGTAGGGGTTGGCTTGGGTGAAGTATTCGCGTTGGCAAATGAATACACCGGCCTGCCTTTGGAGGAGATTGAAATCCTGTTGGAAAGCCCCATTCATGAAGCCCGCGTGGGCGCAGTGAGTATCATGGACTGGGAAGCGCGCAACCCGAACCTGCCCAAAACACGCCGTAAGGACCTCTTTAATCTCTATCTGCGCCGGCATGACCGCATCAATGACTGGGACCTGGTGGACCGTGCGGCGCCCAATGTGGTAGGCGGATATCTGTTTGATAAACCGCGGGATATCTTATATGAATTAGCCCGGTCAGAAAATCCCTGGGAGCGGCGCACCGCGATGGCCAGCACGTATTTCTTCATTCGCGAAGATGAGCTGGATGATACCTTCAATCTCGCCGAGATCCTGGTGAGCGATTCGAACGAAATGGTGCAAAAGGCCATGGGGGGCTTCCTTCGCGAAGCCGGCCGGCAGAACACCCAGAGACTGCTGGACTTCCTCAACCGTCACGCGGCCAGCATGCCAAAGGGCATGATTAAACGAGCCACCGAGCCCTTGGACCGGGAATTAAAGGATCGTTACATGAATATTAAGGCCGGGAAAGAATAAGCGAACTACTTTTTCCCAAGCCTTTTATTGATCTTGTCCGCCGCAAGCTTTCCCGTGATCAAAGAGATCGGAAAGCCTGATGGGCTGAAAGTCCATTGTCCCGCCTGGTAAACATTCGACAAGGGTGTATTGACTGAATTTGCGATCCTGGCCAGACGGTTTTCCGCCGGCAGGTATTCATTGGTGAACGCCCAACCGGTAATCGCGCCGCCGGTATTTCCGGTCAATTGCTCCATGGTTAAAGGGCTGGAAGAAAAACGTTCGATCATTGAATTCTTCAATCCAGGGTAAATACTTTTGTCCAGGATATTTATTATGCGCTCCTCAGCAAATTGTTTAAATTCCTCATAACAACCGGTTTCTTCGATCCTGCGGGTGAGCTTATAGTCAAACAACATGCTGATCACTAATCCTGTTTTACCTTTGGGCGCCAGGCTGGCGTCGCGCAAAACAGGGATCGATATTTCATAGGTGGTTAGCTCAAAGAATTTTTCGAGCCAGAGTTTGATCTCGTTCCAGGATCCTCCCAGCGGCATAAGCCCCGCCGCTGACTGGCCCTGGATGTGTGGGGTGTAAAAGAAATGTTCTGTAGCAATTTTTCCGAAAAACTCGGGAGGCAATTTTGAAGCGAAATAAATAGTGAAAACGGAGTTGTTTCCCTCCAGGTTTTCCAGTTTGGTTCGAGAGTCTTCCGCTGCCTCAACAATCCTATTATCGGTTTCCGGATGGATTTGGATTTGCTGATAGAGAGTCTTAAGGTTCGCCGCCCAGAGAAGTTGGCGGAAAGAATATTTATTGCCAGATGCATCGGTTACTGTTTTTTCATCCAGGTCAACATTTGTGACTTCGGTATTGCTGCGGATCTCGCCGCCATGGAATTGGATGAATTCCACCAACTGATCGATCAAAGCGCCTGTTCCGCCTTTGGGATAATGGTAGTCAAGATACAGGCTAATGTAGCTCAGGGCAAAAAAAGAGGGCGTGGCGGTGAAGAAATGCTGCGAAATAATATCCAGCAGCCCTTGATTCAGGGTGAATCGCTTGAGATGGGTTTCCACCGGTTCATTTAAAGCCATGATTTTGCTTACAGTCTTGGCGTACTTGAACATCCAGGGGATCACCTCGCGTAAAAAGTATTCGCGGTCCTGCTGGATATCAAGGAAAAGCGGATTATCAATGCCGTACTGCACATCCATGTACTTCATGATTTGGCGGATGTGGTCGACGATGGCGGAGATTTCCTCACGCGATTCGGGGAAAAAATCGGTCAAAAGATCACGATAGAGGTTGACGCCATCCTGGTCAATAATTTGGATGACCTTGTCCCGGATACCCATCGAAACCTTGTTTTTAACGAATTCGACTTCCAGGCCAAGGTGCCGCAGCATGGGAAATAAAGCGCCGGCATTTTCCATTGCCCGTATTCCGCCGTCATACCGGAACCCGTTGCGCTCAAACGAATTAACCAATCCCCCGCACTTTTCCTGTTTTTCGCAGATCAGAACCGATCGCCCCGACTTTGATAAATAAGATGCGGCAGTCAATCCAGCGATTCCCCCGCCAACAATGACGGCGTCATAGATCATCTTCACTCCTCCAAATAGGGTGCAGTCCTCTGCTCGCTGATCGCCCAGATGCTCCTCCGTATTTCTGATTTGATTATATAAGGAGCCGGTTTTTCTTCGATGGTTTGGTTAAAAAACCGTCCGCTGATACCCTCCATTTCCGGCGCTGCTGCGAGGTAATAGATTGCGTTTCCTGCGATAGACGGATCTTTGAGGAAAATGCTCAGAATATAGCGGTTGTACAGCCGGTAAAGTATGCCGTTGTTCATCCCGATCGCAGAACGCACCGCGCCTGGATGCATGGCGTTGACCGTTACTCCGCTCCCCTCCAATATGCGCGCAAATTCCTGCATGGTCAGCAGCTGCGCGATCTTGGCAGCGCCGTAACCGCGCAGGCCGATATAGGGTCGTTTTGCCCAATTGAGATCATGAATATTCAAGCCGCCGAATCGATGGGCCTCTGAATTGATATCGATCACCCGGCTGGGCGCACCCGCCTGAAAGTTCGGCAGGAGAATTTTGGTTAATAGAAAAGAAGCCAAATGGATCACCTGGAAAACCTCTTCATTTCCATCCGGGGTCAAGCGGCGTCTCTTGTTGAATAAACCGGCATTATTGATCAGAACATGGATTTTCGGGTATTTTTCGGCGATCTCCCTGGCTGTCCGGCTGACCTCGGACAAACGGTTGAAATCGGCGATAAAGAAATCAGCTTTGCCGCCAAATTGATCCATTAGCTCATGTTGAACTTTGCAGGCCTTGGCTTCATTCCGGCAGACCATCACCAGGTGTGCCCCGCCTTCGGCCAAGCGCTGAGAAGCCACATTTCCGATTCCGGAAGTCGCCCCCGTGACCACGCAGATCTTACCGTCCAACCGGGAAGTAGTGGACTTCTGCGATAACATGCTGTTCTGGATGAACTGAAGTTCTTCAGGTAGTTTCATGGATTACCCTTATCCGAAAACACGACGCATGAATTTTGGATACGCGCGTTTCATCACCGGGACGTTCTGAAAAATATCTCCCCAAAGATCGTAGTAATCCCGTTGCTCCTTGATCATTCCATATTCATCAAGGGTGAGTTTGGTGCAGCCATGCAGGGGAGTGCTGGGGGTCTTGCGGAAGATCATGGTCATGATCCATTCCATAAAGATGTATGGAGGGTTGGCAGCGATTGACGTGATCTGCATATCCAACTGTTCGCAGCGATCGGTCAGACGGCTGCACATGGCGGTGAAATCACCCTTCCCTTCAATGCGTTGGATCGTGTCCTGAAAGATTATATCTTCCCCGTAATACGGGAAGATATGGGACCAGTCCGGTTTCCCTTGGGTATTATAGGTGCGCGACCAGAGGTCTAATACTCGCTCTGGGCTAAGCGGTTCTAGATTTGAGTGATTGATGGCTTTTGTCATTGGAATAATTATTAGGATTTTTAAATTATTGTACAGAAATCTTTAGTATTCTACTCTCCCCTGGAAAAAAATGGTGATCCTTACGAAAAGATTTCAGAAATATCCGATAGATCCTTCATTGAGTCCAGATCAATGACCTGCTGCTCCGCCGCCTTGAACAGGCGGTCACCGATGGCAAGCCCCAATCCTTCGTTCGGCAGCGACCGCATTAATATGAAATCCACGCCTTTTTTATCCAGGGAGCGCATCCGCGCGAATAGAATTTGTCCGATACCGGGTAAGTCATCCTGCGAACCCAGCCGTTCAATCTCTGCCCGCAATCCAAAGAATTGCAAATGATCTTCATCCGTCACCATCAAACCGATCTTATATCCTTGCGAAATAAGTTCTCGGGCAATTTCTCTGATTTGATCCACCGCAGTTGCGCTGCTTCCCTTAAAAAGGAGGAATCTGGCTTTGGGCGAGTAATGCTTGAGCATCATGCCCGGAGATGGCTTGGCGGTCGCATTATCCCGCATCGGTTTATCCTCGGGGAGAACAAGATCCGGGATGATCTCTTTTAGCGCCTCCGCCGGCGCTCCGCCTGGCCGCAGGATCGTGGGATGATCGCTCGTGAGGTCCAGCACGGTGGATTCCAACCCGATTGGGCAGGGGCCGCCATCCAGGATGATATCCACGTGCCCGCCCAGGTCGTCCAGTACATGCTGCGCGCTGGTGGGGCTGGGCCGCGTGAACAGGTTGGCGCTGGGCGCGGCGACCGGAACACCCGCGGCTCTGATCAGATCCAGCGGGATACTATGGTTTGGCATGCGCACCGCCACCGTCCCCAATCCAGCCGATACATTGGGCGCGACGCGCTCATGGCGTTTGAGCACAAGTGTCAGCGGGCCGGGCCAGAAATTCTCCCCTAATGTAAAGGCGATCTCCGGTATATCTTTCGCAACGAAATCAATATCAGTCTTGTGGGCGATATGGACAATGAGGGGGTCGTAAAATGGGCGCTGCTTGGCTGCGAAGATGCGGCTGACCGCGGTCTCGTCCAGTGCGTTGGCGCCTAGTCCGTACACTGTCTCGGTGGGGAAGGCTACCAAGCCCTGATCTCTGAGCACCTCGGCAGCCCGGATGATGATCTGTGGATCCGGTTGGTTGGGATCGACCGGGAAAATTTGTGTCTCGACTGAATAATCGCTCATCATGGATTCCAAGGCGAGACTGATTATACTTGCGTGGGGGAATTACCCAATGAAATTGGGCTTAAATAGAATATTCTTTTAGTCTATTGGTGTACAGGTTCGGCTTTTTCCAGGTCGTCTTTTTCAAAGCGCAGCAGCTCGATGATCTTGGTACGGTTGCGGAAGGTGGGTGGGACGATCGACATGGCCATATCTTTGTTGTCGATCTCCAGGAAGAACCAGGCCTTGTGCTCGTCATCCATGCAGCCCCAGTCCGCATTCGCCAGGAAGTGTGAGCCGGTGTCCAGAAAGACTTTGACCGCTTCGTCGCAGGCCGCCTTGCTGGCGTCATGCTTGACTTCTATCAAATATTTTGGCATTCTAGCTACTCCTTTGCTGTAAATGTGTTTATTCTCCATTATTATTTGCATTCGTTGGTTAAATTTAATGGTTAATGGTATGAGAGGGTCTTAACAATTTGTCTGATTTTCATCGTGAAGTTCAAAATTGATTTAATCTGATTGTGGGTAAAATCTACTAAGACTCTGAGTTATAGGAAAACCAATTGAAGAATTTGCCTTCCCAAAACAAACCTAAGATAGATAAAAAGAATAGGATTCTTGTTCCACTCATTATTTTTCTGGTTTTTTTTCTTGGTTATTTTAATACTTCGGGACTGATGGATGCTGCCGGCGCTTTTGATGAATTCGACATCCTCTTTGAAATGGACACCCCCAGAGCCATCGAGGATATGACCGTATTTCGCGAGGATCACTCGCGAACGCGTGTCCACCCGTTGTATGTCCTGATGGTCAACCCGGTAGGAACAACGCTCGCTCGGATTATAGGTGATGAAGTTCTGGCCGCGCGCATCATCAACAGCGCTATGGGCGCGTTGGGCGTGGCGCTGGTATTTGAATTCTTCACGCGTTACGGGAAAAAAATGCTCGACGCAGTGATCCTGGCGGCGCTTTTTGGCGTCACCACCAGCCAATTCTTTATCTCGTCCGTACCAGATACCATCTCCTTGGGTGTCGTCAGTTTGATCCTTTTATATACGCTCTTCTTTACCTCGATTAAGCAAAGGCAGGTGCGCTTCCTGCCCTGGTTCCTGGCGGGGCTGTTCACACTGGGTGTCACCACCACCAATTTTGTTCAGGCAGGCACACTCTTTTTTATCGCATCGTTAAATGCGGTTGATGAAAAGAAATGGGAAAAGGCGATTGTTCAATCGATAAAATATGGGCTCGCGGTGCTGGTGGCTGCGGTCGTGCTCGCCCTGGCGCAGAAAGCCATCTACCCGACCACCGCTTTGTTTTTCCTCCCGCAGACCTTCGCCGGCGAACTGGGCTATGCCAGCCCGCTGGTGCTGCAGCAGCCGCGTGTGGTCCTTTCCTACCTGGTGCGCACATTCCTGTTGATCAATATCACCGCGCCCGCGCCCAGGTTTTTTGAGATTCCCGGCCTGGAAAACCCTGGCGTCACCTTTGCCGCGTCTAATGATTACTCGCTGGTGGGTTCGATCGCGTTGGTGCTGTGGGTGGGGCTGATGCTCTTCAGCGTCGGAAAGATCTTGGTACAGAAAAAGCACTTGCTTTTCTATATTGGGCTGGGCGTTTGCTTGGCTTTCAACTTCCTGCTGCACTCCTTCTACGGTGTGACCCCCACCCGCATCGAACTTTTTCTGTATACCGGCAACCTGACCTTCCTGGTGCTCACGCCGCTGGCGGAGGCCTGGCTGCCCAAATGGGAGAATGTCTTTCGCGTTTTGCTGGTGGTTTTGGTCATTCTTTTAGCGATCAACAACTACCAGGCCATGCAGGCGATCATCCAGGCCATGGCTGGATAAAAATATTTACGTAAAGTTAATATAGATCAGGTAATATAAAGACGGAGGGGATTTCAATAAAGTTCTTCCAGAATTTAATTTGTTCTTGGCGCTTGTCGGGGGATGAACGCGCATATCATAAATTGCTTTTCGATCATTATTTTGAAAGGAGGAAGAGTTGCACCCATTTTGTTACTTGTCATTGAACGGTCGCCTGGTCGGATTGATTTTTGGCAGGAAAGGCTATGTTGAGCTAGGCTTGGAAGGTGCTGCAGATGTAATGATGGAATTAAACAGGAGGATAGGCGTGGATCGCCATCATTTATTCCTCATGACAATTTGCGCCTGGAAAGGTTGGAATCTATTTAATGATTTCTTTCACCTGACGGATGAAGAATTACTCGATTTTATTGAAATTTCATTGGCAGAGAATAATTTCAAATTGAATATATCTCAGTAATTCTTTTGATTTGCCCTAAATATCCCGGCTCGCTACCACATTGATGCCGGTGCCCAACGCATCCGCCAATACCACCTGACCCAGCTTAACCGGCGCCTCCAGATTCACTTCCCGTAATTCCTCCAATAGATCCTGAATTCTGCCCTTGGGAAAGGGCTCGGCCGTGTACACCGGCACCAGCGGGTGCGGGGCATTCTCCACGCGCACCGTGCTGGCCACCATGCGGCGCGGGTCAGTGGTTTCCGCGAAAGCGTATTCCTTGCCGCGCTTGCAGCCGGCATTGTTCACCAGCAGCTCGCCGTTCTCGCGCAGCACGTCCAGACGGCAGCCCTTGGGGCAGGCCACGCAGATGATCTCTTGAGGGAAATTCTTTTCTTCAGCCATGCTTACCGCTTCATTATATTCAAGGTAATTGTATCAGCACCACGCAAATCGTCCGCGTGGTCGGGCCGGAGGTTGAGCGTGACCATCTCGCCCGGGCGGGCATAGGGCAGCGCGCGGCGAGTGATCTGCTGGCCGTTGGTCACTGCCTCCACCCAGGCAGGTTCTTCGATCGGCAGACGTGCGCGCATCTGAAGCGGGATGCCGCTTTGCGCCAGTGCCTCCAGGTCGATGCGCTGCGGGACCACGTAGCGTACATTATCACCGCCCGCGGTTTGGATGGTGCTGGTTGAGACGGGCAATTTACCCTGCGCGTACAGTGCAGCCCCGCGCCCGGCTTCGAAACCGGCTTGGGTCACCCAGTCCACCAGGTCATACACATGCACCACATTGCCGGCCGAGAAGATACCCGGCACGCTGGTCTGAAAGCGGCTGTCCACGATTGGCCCGCTGGTGAGCGGATCAAGCGTAATGCCCGCCTGGCGCGAGAGTTCGTTCTCGGGGATCAAGCCGACCGAGAGTAATAACGTATCACAGGGGATGATCTCTTCTGTGCCATCGATGGGCTGGAAACGCTCATCCACCGCCACGGTCTCCACCGCTTCCACGCGCCGATCGCCGATGATCCTTTTGACCGTGTGCTGCAGCTGCAGCGGGATGTCGAAATCCTGCAGGCACTGCACGTAATTGCGCATCAAGCCGGACAAAAAGGGCATGATCTCCAGCACACGCTCCACCTTGGCGCCTTCGAAGGTCAGCCGGCGTGCCATGATCATGCCGATGTCGCCCGAACCCAGTATGACAAAGCGCTTGCCGGGCATGAATCCCTCCACGTTCACCCAGCGCTGCGCGGTGCCGGCGGTGTATACGCCCGCCGGGCGCGTACCGGGCAGGCGGATCTGGGCGCGCGTGCGTTCGCGGCAGCCCATGGCAAAGATCAGCGCCTTGGCCTGAATTTCCTGAATGCCGCCCTTGCGGCTGGTGACGAATAACCGCCGGTCGGGCGTGGCCTCCAGCACCATGCTGTCCAACAGCGTGTCCACCTTGAGGTCCAACGCTTCCTGGATAAAGCGTTGGGCATAACTCGGCCCGGGCAGATCTTCTTTGAAAAGCTCTACCCCGAATCCGTTGTGGATGCACTGCAGCAGGATGCCGCCTAGTTCGGTGTCACGCTCGATGATCAGCACATCCTCTGTGCCGTTCTTCTTGGCTTCGATGGCAGATGCCAAACCCCCAGGGCCGCTGCCAACCACGACCACATCATATTCGTTCTTAGTCATGCTCTACGTCCTTGGTATGGCGGGTCAGGAATTCAGAATCTTTACCTTTCTTGGACACTTCCAGTTCAGAGATGCCCAGTTCGCGCGCCAGTATTTGGGTCACGCGCGGCATGTCAAATCCGCCCTGGCAGCGGCCGGTGCCCAGCCAGGTGCGGCGCTTAATGGCGTCATAGGAGAGGGCAGGCACCGGTGAATGGATCTCGGCGATGATCTCGCCCTCAGTGACCGTCTCGCAGCGGCACACGATGCGCCCGTAGCGCTCGTCCCGCTCGATCACCTTCTGGCGTTCGGCATGCGACATATGGCGGAAACATGGCCGCGCCGGGCGAAGGGGATTCCAGTTCGCTTTTTCTTTCAGGTTCTCGCCCGCGTCCTTGAGCAGCTCGATCACGCGCAGGGCGATGGCGGGGGAGGAGGACAGCCCGGGCGATTCGATCCCGCCCAGGTTGATAAAACCTTCAATATTTTTGGATTTTTCAACAATAAAATCATATTCACAATTAACACCAGGCTCTTCACAGGGAGCGTTGCCTGCCGCTCGTAATCCGGCGAAGATGGCGATCACGTGCCGCAGATCCACTGCTGGGACCAGTTTCTTGCCGCCCGCCAGCACTTCCGCCAGCCCCTCGGGCGTGTTGGTCTTGTCGTTCTTGTCCTCCTGGTCCACGGCGGTCGGGCCCAGCACGGTGTTACCGTGCACAGTGGCAGTAGCCAGGATGCCCTTGGTTACTTCGCTTGGTACGGGGAAATAGACCGATTTCAGCTGGAACTCGGCACGATCCAGGATCAGGTATTCACCTTTTCTTGGCGTGATCTTGAACTCGGGCCGGACGCCGGCTTTATGCATAACCACATCGGAGTACAGACCCGCGGCATTCACCACCCAGCGGCAGCCGAAGTCGCCGTGGTTGGTGCGCACGCCGATGATGCGTCCTTTTTCCATGATGAAGTCCTCAAATTCTGTCTCGCGCAAGATGGTGACGCCATTCATCACCGCGTTCTCCGCAGCGGCAATGGTCGCCGCGAAGGGATCGACCATAGCACCGGTCTCGGCGAACAACGCCCCGCTGACTAACGGATTGATGAGCGGCTCGCGCCTGCGCATCTCATCCCCGGTGAGCAGGTGCATGCCCGTTACCCCATTGGCGATGCCCCGCTGCATGAGGGATTCCAGCTTGGGCAGTTCCTCTGCTCCCACAGCGACCACATAATCGCCGATCTGCTCATAAGGGAACTCCAATTCTTGCGCAAGCTGGGGCCACAACGGCACCGCTGCAACATTCAGCTTGGCTTTCAGCGAGCCCACCACCGGATCGTAGCCGGGGTGGATCAGCGCTGTGTTGGCGGCTGAGGTGGCGGAGCCAATATCCTCTTGTTTCTCGATCAGCAGGATCTTGAGCTGGTAGCGGGAAAGATAACGGGCGGCCATACAACCGACCACGCCCCCGCCGATGATGATGATGTCATATTGATTCATCTAAGCAATTCACCAAATTGTAAATGATATCTAAAAAACAAGCTATTATAGTCAAAAACGTTTCAAAAGCTCATCTCTCTGAAGATCAAACCAATAATCATTTTGCACTGATCAAGCTTTTGGAAAATAGTGATCGATGTAGCTTCTTGCAGTGGGTTCGTCTATAATTAATTCGTTCATCAAATTTCCTTTTAATGCCCCATGTAAACCCCTTATTTTTGCTAGTCCTGATACAACGCATATCCCATAATTATTCTGAAACAATTCAAGACTTGGACCACTTGCCCTCTTATTTATGGGTATGTTTGTAAATAAACCATCTTCTTTAAAGAAAACCGTTGCGATATCCCCTGCGATTTTATATCGATTTAATTCATCATAATCATTCTCATCAAGATATCCTGCGCTATGAACATGACTTGGTACACCGGAATTAACAGCTCCAATACTGTATAAGAGAAGATTTGTTTTTTCTTGAAGATCGAGAATACGGTGGATGCTGCCTTCTCTCCATAGCCATTCTTTTGTCTCTGGATTATCGAAGTATGTTGGCACTGGAAATAGATGAGATTGAGCAGAATAATTAATCGCAAAGCGATTGATGATCTCTCCTGCATAATCAAGACCTGTTGTTCGAATGTTACCTGCCCCGTTTAATTGGACAATGTGAGAATTGAAGGTTTGTTTTTTTATTAAATGTTTGGATACAGCCGTTAATGTAGTACCCCAAGCGATACCCATGACCATTTCGGAATCAAAAAGAGTGTTGAGATATAAAGCCGTAAATTGTGCAACGTAATCAAGCCATGCAGCTTCACCAGCTAGTTCTGGCACAGGTACGACGTGTACTCGTTTGATACTGTACTTCTCGTGGAATTTCTTTTCAAGGATTTTTGGATTTTCACTGGGATCAATAACCCGAATTTCTACCAATCCGTTCGACCTGGCGAATTCTAATAATCTTGAAATTGTTGATCTGGAGACATGCAATTCTCTGGCGATTGTATCTGTCTTGATACCTTGAAAGTAATACATTCGTGCGACATTGATTGCATCGTTAATTCGATCTGGATCGATATTTTTTAGATTAATTTTCGCCATTTCTTAATGATACACAATGAACATAAATGAATAAAGGATTTGCACGTTTGTCCATATTGCTTCTCTGTAGGTCTCATAATGAAAACCACGGAATTGCACGTTAGTGCAAATTTTATGTGGTTCTGAGCCAAGACATTGTATCCACACCAAGGGCCGATATTGACAGCGGCATCATCAAGGATAACGGGGATAGTATACCGGATGGAGTCAAGCACCGCGGGCAATCTCTGTTTCAAAACCTGGGC
>Ga0209164_1002053_pt1 | contig 22906 bp, 26 predicted proteins | sample MTBNYHSulfiMetaG_FD_187458 | JGI IMG/M metagenome (GOLD analysis project Ga0209164, IMG submission 187458) | Enrichment culture microbial communities from rom New York Harbor, USA that are MTBE-degrading - MTBE-NYH (New York Harbor Sulfidogenic)... | ecosystem: Environmental > Aquatic > Marine >... | reverse complement strand
CCAGAAGGGGGAGCCTGAGCGCTTCCGGCAGGTGCTCACGGAGGAGCAATTAGAGGCCGCCACCCAGGCTTTCGCCCCCTTCCTGGAGCGTATGGGCTACGAGTTGTAGTTTTGTTGAGCTGAGCGTTGGGGGATCGCCGACCTTTTATGGGTCGGCTTTGTTTTCCCCTTCGCCGCCGTGTGGCTTTATTCCTCGGTCTTGGCCCGGCGTCCCAGCCCGATGAGCACGCGCAGTTCAGGGCGGATGAACGGGACCACCACCGCCAGACCCAACAGCATGGCACCCAGCGAGAGCGGCACAGCCGGGAGGGGAAGATAACGCATCAATAGATATGCCCCCAGCGCGGTAGCGCTGACCGCCGGGATCACTCTCAGCAAGGTGCTGCCGACGCGCAGAATTCCGGGGTAGCGGCGTCTGAGCAGCCAGAGCAGCAGTAAGGCTTCGAAAGTGAAGGCCAGGATGTTGGCCAGGGCGATGCCTGGGAAACCCAGGACGCGCGTCAGGCCCACGGCCATGACGATATAGATCAAGGCGTTGAGGGCGGCGGCCCATAGCGGGGTGGTGGCGTTCTGCTGGGCGTAGAAGGAGCGCGCGGCGATCTCCAGCAAGGCGTGCCCGGCTAGGCCGAGCAGGTAAATACGGGTCGCCAGCACCACCGTGGCGGTCCCGCTGGGGTCGAAACCGAAGGCGAACTGCACCAGAGGGGGCAATCCCACCGCCAGGAGCGCGGCGGCAGGCAAAGTGAGCGCCAGCATGACGCGCAAAGCCTTGTTGATGGTATTGCTAAATTCGTTGTACTCCTCGCGGGCGAACAACTCGGAGATAGTCGGCAGCAGCACGATGGCGATGGCTGTGCCCAATAGGGTCTCGGGTACCTGCATGATAAACCAGCCCAGGTTGAGGGCTGTCACTGCTCCTTCGCCCAGCCCGGAGGCCAGGTTGTCGCGCACCGTGAAGAACATCTGGATGAAGAACATGGTGAGCACGCGCGGCCCGAGCAGGGTGAGCACCTGGCGAACACCGGGGTGGCGCAGGTTGATAGCTGCCTTCCAGCGGAAGCGGTAGTGCACCAGCCCGGGCACCTGCACGCCGAGGTGCAGCACGGCCCCCAGGATGACGCCGTAGACCAGCCCGTGGATGCCCAGGCCGAAGGCGGGCAAAGTGATCGGCCCGATCTGAAAGCCGCTCTCGGGCGCCAGGATTACGGCGCCGAAGATCTGGCCGATGTTGTAGAGCGCCGGCGCCAGGGCTGGCAATAGGAAATGCTGGTTGGCTTGCAGGCTGGACATTACCAAGCCGCTGATCGAAAACACCAGGATGGCGATCAGGTCGAGGCGCATCAGCTCGGAGGTGAGGGCTTTTTGCTCGGCGGGGAAACCGGGGGCGATGACCGTATCCACTAGCCAGGGGGCTAGCAGGGCGAGCACGAGGGCGATGGCGGCGGTTACGATGAAAGCCAGGTTGAGGATGCGGGAAAAAAGCTCCCAGGCGGCGGCCCGGTTCTTGCGTTCCAGGTACTCGGAGAGCACGGGGATGAGTGCTACCCCCAGCGCCCCGCCGGAGATTAACGCCGAGAGCAGATCAGGGATGTTGTTGGCGGTGTTGAAGACGTCCAGTTCGTAGCTCAGCCCGAACTGGCGGTTGACGATCCATTGGCGGCCGAAGGCCAGCACCTTATCAATGCCGAAGAAGGTGGCGACAATCAGGGAAGAGCGGGCGAAATGGGTCATGGGTGGTGTGGCTCGTGGGGATTAGCAGGCATAGCGGCCCAGGAAAGGGTAGGCTGTGTCACAGTGGGGCATTGTAACATGGTTGGCGATCAGGCATGCTGAAATGACCCTGTGTATAATCCCGGCTAGATGATGTTTGTGGGAAATTCAGGCCACCGGCAATTGGCCGCGTTGCCAGGTCAGGATGGCGGAGAGCAATGCCAAGGGGGCGAGCGCCAGGCTGGGCGTCGAGGAGCTTTGGGTGAGGCTCCACAGGGCGATCAAGGCCATGACGCCGGACAGATATTTCAGGGCGGATTCTGGAGACCACAGCCAGGCGGGGAGGGGGGCCGGTTTGATGGCGAAAAGAGCGGCTGCCAGCAGGCAGATGACTAGGGTGAGCGCCATCAGGGTAGGCGGCAGCGGGGTTCCCAGCACGGCGATCAGGAAGACCAATCCAAGGCTCCCGGAATATAGCACCTGCTTGGCCTCTCGCCGACCACTCTGGAAACGGGAGAACGAATCGCCCAGCCCGGCGGCCAGTCCGGCATAGATCGCCAGCAGCGCTAAGAATGCACATCCGTCTGAAATTAAAGCGTACACCTCATCAACTCCTGCTGATGAGGTGTGCAAGGTTTGTGCCGAATGGTGGTTTCAGGCGATCCACACCACGGTGGCGAGCATGTGAAGCCAGAAAGAGAGCGGCAGCGCCCAATCGGGGGTTTCGGGCATGAAGCTAGCTTTACGGGGCGCGGGCGGTGCGGGTCTGGGCGTTGAAGCAGTCGTTCTCGGCGTAGAAAGCCGTGGGCCACACGGTGGGGTCGATGGTGATGTACACCTGGGCGGTTTTGAAAGCCGCATCGGCCTCGCACACCTGCCTGAGTTCGTGCAGCACGAGCCCGTACTGCACCATTTCCTCGCCATAGCCGATCTCTGCGGTCGCAAAGCGCACGGAAGAGGAGATCATGGAACTATCGAAGATGTTGGGAGCGGCCACGGCCAATTGGCTGAAGTAGTAAAGCGCTTGAGCCCAATCGACCTCCCAGAAGCTCAGGCCGGTCAAATACCAGATGGCCCATTGCCGGTAGCTGTCGGCCTCGACGTCTAAGGGGCCGAACTGCTCGGCCCGGTTAAGGTCGTAGATGCCGGCCTCCAATTCCCCCTGCACTGAGATGCGCTCGAAACCACGATTACGCAGGCCTAGATAATACATGCCGTCCACTTCCACGGTCATGTAATCGGGGTTCTTGCCGCGGATGGTGTCCAGAGTCTCGAGCAATTGGGTCCATTCCCCGGCGGCCAGCAGTTGCTCGGCGTGCTGGAAGATATCCTCCACGTCGCGCAGATCGGGAGTTGCGCTGGCGGTGGGTTCGGCTGCCTGGGTGGCTGTGGCCGTCGAGCTGGTGCAGAGCAGAGCCTCAGCCAGCTTCTCGGTCACCCCTGGGTACGACGGGTCGAGTTTCTGGATGATGTACTCGAAGCGGGTGCGCGCCAGTTCGCAGCGCCCGGCTTCCAGGTCCTCGACGCCCAACTGGAATTGGATGGCGGCTTGCTGGGCTGATTGCTCAGTAGCCTGGTGCAAACGCTGGCTCACGCCGGCGCCATATCCGCTCAGGGCGCTCAGCCCCACCACGATAATCAAGACCACAATGGCGGTGATTACCCAGCGCAACCAGGGGCGTCGTCCATTTGGCCTGGTCGGTTCTTCGGCGGTGGCTTCTTCATTGTGCGGCTTGACCGTCCCCAGAGGCTGAGTGTCCTCAGGAGGAGACGGCGGAACGGCCGGTTGGGTGTCATCGGGTTTCGACATGCGGCCAATTATAACGCCTTGCGGCCAAAACCTCTATGCTGCAGAAAAGTGGGGGGTGAGAAAAGGGGGAGCTAGCGGGGGATCGCCGAGTGGATTGGAGGGCGGCCTAGGCCTTCGGACTCTCCTCGGCGAAGGCGGCGTCCTGGGCTTCGAGCGCCTTGATCAAGGCTTCGAACTCCTCTCGGCAACACTCGCAGATCTCGAGGTGGTGCTGCACCAGCGGCTTTATTTCAGCCGGGTCCTTGCCGGCGTGCAGCATCTCTACGAAGCCATCGATCTCTTCATGGCATTCGCTGCAGTCGATCTCCTCCGGGCGTGTCACCGCAATGGCTTGCAGTACCTTGACGAGAGTTTGTGCATCTAGCTTGGACATGATAGGGTCTCTCAACCTCTTGACGCAAATTCCAGCCGCGGTCTTACGCTTGTTCGAAGAGCGTCAGGATCTCCTGGGGAGTAAGCCCGGCGGTTTCACTGAGCCGTTTCTGCAGGCGCTGACGGGCATCGTAGATCAGCTTGTAGAGCGCGTTGCGATTAGTTCCCATCTGTCGGGCGACCTCTTGCAGGGGCATGCCGCCGCGCAATATGGCCAGCAAGGCGGTACGCTGGCGCTCGGTGAGTTCTTCCTCGATGAGGCGCTCGACGATCTCGAAGATCGAGCGCTGGGTGGCTTCAAGCTCGGGATCGGCGCCTGGGTCGGTCAGTATGGCGGGGGTGTACTCATCACCCTCAGGGGTCTCGACGATTGTTTGAAGGGAAACATCCTTCCAGCGGCGACGGCGCAGTTCGGTGAAGGCCACGTTGATGGCGATTTTCTGGCTCCAGGTGGTGAAGCGGCTTTCGCCACGGAAGGAGTCCAGGTTCTCGAGGATTTTCAGGAGCGCTTCTTGGGCGAAGTCTTCAGAGATGGCCTCGAGATCGGTCTGCACGCGATTGGCCAGACCGGCACGCAAGCCACGCACCAGGATATTGCGAAGGTCGTTGAGGGCTTCGGAGGAGGGAGGGTCGCGCAGGGCCTCCAGCCATTCCTCGTTGCTGCGCTGTATCAAATCCCCAGACCTCCTCAGGAGATGGGATGGCGCTTATGCATCCGCTTCTTCCCCCTGCTCTTCATCGCTGAGCGGTTCTGTGGGGCTGGTGGTGCGGGGGATGTTCAGTTCGTCGGTCTTGGCTTCGGATTGTTCGGCCAATTGGGGCACGTCCTGCACGAAGACGATGGGAACGGCTGCCAGCATGATGTTATCGCCGGATTTGAGCACCCGTTTAGCCACCCGCTCGCCATTGACGAAGGTTCCCCCGGTCGAGTTTAGATCGTAGATGGTGAACTCGCCGTCATCGTAGCGGATCTGAGCATGAAGGCGTGAAACGGTGGCGTCACGGATGACGAGGTGGTTATCGAGCGTGCGGCCGATGTTGACGATCACGTGCTCGATAGGAAAGAGCTGCGAGTTGATGATCAAAAAACTCGAACTGGGTAATTGTGAAGTGTCAGGACCTGGCATGCTATTCTCGCAAAAGTTTGTTTGGCTGAACGACGCCGTTCAGTCTGCTGCCGATATTATATACTACATCGCCGCTCGGCGAGCGCTGGTAGAGGGGGGTTCTTGCCGGGCAGAGCAGATGGGCCTAGTATTGGCCGCACGAAATAGCTGGCCCCTCGTCGATCTCTATCCACAACTTCCCCCAGTCCTCGAATTGGGTAATCTGGGGGAAACCGGGCGAACGGCTCACTTCCAGCCACTGCTGGCGGGCGATATGGCATGAAAGGTTAAAGGATCGCCAGGAATATTCGGTGATGTACTCATCGTGCATAAGCGCGTGGCAAGCTAGCGCCTCCAAAACGCGTCGATGGAGGTCCTTTGAAAAGGAGTCGTCCCCCGAAGTGCTTTGGTAAAGGTCGACTAGAGTGGACATCGAATCGGTAGAGAGACCAGCTAGGTAATCAGTGTCGAGGCTTTTCAAGGGATTCCAGGATTGGATGTTTTGGCGAGTGATGAGCGCGTCGACGTTGAGGAAGTTCAGAGTGGCAACGAAGCCCAAGGCGGCGCAAAGCAGTGCCAATGCAAAGGCGCGTTGGTGTTTGGTTACCTCCAGGATGACCATGGCCAGCAGCAGCAAGCCCAGCCAGATCATGAAGACGTGCGTGTAGGTGCGCAGCCGGGTGAATCCATAGGCTTGCTCGTAGAGCAGCAAGCGCTGGTAGGCGGAAACCAGGATCACACCGACCAAGCCGAACAGAGCGATTCCCAATGCCGAGAAAAGTGTGCGCTGACGACCTTCCATCTGTGTGATGCTGTTTAGCCCCTGGAAGAGCAGCAGACTGAAGATAGCTACGAAAACTAGTTCGCCGAAGCCTTGGCGTGCGTATTCGGCGTAGGTGAAACCGCTGGGGACTACGTTGGCTTGGCCGCCGAAGAAGTATTTGAACTGGAAGACGACAAAGGCCCCGAAAAGCAAGGTGATGCTGCCCAGGACGATGGCCGTCTCGGTGATGCCCAGAAAGGGTTTGAGCCTGAACCGGGAGCGTTGTTCGCTGGGCAGCTCTTCGTCCTTGCTGTGGAGCAGGACGTGCAGATAGATCCCGGAAAGCAGGAGGGCTAATATGAGTATGTAGAACCCGCGAAACAACTGCATGCCGATGTTTTCAGTGAAGAAAAATCTTACAAGTTTTCTAAGACCGTCTGAGAAGAACGGGTCGGCGGCGGCCAAAAGTATGGAGAAAAGCAACAACAATGGCAGAGCTAAGAGCAAACCGCGCAACACCGCAAACGATTTCTTCGATGTAGATTGTAACGAGGGCTTGTTCTCTCCTTTGCCCTTCGCCGCAATGGCTTGAAAGGGCCGGATGGCAGCGCTAAGCAATACTGAGAATGGACTGATGATGTAGTCGGTCAGCCCGTATTCAAGCCAGTGACCGCCCAGGAAGGTACGCGCCAGCAAGAGCATCAGAAACAACCCTAGAGCGACGTTCAGAAAGACGGTCATTGGCTCGGCTCGAATGGCGCTCATCACGGCGAGGAAAGCGATCGGCAGCAGCAGCCACAGGCTGCGGCGCGCTGGTCTTAGCCCCTCGCCGCGGGCCAGCAAAAAGCCGGCGGTCAAGCAAATTGCGATGTAGATAGTTATGGAGATGCCGGGGGTTTTCCCCCAGAAGAGGAAATCGAAAAGCCAGGCAACCCCCAGGCTGACCAGTAGCAAACGCCCTAATCGCTTAACCATGGGAATCCTCCCGATTGCACGTAAGTCCAAGGCCTGTGCCTGGTTACGGCATGAACCATTTGGCGTGGTGGATATTGTGGGCGATACTCTGCTTCCCCCCTGCAGGTGTTTAAGGCTATTCTAGAATAAAGCCCGGCCGAAAACCGAGATTACCATCGAGAGGATCATCAGCACGGCGAGCGCGGCAAATACGATCTGGGTAAAGCTGATTCGCTTCCGGGTTTTCTTTTTGGGCTGAGGTCGCTTTTTCTTCTTCTGTGCCATAAATACTTCCTAGGTTACGGCAGGTAGTATACAGGTTTTGGCGCGAATCGTAAAGTACTCACGGGATCGCTTTACGTTGCTGGAGGTGGGGTGGGTCAGCCGCCGAGGTGTTCTTTGATGGTCTCGGCCAGCTCCTGGGTGATGCCTTTGAGGGCGGTCAATTCCTCGATGGGAGCAGATCCTATCTTTTCCACGCTGCCAAAAGTGCGCAGCAGCGTGTTGCGCCGCGCCGGGCCAACCCCGGGGATAGCGTCCAGTTGCGAGGCCAGGCCGGCCTTGACGCGCCGCTTGCGGTGGGCGGTGATAGCGAAGCGGTGGGCTTCGTCGCGCAGGCGCTGTAAGAGGAACAGCGCCTGGGAATTGCGCGGCAGCAGGATGCCTTGTTCACGCCCGTGCAGGAAGATTTCCTCATATTGCTTGGCCAGGGCGGCCAGGGTGACCTTTCCCAGCAAGCCGGCCTGCTCGAGGACGGCAGCAGCGCGGCTGAGCTGCCCCTTGCCGCCATCCACGACCAGCAGGTCGGGCAGCAGGGCGAAGGCCGGGTCAGGCTTTTTGCCGGGCAGCTCGCGCTGCTCTTGCACCACCTGCCAGCGACTGAAGCGCCGGGCGAGCACCTCCTCCATGCTGGCGTAATCGTCCGGGCCAGCCACGGTGCGGATATTGAAGCGCCGGTAGTGGCTCTTGTGGGGCGTGCCGTGGCGAAAGACCACCATGCTGCCGACGGCTGCCGTGCCCTGCGTGTTGGAGATGTCGTAGCACTCGATGCGGTTGGGCGGCGTTTCCATGCCCAAGGCCTCCTGCAGCTCGGTGAGGGCCTGGCTCTGGCGGTGCCGGTCGGCCTCCCAGCGGGCCTGCAAAGAGGATAGGGTTTCGGCGGCGTTCTCGGCGGCCATCTTGACCAGGTCTTTCTTTTGCCCTCGGCGAGGGATCAGGATCTCGACCTTCTTGCCGCCCCGTTTTTGGCGCAGCCATTGTTCGATGATCTGCGCTTCGGTGAACTCGTGGGGCAGCAGCACCTGTTGAGGGACGCTGGCGGCCTGATTGTAGAATTGCTTCAGGAATTCGGCGATCACGTCGGCGTCGGGAGTGCCTTCGGCACCATCCATGAGGAAATATTCGCGGCCGATCAGCTTGCCGCCGCGGATGAAAAAGACCTGCACGCAGGCCTCGCTGTCCGCCCGGGCCAGGGCGATCACGTCCGAGTCGAGATATTTGGCGGAGATCACCTTCTGGCGAGCGACCACGGCCTCGATGGCCTGCAACTGGTCGCGCAGGGCGGCGGCGCGCTCGTAGCGCAGCGCTTCGGAGGCTTCCTGCATCTCCTCTTGCAAGCGGGAGACGATCGGGTCGGTGCGGCCGTTGAGGAAGTGGCACAGGTCGTCGATCATCTGGCGGTAGGTGGCCTGGTCGACGGCGCCGATGCAGGGCGCGTTGCACAGTTTGATGTCGTGATACAGGCAGGCACGCTCGTCTTGGCCGGTGATCGTCCGGTCGCAGGTCAGATAGGGGAAGATGCGCCGCAGCAGGTCGAGGGTCTTATGCACCGCCCAAACGCTGGTGTAAGGGCCAAAGTAGCGTGAGCCGTCCTTGCTCATGCGCCGGGTCACCGTGACCTTGGGGAAGGGGTCGGCCCAGTGCACCTTAATATAGGGGTAGCGCTTATCGTCCTTCAGACGCACGTTGTAATAGGGCCGGTGCTTCTTGATCAGGTTCATCTCGAGGATCAGGGCTTCGATCTCCGAATCGACCACGATCCACTCGATATCGGCGATGCGGCTGACCAGTTCGCTAATCCGGTAGCCGTGCTGGGCGCTCTTGTGGAAATAGGAGCGCACCCGGCTGCGCAGGTTGACCGCCTTGCCGACGTAAATGACCTTGCCGTCCTTGTCCTTCATCAGGTAGCAACCCGGCTTGGTGGGCAAGGAATCCAGCAGGGCGGTGAGGTCTTGCTTGGCTGCCATGTCCGGATTCTAACATGGTGAGGCGTTGCGTGTGCCCGTCCTAGCAACGCTGATGGGATTCTTACGCGGGTTGGGTATAATTCTCCTTATGAGTGCCAAAGGTTCCATCGAAAAACTGGTGGGCGTGAAGCTGCGCAGCAAAGGGCTGCGCCTGGCGGTGGCCGAGTCCTGCACCGGCGGCTTGATTGGCCACCGTTTGACCAACGTGCCGGGCTCGTCGACCTACTACATGGGCAGCATCACGGCTTACGCTTATGAGGCCAAGGTGCGCTTGCTGGGCGTGAGTTGGGAGACTCTAGAGGCCCACGGCGCGGTGAGCGAGGAGACGGTGGGGGAGATGGCCTTGGGCGTGCGCCGGGCGCTGGCGGCTGACATCGGCCTCTCGGTGAGCGGGATCGCCGGGCCGGGTGGGGGGACGCCTCAGAAACCGGTGGGCTTGGTGTGCTTCGGCTTGAGCAGTTCCGAGGGCACGTGGACGCAGCACAAGCATTTCGACGGCCAAAGGGTGGCAATCAAAGAGCAGACCGCGGAGGAGGCGTTGCGCTTCCTGGAAGCGTATCTGGATGGCGAATTGAATGAAAGCGATTGAGGTACAGGCTCAAATAGATGGCCAGGGCCAGGTGATGCCGCGCCGCTTCACCTGGCAGGGCCAGGAGACAAGAGTGGACGCAATTGGCCGCCGCTGGCAAGACGAAGACGGCGAACACATTCTCGTGATGGTGCAGCCTGGGGACCGCGTCTATGAGCTGTTGCATGGTGCCGATGAAAAATGGTGGCTGGTGCGAGCCTTCGGGCACCAAGTTGGGGGAATGGCGTAGGCCGTAGTTCTGTGGTTTCCGATCGAAGCACGCGCATTCGAAAAGCACACAACTTGCTCGAGCCTGGGATTCCTGACCCCGGCGGCGTGTGGGCTGACCTGGGCTGCGGGGATGGAATCTTCACCGCAGCCTTATGTGATCTTATTGGGGGCGAGGGCCAGGTGTACGCCGTGGATAAAGACCGCCGCGCCTTGATGGCGTTGGAAAAGAACCTGACCGCGGCGCAAATGCCGACCCAGTTAGATACTGTGCAAGCCGATTTCACCCAGCCACTGGCTTTGCCACCCTTGGACGGCGCGGTGATGGCCAATTCGCTGCATTTCGTGCGCAATAAGGAGGAAGTTCTGACAGGCATCGCAGACTTGCTGCGCCCTGGCGGCCGTTTGATCGTGGTGGAATACAACACCGCTGACGGCACCCCGTGGGTGCCCTATCCACTCGATGAGCACGGCTTCCTGGAATTGGCGGCGCGGGTCGGCTTGCGAACACCTGATGTGCTGGCTAGAATCCCTACAAGCTATCTGGAGCAATTCTACGCCGGGATCGGATTTGCCGCCTAGCTCGTCGTTGAAAGCCCGGCCTCTGTGAAAGAGGTGGATGATGAAATCAAATACCGTGCCCACGATCGTGATCGCCGCGTTGCTGGCTGCCGTCCTCTTGGCTTCGTGCAATTTTCCAACTGCGGGTGTGCCCTCCGAAGGATCGCCGCCCAGCGAAACCCAGTCAAGCGCTGTTGAACAGCCAGTAGACGGCGCGCCAGCCGACCAGTATGCCATGCGCTTTGGGGTCGGCGGCGGGCTGTATCCCAGTATCGACGAAGGGGAGATGCGCATATACGCCGCTACCAGAGAATTGGATAAGCTGGGCATGGTCTGGTTGCGCCATCCTGGCACCGGCATCGCCTGGCACGAAGTCCAGCCCACCCGAGATAGCTGGGATTTCGCCAAGCTGGACGCCGTCTTGCAGGATAACGATCACCCCTGGCTCTTCCCTACCTATGGCATGGTGGGCAATCCTTATCCTTTCGGTGCTGATTTTTCCCGTGAGTACCTGCAATCGCTGGGGGATAAGGCCGACATCATGAGTTACATCCAGGCCAATTCGGTCGACATGGATGACCCGGTGCAGCGTGCTGATGCCGAGGTGTACATCAAGACGCTTGTGGAGCGATACAAGGATCAGGTGCGCTACTGGGAGATCGGCGGGAACGAGGGCATCGCCTCATCACAGCGCTTCGGCATCATCTATTACACCTACCAGTGGATCAAGGAAGTGCAGCCGGATGCGGTGGTGGTGGTGACGGCGGTGGGCGGCGATGACGACGACCAGTTCTACACTGGCCTGGCGGCCTTTGATGATCTGCTGGCTCAGGGCATGGGGGCGTACTTCGATGTCGCCAATTTCCATTACTACGGCCGCGTGGAGGGCGATCTCGAGCCGCGCTGGGAGCAGCGCTACGATGAATATAAGGCCATCATGGATAAGTACGGGGTGGATAAGCCCATCTGGGTGACGGAAACCTCCACTTGCAGTTCCAATCCTTCCCCCGTCTCCGGGGCGGGGAGCGAGCAGCTCCAGGCGCGCCACATGGTGCAGAGACTGGTGGTCTTCGCCGCCAAGGGGGCTGAGAAGGTCTTCTGGTACGACTTCGGCGAACTCACCCCAGGGGATAAGTTCTACGGCTGTAATCTGTATGACAGCGTGCAGGGGCCTAAGCCGGCTTACTACACCTTCCAGCTTCTGGTCGACAAATTAGGCTTTTACGAGCAGGTGGATACCTTGCGGAGCGATGAGGTCAGGCTATACCGTTTCGTTACCCTCGATGGTGAACCGATCTTCGTCGCCTGGAGCGAAGCCCCGCGCACTATCGACCTGAGCGGTTTCTTCGGCCAAGGGCAGGTGTCCGTCACCCACATCGTCGAGGACGACAACCTCACCCCGCAGACCGAGTCGGTGGCCAGCAATGCCGTGCCGGTCTCGCCTAGCCCGATCTTTATTGAGGCTGTGATATCTGAATGAAGGGGCCGATTAGCGCAGAGCCTGGCTGCTGGTAGAACCTATATCTCGCCCTCGGCCGGTGGACGGGCGGCGTGGGTGCTACGGCGCAGGTAGTCGCCGACGTGTTTATGCGGGTCTTGCTGATAGGCTTCGATCTCCCCGATATAGGTAGCGTAGCACTGGTTGCATTCCCAGGTGCGCCCGCTTTGCTCGTCCGGGATGGGGCGCTCGAAGGCGGTGAGCGGCTTATACTGTCGGCAGGTCTGGCATTGGCGCATCTGCAGCCCGTCGTAATAGCCGGGATTGCCCTTGGCAGCCTCTAGTTCGATGGGTTTGGCTGGTTTGGGTATCCCTTCTACGGCGTACCAGCCGTCCTTTTGAAAGAAGGTCCTGCTGCTGACCAGGCGATCCCCAGCCTGCCATTGGCCGTCGATCTGATTCAAGCCCCGCGCCTGCACCTCCCCATCCTTCACCCGGTACGCCAGCGCCCACACCTCGCTGACGCGGTAGACGCGGATCGCGCCCTGTGCCACCATCGAATCCAGGATTTCGTCAAAGGTCATGCTTCCGGCTCCTCGCTTCCTCTATGCTATGCAGAGTATACATCACCAAACTGGCCTGGTGCGTTCAGCTTTTGCGGCCCCAGCTTGTTACGGCTAGCCGCGCCAGGCCGTATAGCGCCAGGGCGATCGAGCTGGCGCCCAGCAGCCATTTTGTGGTCGTGAAGCTGCTGGCCAGGCGGGCCAAGCCGTTCAGTTCAGTGGGATAGCTGGCCAGCAGGATCGCCACGCAGGCGTTCTCCAGATAATCGAAGACCGCCATCCCGAAAGGCAGCAGGTGCAAACGCTGGACGAGTGACTGGAGGGGGAAGGCGCGCGGCAGTAGGTAGGTCAGGGACATCGCCAGGAAGAGCGAATAAATCACCGGGAACAGCAGGTCGGCGGTCAGGGCGCTAACCAGGTAAAGCTGCCGTCCACTCTCGCCGAAAGCGTCCAACGCTTCGTGAGCCTGAGCGGGTGTGTAGCTGAAACGCGTGTCGAGCATAGCCGCCTGTGCGGGCAGTCCGGCGAACTGGGCCTGAATAAGTGGGAAGATCACCACACCGAAGAGCAGTGTGAGGGCAAAGAGCGCCAGCATGTTGCGCGGCGTGCTGTGCTGGTTGAGCCAGCGTGAGAGCTTGCTGGTCATGGCAGCGCCTCCGCCAGGTTCTGTAGGTCCGGCTTGGCGGTCGGCTTGTAATAATTGGTCACCCGTGCTCGGCAGAGCAGTTGTCCGCTCTCCTGGTGGATGATGTCGACCTCGTGAAAGATCAGTGTGTGGGTGCGCCTGAGCGGCCGGGCGACGGCGCGCACGTGCCCCTCACGCGCCGAGCGCAGGTGGGAGCCGCTGATTTCGATGCCCACCGGCACGTGCTCGGAGAGGTCCAATCCCCAGCTGGCGTGCATGCTGGCGGCCGATTCGGCCAGCAACATGCTCACGCCGCCATGGAGCGCCCCGAGCGGCTGGCGGACGGCGTCGTTGATGGGCATGCGCAGCTCGATGTGCTCGTCGTCGATGTCGACGAGTTCGACCTTGAGGGGATGCAATGCGGTGTGCTGGATGAAGTTGCTCCAGTTCGATAGCCAGAGCTGCTTGTCCTTAGGCCATTCCATGATTTACCCTCGTTTCTTTTCGGGTAGATGAGAGGGGCTGCTAGGCCATTATACAAGGCTTTGGATGCAAAGCGCAAAACGCCCCACCGTTCGGCAGGGCGTTTACCAGAGATGTCGTTCAAGCGACTTTGAGGAGGTCAAACCGCTTGCCGACAAGGAGGGGGGAATTCTGGTGCCCTTACTATAGCGCGTTTCTGGCGTGGGGGGGATTAGGGGAGTATAAGACCTCACTCAGCCGGGTCTAACATTTTACGTAAAGCTTTGGCCTGGCTATAACACCTTGTCGTTGGTGCCCGCCAACTGGCGCAGCAAGTCGGTCTGGCCGGTGTGGTAGGTATCGTGGAAGTACAGGCCGAAGATGCGCTCGCCGACGGTGGTCTTGTGTTCGCCGATCATCAACTCCTTAGCCAGCTTTTCGCCAGAGGCCCCTTGCAAGCCCTGGCTGATGCGTTGCTGGCCGGTCTCCAACTTGTCGAGTTGTTCTGCAAGGGTGAGAGCGGCGTCTTCCAGTTTGGTGACCGGTGGTGAGCCATCTTCGTAGCGCTGGCGCTGCTCATCAGAGAGCACAGGCTCTTGGTCGAGCAGCTTGAGGACGCGGTCGCGGCCGACCAGGATGTGCCCCAGCACCCAGTTGAGGCAATTGCTGTTGAAGGGTGGCTGCAGCACGCTATCCTCGTGACTGAGGCCGTCGGTCTGCCGTTTGATGATGTTGAGGTTGAGGGCGAAGCCATCGGCGACTTGCTGTGGTCCAATCATTTTGCACCTCTAGGATGGGCGGTTTGCCGAAATCGATAACGGGCCTATTCTACCCGCGAAACCCTGTCGGTGGAGTGCTAGTCCAGACCGAAGAGGTTCCGGAGTAGGGGGAAGGCCGCCCGGACGGCACGGGCGCGATGACTGATCTGGTTCTTCTCTTCGGCATCCAGCTCGGCCATGGTTTGCTTACTCCCAGCCACTAGGAAGATTGGGTCGTAGCCGAATCCGCCCTGGCCGCGCTCCTCGGGGATGATCTGGCCCTCGCAAGCCCCCTCGGCGAACTGCACTTCGCTATCCCACAAATGCTCTCCGGCGGCCAGCGCAGCCCGTGGCGAGGCCGGCTCGGCGATGGCCACCGTGCAGCGAAAACGCGCCCTCCAAGGCCGCGGTTTCCCGGCCAGCCGCTCGAGCAGATAGGCGCGCCGGTCGGCGTCGGTGGCGTCGGGTTGGGGGAGGTAGCGCGCCGAGTGCAAACCAGGCTCGCCATCGAGCAGTTCGACCTCCAGGCCGCTGTCGTCCGCCAGGGTAGTCATGCCGCTGGCCTGAGCGAAGGCGCGCGCCTTGATGGCGGCGTTCTCGGCATAGCTTTTTCCCACTTCGGCCACCTTGATCTTCAGGCCCAAATCCTGTGGAGTGAACAATTTCAGCTGCGGCAGCTCGGACAGAATGGCCCGCATTTCTGACACTTTACCGGGGTTATTGGTTGCTAATAACAGCTTTTTTTGCAATGCATTTTGCATTTGTTCCTCACTTGTGCGATACATTGGTGTTTTGTCGCTAGAACGAAAACAGTATATGTGTGGGTATCATTTCTAAATACCAGTATATGTGGCGGTCGCTGTCGTGTTGATACACTTCCGTAATTGATCGGTAAGTAAAATTGCTAATTGACCCAAATTGCAATTTTTGTTATACTTTCTATAACTTATATAGGATTCTTTGCAAAAACGACTGTCTTCGAGATTCTCAAGGATCCACTAATTACACCGTCATGCCATCTCATCCGCTCCGACTTAACGTCGGATTTATCTTACACGAAGGCGTCGGTTTTAGCCGGGAATTCAGCTTTGAATTCGAGCGGCTCGCTCTGGCGGATGACCTGACGATTAACAATCTAGCTTTGAAGGTGCGCTTCAGCCGTACGCCGCAAGGTCTGCTGGCTGAAGCCCGGGCGGAGGCCACAGCCACGGCAAATTGTGTGCGCTGCTTGGATGACTTTGAACAGCAGCTTGAGATCCAGTTTACCGAGCTGTATGCCTTTGACGAACGTTCAACAACTGACTCAGAACTGATCGTTCCCGAGGACGGCTACATTGACCTGGCACCACTATTACGCGAATTCTTGCTACTCGAGATGCCGATCAAACCGCTGTGCAAAGCGGATTGCGCCGGACTGTGCCCGATTTGCGGCGCGAACCTGAATCACGAGCAGTGCGGCCACGACCTGGAAGAGACCGATCCGCGCTTTGCAGTCTTGGGAGACCTGTTGGAGGATGACGACCGACCCGAAGACCAGTAGCTGGAAAGCAACCACGCCTCGGCATACTGGGCTTTGCTAGGAGAGAAGGAGGAGCCATGGCCTACCCCGCAACGGAAGTTGAGAACGTCGATAGCATTGCGGCACTTTTCGGTGACGAAGCCACTGTCGATCTGATCAGCAAGCGTGAGCTGGCTGAGATCTTTTCGGGGGATAACGTCGATTTCCAGCGGCTGCGGCGGCACTATTTCGAAGTGGCCAATGGGGATGAAGAGGAGCTAACGGCCGAGCCTATTGCAGTCGAGACATCCAAAGAGAAGAAAAACGGTAAGGCTAACGGCGCTGTCCCCGTTCGGGTGAGCGCTGATTATGGCGAGGGGATCGATGCGGTCGGCTTGTACCTGCGTGAGATGTCGCGCGTGCCCCTGTTGAACACCGAGGAAGAGATCGACCTCGCCAAGCGGCTCGAGCGCGCTCGCAAAGCCAAGCGCAAGTTGGGCAAGCTGAATGGCAACGGCACCGCCGAGCAGCGAGCGGAACTCAAGACGATGATCGGCGACGGCAAGCTGGCCCGCCAGCATCTCATCGAGGCCAACACCCGCCTGGTGGTCAGCATCGCCAAGCGCTACGTCGGCCGCGGCGTGCCCTTCCTTGATCTGATCCAGGAGGGCAATCTGGGCTTGATGAAGGCGGTGCAGAAGTACGATTACAAGCGCGGCTTTCGCTTCTCGACCTACGCTACCTGGTGGATCCGCCAGACGATCACTCGCTCGATCGCCGACCAGGGCCGCACCATTCGCGTGCCGGTGCACATGATCGACCGTATTCGCCAGCTTTACAAGACCGCCCAGGGGCTGGAGCAGCGCTTGGGCCGTCCTCCTCAGGTGGAGGAGCTGGCCGAGGCCTTGGAGACCTCGCCGCGCAAGGTGCAGTGGATGCTGAAGGTATCCTGGCTGCCGCTCTCGCTGGAAAGCCCGGTGGGCAGCGATGACGATTCCGAATTGGGCATGTTCGTCGAGGACCAGCACACCCCCTCGCCTGGTCAGGCGGCCTTCAATAACATGCTGAGCGAGAAGGTCAACGAGGTGCTGGCTACGCTCTCGCCGCGTGAGGCGCGCATCCTGCGGTTGCGCTTCGGCTTGGAAGATGGCCGCACTTACACGCTGGAAGAGGTGGGCGAGAAGTTCGGCCTCACTCGCGAGCGCATCCGGCAGATCGAGGGCAAGGCGCTTCGGCGCCTGCGCCACCCGGTTCGCTCACGCCAGTTGCGCGATTACCTGTAAAGTTTTACTTTGGCTGATTGAGATTTAGAGAAACCCCGGTGCTCAGGCGCCGGGGTTTTGCTTTGCTTGGCTTGAGTTCCCTTTAGCCAGGCGCCTGCTCTTGCGCCAGGTGATCAGGCCGGAGATCATGGCCCCTAGCAGCAAGACCAGGATGTCGTCCTGCGGCCCGGCGAACACGTCGGGTAACACAGTGTAGGCGCCGCCCAGGATGGCCGGGATAGTGGTGGTCAGCCAGGAGTAATCCTTCATGGAGATGAACATCAGCCCGGCGAGCACGAAGAAGACCGAGAAGGTGACGAGCCCGAGGATCACGCCGACTTTGAACTCCCAGCCCAGCCAGCCGCCGGCAAAGGCCGCTATGGCCAACACCACGGCGGCAAATAAGAACAGCACGCCCAGACAACCCCTCGCGCCATCACTCATGGTCTTCTCCTGCATTCACGCTAAATAAGTTTGTCTCAGCTGAGCGGCGAGGTCGCGCCGCCCGTAGCGGCCTTGTAGTATGGGTTAGTGCCCTGCTCGTGCTGGGTGGTATCGACCACCTTCTTGATCTCAGGCACGGCGCTCATGATGGCTTGTTCGATGCCCTGCTTGAGTGTCAGGTAAGACATGGCGCAGCCCTGGCAGCCGCCGCCCATCTCGATGTAAGCCGTGTCATCCTTGACGTCCAGCAGCAGCACCCAGCCGCCGTGCGAGGCGATGGCCGGGTTGATGTAGGTGTCGATGATCCTCTGGACGGCGCTTGCAGTGGGATCGTCCCATTCCTTGCTGGGTGGTATGGAGCCAGCTGGCGAGTTGTGCTGGATGTGGAAGCCGCCGGGGTAGCGGGTGGCGTCGTAATCGACCATGGCGCCGTCGAGCTGGGCGGCGCTTTGCGGGTCGAAGTGCACCTCGAAGAGCCCGACGTCTTGCACGACATCGTCATCGGCGCGAGTGGTGCGGTCGACGAATTTGAACTCGGTTTGCAGGCCGCCGCTGGGGTGCCCGCCGAGAATGGTCACCCGCACGGCCTGGTCGTCCCGCTCTCTGGCTTTCATCAGTTCGGCGATCTTTTCCTTGGCCGAATCTGTGATCTGGAGGACTTCTTGGGTGGTTGGGGCTTTCGCCATAGATGCCTCATCTGTATCGTTGCTGGTTGCTAATGCTGTACGATTATACCCTCTACGGTGCGCCCTTTGAGGGCTGGGGGATGATAATTGTGTAAGAATTGTGGCTGAGCGACCGAGAACTGAGGGGAAGTGAGCGTTATAATAGCTGCGTTGTGAAATCCGTAACGAAGCGTCTTGCATTTATCGAGCAGAAAGGTAGCGTCCATGAAAACTAAGTGCCTTCAGCGTCGAGCGGCGCTTTTCCTGATTGCCATACTGGCCTCCTCCCTGGCGGCTGGCTGCGATTTGGCGCAGGGCTTGTTAAGTTCCGCGCCCACGGCCACGCCTAAGCCCACCCAGACGCTCACCCCCACGGTGACGAGCACCCCCACGATCACACCCACGGCGACAGCAGTGCCGGAAGAGCTGCTTCAATACTTGGATGAGCTGTTTTCCTCCGATCCGGTGGAGCGTGCCAATGCCGCCCGTTATCTGGGCGGGCTTGAAGCGCAAGCCGAGTTTGCTCTGGATTCTCTGGCAGGGTTGCTGTGGACTGATTTCACTTCTCTGGTTTGGCAATATAGCGGTGACCCCACCAGCCCTAGCATGGAAGCGGCTATCGCCATCGCCCGAATCGGCACCTCAGAGGCGCTCGATATCCTGTTGACGGCGGTCAACTATTCGGATTACCAGGTGCAGTGGAGCGGCGCCGTCGGGCTATCCTTCGTGGATAGCCCTCATCAGTATCCCCAATTGGCCGATGCCGTTCCGTCCCTGATCGCCATCTTGCAGGGTGACATCGTTTTGCCGGGTGCCACCGACGGTTACTACGTGCAGACCCGTGCGGCCTTTGCCCTCGGGCATCTGCGCGATCCGCGTGGCTATGCCCCCCTCGCCGCGGTGCTCGCCGATTCGGATGCCTGGTGGGAGATACGCTGGGCGGCCGCCCGCGTGCTGTGGGAGTTTGGCGATCAGGCGCTGGAACCTCTGCTGGCTGCTATGCGTGGGGATATCAGCTCCAATGTCAGGGGGTCGGCGGCTTGGGCACTGGGGGAACTGGGGAATGAAGCTGCCATCGAGCCTTTGATTGCCGCGCTTCGCGATAGGGATGAATTCGTCAAGGCCCAAGCTGCCCAGGCGCTCGAGACGCTCACCGGCGAATCCTTCGGGCAGGATTATACCCAATGGATGCAGTGGTGGCAGGAAAGCGGCCAGGATTGAGCCATCTGGCGGTGGGGCGCACCAGCCTCTTGACAAATCCCTCCCCCACCCGTAGACTAGGGGCATGATGAACGCTTGGCAGATTGCTTGGATGACCCTGGCTTTGATCTCCATGATGATGATGTCGATGATGGAGGTAAGACCACGCGCCTGGGCAGTTGCCAGAGCATGAAGGCTTAGCCCGCCTTCCGAGATGGATGCATGAACTGCCCGCCGGGCAGTTTTTGTTTTGTCTGGGCGGCGCGTTGGCGGAACTGGCGCTACAATAACGGGCAACTATACGGAGAACTTATATGTCCAAGCACAAACCTGAAAACATCCTGGTGGCGGTGGCCTGGCCTTACGCCAGCGCCGACATCCACGTGGGCAACCTGACCGGCTCCTACCTGCCGGCGGACATCTTCGCCCGCTATCACCGGCTGGTGGGGAACAACGTCTTGATGGTCTCTGGCTCGGATTCCCACGGCACGCCGGTGACGGTCAAGTCGGACGCTGAGGGCCTGACCCCCTACGAGGTCTACCAGCGCTACCACGCCGATTTCCTGGAGCTCTTCCAGCAGCTTGGCCTGACCTACGATCTCTTCACCAGCACCCACACCCAGAACCATTTCAAGGTGGCGCAATCGATCTTCCTGGCCTTGAAGGAGAATGGCTACCTTTACACCGAGGTGCAGGAGCAGTGGTACTCCGAATCGGAGGGGCGCTTCCTCCCCGACCGCTACGTGGAGGGTACCTGCTACGTGTGCGGCTTCGAACGCGCTCGAGGCGACCAGTGCGATAACTGTGGCACGCTGTTGGAGGCCCAGCAGTTGATCGACCCGCGCTCGAAGAATGATGGCTCCACGCCGGTGCTGCGAGAGACCGAGCACTATTTCTTCGATCTGAGCAAGCTCCAGCCGGCGGTGGTCGAATTCCTCAAGGCCCGCCAGGACTACTGGAGGCCCAACGTGGTGCGGCGCTCGCTGGGCTGGATCGAGGCCGAGGGGCTGCGCGGTCGCCCGATCACCCGCGACCTTGATTGGGGCATTCCAGTGCCGGTGGAGGGCTGGAAGGGCAAATGCCTGTACGTGTGGTTCGAGGCGGTGATCGGCTATCTGTCGGCCGCCATCGAGTGGGCGCGGCTAACTGGCGAGAACGATGCCTGGCACCAGTGGTGGATCCAGCCTGAAGCCAAGGCTTTCTATTTCATCGGCAAGGACAACATCGACTTCCACGCCATCATGTGGCCGGCGCAGCTTGCCGGCGCCGGGGAGGCCTTTGGCAGGATCTTCGAGGAGCGTGACGGGGAGCAGCTCATCTTGCCCTTCGACGTGCCGGCTAACGAGTTCATGAACATGGAGGATCGCAAGATCTCCGGCAGCGCCAACTGGGGGGTGTGGGGGCTGGATTTCCTCTCCCGCTACGACCCCGACCCGCTGCGCTTCTACCTGACGATCAACATGCCCGAGTCGCGCGATTCCAACTGGGATTGGGACGATTTCGTGCGCCGCAACAACGACGTGCTGGTGGCCAATTGGGGCAACCTGGCTAACCGGGTGCTCTCCTTCGCCTACCGCAATTGGGACGGGCACGTGCCCGATCCCGGCGAACTGCGCCCCGCCGACCAAGCCGTTCTGAAGACCGTGGAAGACGGCTTCGAGAGCGTTGGCGAGCTGCTCGAAAAGGTGCGCTTGCGGGCGGCGCTGCTCGAAGCCTTTCGGCTGGCCTCCGAAGTGAACAAATACCTCGACGAGGCCGCGCCTTGGATACAGATTAAGAGCGATAAGGACGCCGCTGCCAGGACGGTCTACACGGCGCTGAAGGCCGTGGACAACCTCAAAGTGCTGTTCGCGCCCTTCCTGCCGCACACCTCCCAGCGCCTGCACGAGTACCTGGGCTACGAGGGGGCGCTGTTCGGCGAGCAGTACACGGGGACCCAAAAGGACAACCTTGGCGAGCACACCGTGTTGGGCTATAAGCGAGGGGAGGGAAGCGGTGAATGGAAGCCCAGTCAGCTAGCCCCAGGCCAGGCCTTGAGGCAGCCCGAGCCGCTTTACCGCAAGCTCGACCCGGAGATCGCCGAGCAGGAGCGCGCCAGGCTGGGCCAATAAGGGGAACTATTCTGGTGGGGGGTAATGGGGGTGCTGGGGCAGACGTTTGGGCTTCTCGTCGTCGGCCGCCAGGCGGGCCTCCAGAGCGTCGAAGAAGGCGTCGTGATCCCCGTCCAGCAACCCCTCTCGAGGCACGTAGAGCATGTTGTCCGGCTCGATCAGGATCCAGCTGCTGTCTTCCCGCCGTTGAACGGATGTAATCTGGTCGTAGCTGACCTCGAAATGCTCCTCGCCCTGTTCGATGCGCAGGTCGTCGTCCAGCAGTTCGAGCGCCACCACGTCTCCCTCCTTCCCCAGGAACTGCTCACGGCGCAGCCACACCAAAAAGATGCTGAGCAGCGGCCGGGCCAGGTCAAAAGCACCGTACAGGATCGCCATCCCTCCCAAGACGATCAGCAAAACTTTGAGCAGGCCGCCCCGCTCGGGCGCCGCTCCCACGATCATCAGGATGGCGCCCAGGGCGATCAGGGCCGGCCCCGCAATCAGGCGGCGCAGCGAGTTCCCCCCGGCCACGTAGTAGGTCAGCAGGTAGTTTTCGACGAATTGGGCGAAGGTGAGGCGGTAGGCGATGCGCATGTTTGGCGGCTTATTCTCTGGTTCCTAATTGGTTCTCGGCAATTTGATCCCGAAGTAAGAAAGATGTGGGCCAATTCGTCAAAATAATGCACCTTTGTGCTTGGCCGCTGCCCGACCTCCTCCGGGTGGCGGCCGCTCTTTTAATCGGCCGTGCTGGGCGGCTCGGCGATGCGAATTCCTAACACCTCACCGCGGGCGGTTTCCTGGCCTTCGGCGTACAGCGAGCAGGTCATGCGCGTCTTGCGCCCCGAGCTTTCCAGCACGTGAGCGCGCAGCTGCACGGGCTTATCGGTGAGCGGGGTGGGCTTGAGGTACTCCACGTGCAGGGAGGCGGTCACGTAGGTGATCAGCGGGCGGGTGCCGATCTCACGGCCCTCGGCGCGGTGGGCGGCGGCCATCGCCAGGCCCATGCAGTGGCAATCTATCAATGTGGCGATGATCCCGCCGTTGAGCACGCCTTTGTGGCCGGTGAAATAAGGGCGGGGCAGGAAATCACAGACTGCCTCCTCGCCCTCCCAATGGCCCTTGATCTGCAATCCGTCGGCGTTGTTGTAGCCGCAGCCCCAGCAATCAGCGCGTTCTTCCAGGTATTGGTCTTGAAATGGGATTTCGCTCATTCAGGCCCTCGCGTGTGTTGACTCTGGGCCTATTTTACTGGATGAGCGCGCTTTTCAGGGGGAGCAATCCCTAGACTTGATACCAGTTAAGTACATTGCTTGGCGCGCATATTCTCCAAAGCGCGCTGACCGATGGCCGTGGCTGGCCGGAAGCGTCCCGGCAGCAGCACGGCGAGCATATCGTGGGCGAAATCGCGCTGCCAGCCATTAGGAGCGTTGTTGGCGATCTGGATCAGGGGAAAGGTCTTGGGCAGGTGGGCGCCGTCGGCCCAGTTCTTCACTGACTGGTGGGAGATCGCCCCTCCCATCGGCGTCAAGGTCTCGCATAGGGCGGCGGCGAAGCCGCGCAGCGGCGCCGGGCGGCCATGC